>JAEEGK010028535.1_pt1 | contig 11192 bp, 9 predicted proteins | sample 8958771 | NCBI WGS metagenome assembly JAEEGK01 (sample SAMN16246547, study PRJNA631951) | gut metagenome | biome: gut microbiome; feature: rumen; material: SC-attached | host: Bos | place: Iran: Karaj | collected 2018-10 | reverse complement strand
TTGAAAGTTGTCATCGATTATCCTTCGTTGGATGAGGAGAAGAAGATCATCCGTGAGAATATCGCTGGCGAGATGCCCGCTGTGACACCTGTGACGACAGCCGAAGAGATCCTCAAGGCCCGTAGTGTGGTGCGTGAGGTGTATATCGATGAGAAGATTGAACAGTACATCGCTGATATCGTGTTTGCTACCCGTTATCCCGACCGTTATGGATTGCGCGAACTGAAGGATATGATTTCCTTCGGTGGTTCTCCCCGTGCCAGTATCAATCTGGCGAAGGCGGCTCGTGCCTATGCCTTCATCAAGCGTCGTGGTTATGTGGTGCCTGAGGATGTGCGTGCTGTGGCTCATGATGTGCTCCGTCATCGTATCGGACTCACCTATGAGGCTGAGGCCAGCAACATCACCAGCGAGGAGATTGTTTCTAAGATTATCAATAAGGTCGAAGTGCCCTGATGGAAACGTCAGAAATCATAAAGAAAGTCCGAAAGATTGAGATCAAGACCCGAGGTCTGAGCTCAAACATCTTTGCAGGTCAGTATCACTCTGCTTTTAAGGGTAGGGGAATGGCTTTCAGTGAGGTGCGTGAGTATCAGTTCGGTGATGATGTCCGCGATATCGACTGGAATGTGACAGCCCGCTTCCATCGCCCTTATGTGAAGGTGTTCGAGGAGGAGCGTGAGCTGACGGTGATGTTACTCATTGATGTCAGTGGTTCACTCGACTTTGGTACGCAGCGACAGATGAAACGTGATATGGTGACGGAGATTGCGGCTACGATCGCTTTCTCTGCCATCCAGAATAACGATAAGATCGGTGTGGTGTTCTTCTCCGACAAGATTGAGAAGTATATCCCGCCGAAGAAGGGACGTAAGCACATCCTCTATATCATCCGCGAGATGCTGGATTTCCAACCGGAGTCAAAGCGTACGGATGTGAAGCAGGCCATCGAGTTCCTCTCCAGCGTCCAGAAACGTCGTACCACAGCTTTCATCCTCAGCGACTTCTACGTCCGTAATGACTTCCAGCAGTCTCTGCAGATCTGTAATCGCAAGCACGATGTGGTGGCTATACAGGTCTATGACATTCGCGCCAAGGAGTTGCCTGATGTCGGTCTGATGAAAGTCGTAGATGCAGAGACGGGCTTCGAACAGTATGTCGATACAGGCTCCAGGAAGTTACGTCAGACCTACCAGCGATACTGGATGGGACGTCAGGCAGAACTGAGTGAGACTTTCAATAAGAGTAATGTGGATCATGTGAGTATTGCCACCAACGAGGACTTCGTCAAGTCGTTGTTGCTGTTGTTTAAACAAAGAAGTTAATGAAAAGAATCTCTGTTCTTATCATAATGGTTGCCAGTGTGTTGCGAATAGCTGCGCAAGAATCGGTAGAAGCTTCTATCGACTCTATACAGATGTTCGTAGGCCAGCAGGTTCACGTCACGCTGACAGCACATGCGAAGGAGAATGCGAAGGTAGAGTTCCCTGTCTTCAAGCCCACACAATACATCACGCCTGGTGTTGAGGTGCTGGCTAGTCAGGAACTGGCACAGCAGACGGAGGATAATGGATTCGTGGCTCGTTCCACAGTCTATACGCTAACCTCCTTCGACGATACCCTCTATTACCTGCCGCCTATGACGGTGAAGATCGACGGCAAGCTTTATAAGAGTAAGAGCCTGGCGCTGAAGGTGCTCACCATTGAGGTTGATACCACCCATGTTGATCAGTTCTTTGGTCCGAAGGATGTGCAGGATAATCCGTTCCAGTGGAGCGACTGGAGTCTGTCATTCTGGCTCAGTGTGTTACTTCTCGTCTTCCTGGCAGTGACCTATTATCTCTACTTGCGTCTGCGAGATAACAAACCGATTATTAAGACCATCCGTATTGTGAAACGTCTGTTGCCTCATCAGAAGGCGATGCAGCAGATTGAACAGATCAAGGCCGAGAAGATGGTATCAGCCGAGAACTCAAAGGAGTATTACACCCGTCTGACGGATACACTCCGCAAATATATTGAGGAGCGTTACGGTTTCAATGCGATGGAGATGACCAGTAGTGAGATCATTGAGAAACTGACGGCTACCCAGGATGAGAAGGCACTCAGTGAGTTGCGTCACTTGTTCCTGACCGCCGATCTTGTGAAATTCGCCAAATACTCCACGCTGATTAATGAGAATGATATGAACCTCGTCAATGCCATTGCCTTCATCGACCAGACAAAGTTGGAGAATGTGCCTGTGGAGGAGACCATCAAACCACAGCTGACAGAGGAAGACCAGCGTTCACAGAAGGCACGTCGTGTGCTGCAGACAGTGATTACCATTCTGGGTATCGCCAGTACTCTGCTCTTTGCCTATGTGGTCTATACGCTGTACCAGTTATTGTATTAAATGAAACGAAATGGAATTTGCCAATAAGGAATATCTGTTATTGCTCCTGCTCATCATACCATATCTGATCTGGTATGTGTTATACAGGAAGAAGACTGAGCCCACGATGCGGATGAGCGACACCTTCGTCTTCCGCTATGCGCCGCGCAGTTGGAAGGTGGCACTCATGCCGCTGTCCATGCTGCTGAGAATCCTGGTGTTCACGATGGTGGTGCTGGTGCTGGCTCGTCCTCAGACTCACGACTCTTGGGCAAGCAAGACGGTAGAAGGTATCGATATCATGCTGTCGATGGATGTCTCCACAAGTATGCTGGCCGAGGACTTGCGTCCTAACCGCATCGAAGCCGCCAAGCAGGTAGCCGCTGAATTCATCATTGGCCGTCCTAATGATAATATAGGCCTTACCATCTTTGCAGGAGAGGCTTTCACGCAGTGTCCGATGACTACTGATCATGCCTCGTTGCTGAATATGCTCCAGAATGTGCGTACCGACATCGCAGCCCGTGGTCTCATTGAGGATGGTACCGCCATCGGTATGGGACTGGCTAATGCCGTCAGTCGTCTGAAGGAGTCGAAGGCCAAGAGTAAGGTGGTGATCCTGCTCACCGACGGTAGTAACAACCGTGGTGACATCTCTCCGATGACGGCTGCCGAGATTGCTAAGAGTCTGGGCATCCGCGTCTATACCATCGGTGTGGGTACGAATAAGGTGGCACCTTACCCGATGCCTGTGGCTGGTGGCGTGCAGTATGTGAACATCCCAGTGGAGATCGATACCAAGACGCTCAGTGAGATTGCTGCTGCCACAGAGGGTGACTTCTATCGTGCCACGAATACGAAAGAACTGCGTAATATCTATAAGGAGATCGACCAGTTGGAGAAGAGCAAGCTCGACGTGAAGACCTTCAGCAAGCGTTATGAAGCCTATCAGCCTTTTGCCATCGCTGCCATCATCGCGTTATTGCTCGAGATCCTGCTGCGTATCACGATTTTCCGTCGCATCCCATAAGAAGTGAGAAGTGAAAAATGAAAAGTGAAGAAATATGTTCAGATTTGAAGATCCTATATACCTCTATCTGTTGGCGCTGATTCCTGTTTTGGCGCTCATCAGATTCATATCCTTCCGCAACCAGAAGAAACGGCTGCGCAAATTCGGCGATCCTGCCTTGCTGAAGGCACTGATGCCCGATGTGTCGCGTGTCCGTCCCTCTGTGAAATTCTGGATCCTGCAGGCCGCCTTGGCTCTGCTCATCGTGATGCTGGCCCGTCCGCAGATGGGTACGAAGATCAACCATGAGAAGCGTGTAGGTATTGAGACCATCATCGCCATGGATATCAGTAACTCCATGCGGGCGGAGGATATCGTTCCCAGTCGTCTCGACCGTAGTAAGATGATGGTGGAGAATCTGATCGATCACTTCTCGAATGATAAGATCGGTCTGATAGTCTTTGCAGGCGATGCCTTTGTGCAGCTGCCTATCACCAGCGATTATGTCTCAGCCAAGATGTTCCTCTCCAGTATCGACCCCTCGATGATGACGACGCAGGGCACAGATATCGCCCGTGCCATCGATATGGCCACTCACAGCTTTACGCAGGAGGAGGGCATCGGAAAGGCGATCGTCGTGATTACCGATGGTGAAGATCATGAGGGTGGGGCAGTAGAGTCTGCCAAAGCCGCCAAGGATCGCGGTATGCGTGTCTATGTGCTGGGCGTCGGTTCCACACAGGGTTCACCCATCCCTGTTGCGGGCACTGGTGAATACATGAAGGACAATACCGGTAATACGGTGATGTCGGCACTCAACGAGGAGATGTGTAAGCAGATCGCTCAGGCTGGCGGTGGCGCCTATATCCATGTGCAGAACAACAGTGCGGCTCAGGAACAGCTTGATCAGGAACTGGATAAGTTGGAGAAGAAAGAGACCTCTACGGCAGTCTATAGCGAGTTTGATGAGCAGTTCCGTGCCTTTGGCATCCTCGCCCTTCTGTTGTTGGTATTCGAGATCTGTATCTTCGACCGTCGCAGTCCGCTGTTGAAGCGTCTCTCGCTCTTTGGCAGCAAGAAGCAGACGGCTGTGATGCTGCTCCTGTTGGTGGCAACTTCAGCTGCAGCCCAGAGCGACCGTCAGTATATCCGTGAGGGTAACAAGCTCTTCCATAGCGGCGACTATCCCAATGCGGAGGTGGCTTACCGTAAGGCCATTGAACAGAATCCCAAGAATCCGCAGGCTCCCTTCAACCTCGGCAATGCGCTGATGGCTCAGAAGAAAGACTCTGTCGCCATTGAGCAGTTCGAAGCCGCCTCACGTCTGGAGACCAATCCCCTGCGCAAGGCTAAGTCCTTCCATAACATCGGCGTCATCTGTCAGACGCATAAGATGTATGGCGAGGCTATCGAGGCCTATAAGAACGCCCTCCGTCTGAACCCTAACGATGATGAGACCCGCTATAACCTCGTGCTCTGTAAGCATCAGAAACAGAAGCAGGATCAGCAACAGCAGAACCAGGGTGGTGGTCAGAACAAGGACGACAAGAAAGATAAGAAAGACGATAAGAAGGATGAACAGAACAAGGATCAGAATAAAGATCAGAACAAGGATCAGCAGAAAGAGCAGCCCAAGCCCCAGATGAGCAAGGAGAATGCCGAACAACTGTTGAATGCTGCCATCCAGAACGAGAAACAGACGCAGGAAAAGCTGCAGAAAGCCCAACAGCAGCCCCAGCGCCGCATTAATCAGAAGAACTGGTAGAAATGAAGAGACTATTTTCTATAGTGACTATGATGATGGTCGTGGCAACGGCCATCGCTCAGACCCTCACGGGTTCTGCCCCTTCCCATGTGGCAGTAGGCGAGCAGTTCCGTCTCACCTATACGGTGAACACGCAGAATGTGAGCGACTTCCGTGCGGGTGATATTCCTGACGAACTAGAGGTACTCATCGGTCCTAACCGTTCCATGCAGTCGAGCTATCAGATGATCAACGGCCATACCAGCTCCTCCGCATCAATCACCTATACCTATATCGTCAGCGCAACGAAGAACGGTTCTTTCACCATCCCTCCTGCCCATGTCGTGGTGGGTGGTAAGACCATCTCATCCAATCCCATCACCATCAAGGTATCGGGAACAGCCTCCAGTGCCCGTCAGCAGCGCCAACAGCGCGACGACGAGGGGGCCGAGCTGCGCGATGCAGGTAGTCGTATCTCTGGCTCCGACCTCTTCATCAAGGTCAGTGCCAACAAGAACCGTGTCCACGAGCAGGAGCCCATCTTGCTCACCTATAAGGTCTATACGCTGGTGTCGCTCACCCAGCTTCGTGGCGATATACCCGACCTCAAGAGCTTCTATACGCAGGAGGTGGATCTGCCGCAGCAGAAGAGCTTCTCTGTGGAGACCGTCAATGGTCGTCCTTACCGCACCTGCACGTGGAGCCAGTATGTGATGTTCCCTCAGACCACGGGTAAGCTCCAGATTCCGAGTATCACCTTCGAGGGTATCGTCGTCCAGCAGAACCGTAATGTCGATCCTTTCGAGGCCTTCTTCAACGGTGGTTCCGGTTACATCGAGGTCAAGAAGAAGATTGTGGCCCCGAGCATTGATATCCAGGTAGATCCGCTGCCCCAGCGTCCGGCGAACTTCTCTGGTGGGGTAGGTAAGTTCACGATCTCCGCCCAGCTCGACAAGACCGAGACCAAAGCCAACGATCCCATCTCCATGCGTATCATCATCAGCGGTTCAGGTAACCTGAAGCTGATGAAGCAGCCTGTGATCAATGTGCCGAAGGACTTCGACAAATACGAGCCGAAGGTCACCGACAAGACCAAGCTCACCTCCAACGGCATCGAGGGTTCGATGATCTACGATGTGCTCATCGTACCGCGCCATCAGGGCAAATACGAGATTCCCCCTGTGGAGCTCACCTATTTCGACACCTCGGAGAATGCCTACAAGACCATCAAGAGCGAGAGCTTCACCCTCGATGTGGCCAAAGGCTCTGGTGCAGCCTCTGTCAGCGACTTCTCCGGACAGGAACTGCAAGAGTTGTCGAAGGATATCCGTTACATCAAACTCGGCGACACCCGTCAGCGTGCCCTCGACGACTTCTTCTTCGCCTCTACGGCCTACTGGATCTGTCTGGTGGTGCTGATGCTCATCTTCATCACGCTCTTCATCGTGTTCCGTCAGCGTGCCATCGACAATGCCAACGTCACGAAGATGCGCGGTAAGAAGGCCAACAAGGTGGCTACGAAACGACTCAAGCAGGCTGCCAAGCTCATGAAGGATGGTAAGGCCAGTGCCTTCTACGACGAGGTGCTGCGTGCCCTCTGGGGCTATGTGGGTGATAAACTCAACATCCCCGTAGAGCAGCTCTCTCACGACAACATCAGTCAGAAACTCTCCGAACGTGCTGTCGATGCCGACACCATCGGTCTCTTCATCGGTGCCCTCGATGAGTGCGAGTTCGAGCGTTATGCCCCTGGAGATCCTAAAGGAAATATGAATAAGGTATATGATAAGGCGATGACGGCCATCTCACAGATCGAAGGTTTGATGAAGCATCGTCGCTCTGCCAAGTCGTCGGCAGTGCTCCTGCTGCTCCTGCTCCTGCCGCTCAGCGCTTCTGCTGTGACGAAGGCTGAGGCCGACAGCGCCTATGTGCGTGGCGAATACCAGCAGGCCATCTCCGACTACGAGGCCCTGCTGAAACAAGGTGGCTCTGCCGAGCTCTACTATAACCTTGGCAATGCCTACTACCGCACGGAGAACATCACGAAGGCTGTACTCAACTACGAGCGGGCCCTGCTGCTCTCACCTGGCGACCGCGATATCCGTTTCAATCTGCAGATAGCCCGTAGCAAGACCATCGATAAGATTGTGCCTGAGTCGGAGATGTTCTTCGTCACCTGGTATCGTGCCTTGGTGAACCTCATGAGTGTCGATGCCTGGGCGCGTGTGGCGCTGATCTCGCTGACATTGGTCATCGTGCTGCTGCTCGTCTATCTCTTTGCAAGTCGCATCTGGCTGCGCAAGGTGGGCTTCTTCGGCGGCTTCCTGCTGCTGGCGGTCTTCCTGCTCAGCAACCTCTTTGCCTGGCAGCAGAAGCAGAACCTCCTGTTCCGCAAGGGCGCCATCATCGTGGCATCCTCTGTCTCAGTGAAGAGCACGCCTGCCAAGAACGGCACCGATCTCTTTGTGCTCCATGAGGGTACGAAGGTTGATATTACCGACGCTTCCATGCGTGGCTGGCTCGAGATCCGCATTGCCGACGGAAAGGAAGGATGGGTAGAACGTAAACAATTGGAGGAAATTTAACATGGTAAACAGTGCATTACTCTTGGCCAGTGAAGGCTTTTTGGATTGGTTGCAGAACGTCGATCGTGCGGCTTTGTTGGCTGTCAATGGCAGCGACTCGCTCTTCCTCGACTCAGTGGTTCATGTGCTCACCACCGCCATCACCTGGGTGCCCCTCTATCTCAGCCTGTTCTATATCGTGGTGAAGAATCATAACAGTCTGCAGCGCATTGGCCTGATTGTGGGCTGTGCAGGTCTCTGCATCCTCTTTGCCGGCGCTGTCGATGACCTCATCGTCAAGCCCACCGTAGCCCGCTGGCGTCCTACGCATGATCCCGTCATCGGCACTCTCGTCGATATCGTCGAAGGCTATCGTGGCGGCAAATACGGTTTCTTCTCCGCCCATGCCTGCAACACGTTCAGCATCGCCGTCTTCTTCTGTTGGCTGGTGCGTAGCTGGGCCCTCAGCTTCACCCTGGTCATCTGGTCGCTCACCAACTGCTGGACGCGCCTCTATCTGGGTGTCCACTTCCCTGGCGACATCCTGGTGGGTCTCACCTGGGGTTTCATCGTCGGCACCTCCGTCTATTTCCTCTATCGTCGCATCACGCGCAACTGGCGCGCTGAAGGCCGTCGTTACATCACTACCGAATATACTGCTGGCGGCTTTGAGCGTCCCTCCTGCGAGATACCTGTCGCGGTGTTCTACTTCACCGTCATCTTCGCCCTCTTAATAGCAACTTACCAATGAGTCATATAGATCCCCGTCATATCCATATCAGCGACTACAACTATCCGCTGCCCGACGAGCGTATCGCCAAATTTCCCATCGCCCGGCGCGATCATTCCAAGCTCCTCATCTACAACAAGGGTGAGGTGAGCTCCGATGTGTTCTACAACTTGCCGCAGTATCTGCCCAAGGGAGCCCTGATGGTGTTCAACAACACGAAGGTGATCCAGGCGCGTATGCACTTCCGCAAAGACACAGGCGCCCTCATCGAGGTGTTCCTGCTCGAACCCGCTGAGCCCTCCGACTACGAGCTGATGTTCCAGACCACCGGCCATTGCGCCTGGTACTGTCTGGTGGGCAACTTGAAGAAATGGAAAGAAGGCACCTTGCGGCGTGAGATCGAGATCAATGGACAGACTGTTGCCGTCACCGCCACCCGCGGAGAACTCCACGGCACCTCTCACCGTATCGACTTCGAGTGGACGGGCGATCTTAGCTTTGCTGAGATCATCGACGCCATGGGCGAGCTGCCCATCCCGCCTTATCTCAACCGCGAGACCCAGGAGAGCGACAAGACCACCTACCAGACTGTCTATTCCAAGATCAAAGGGTCGGTGGCTGCTCCCACGGCCGGACTCCACTTCACGCCAGAGGTCTTAGCCGATCTCGATGCCCACGGCATCCAGCGCGAAGAACTCACCCTTCATGTCGGTGCCGGCACCTTCAAGCCTGTGAAAAGCGAAGAGATCGAAGGTCACGAGATGCATACCGAATACGTCAGCGTGCGTCGCGACACCATCCGGAAGCTCATCGATCACGAAGGCTGTGCCATTGCCGTCGGCACCACGAGTGTCCGCACCTTGGAGAGTCTCTACTATATGGGATTGAAGGTGATGCGCGACCCTTCGCTCAACGAAGACCAGCTGCATGTCGCCCAGTGGGAACCTTACGAGGTTTCTAATGCTGTAACGGCCGTTACAGCATTAGAAAGTCTCTTGTCCTGGATGGATGCCCGTTCACTCACCGTCCTCCACAGCAGCACCCAGATCATCATCGCCCCAGGCTACGACTATCACATCGTGAAAATGCTCGTCACGAACTTCCACCAGCCGCAATCCACGTTGCTGCTGTTAGTGAGTGCCTTTGTCAAAGGCGACTGGCATAAAATCTACGATTATGCGTTGAGTCACGACTTCCGCTTCCTCAGCTATGGCGACTCCTCGCTGCTTATTCCCTAAATCAACTCAAAATGTCTGAGGGCATTCAGGATGCCGTTATCATCCACGCTCGTGGTGGTGTAGTCGGCCTCCTGCTTCAGCGACTCTAAGGCATTACCCATCGCCACGCCGATACCAGCCGTACGGATCATCGACGTGTCGTTGCCGCCGTCGCCGAAAGCCATCGTGAACTTCGGGTCGAGCCCTTCCTGCTCGGCAATGGCGAGCAGTCCCTGACCCTTATCCGCCTGCTTGGCAGTGATATCCGTGAACTCCGGGTGCCAACGCCCTGAGGTACAGCTGGGGATGCGGGCCATCAGCTCCGCCTCGTAGCTCTCTGGGAAGAACGGGGTCATCTGTAGCACCCTCTGCTGCAGCACCTCTTCCACGGGTTTGGCCAAGTCCAGGTTCTTTACAGCCAGATGTTGCCTGAAGATACGATCCACGTCGCCCTTCGGATCCAGCACCGCCACATCCCTTTCACCCACCACGATCAGTCCGTAATTCTTCTCTCTCGAGTCATCCACAATCAGCTGGGCGGCATCCTTCGGAATTGCATGGCATGAAACCGTCTTCTTGCCGATGAAGCAGAGGGCACCGTTGGTCGTCACGTAGCCATCTATCAGATGCTCAATGGCACCGAGGTTCGTGATGATGATCGGTGGACGGCCTGTGGCGATAAACACCTTGTGACCGTTGGCCTTCGCCTGTGTCAGCGCCAGGATGGTGGAGGGAGGAATCTGGTGCGTCTCGAAGCTCACCAATGTCCCGTCGATATCGAAAAATAGGGCGTACTTATTCATTGTCTCTTAAAAATCCGTGCAAAGGTAATGGTTGTTTTTGAAATAACCAAGGAATTCCTTGGGAAAAGTGTGAAATCCCCCAGCATACCAAGCAAAATGTTGAATTGTTGAAATGTTGAATGTCAATTAGGATGGTCTGATATTATTATTAATAATCTCAAATAATTCCTTTGGAGATTCATTCATTTCTTTCTTTAAATGATGCATTTCCTCTACAATTGTTTCGAAAAACATATTGGTGATTCTCTTCTCATCTTTTTGGGGGAGATCCTTAGTCAATACTGCCATGCTTGCAGCCATACTCAAGTACCTGTCCCAGTGACTAAACCAAAAAAAAGCCCTGGCTTGAGAAAGTCGGGGCTTTGCGATAAAAAAGAGGATGGGTTACATACACCACCTGCGGGCAATATTTTCTTTTGTGTGGTCATCATCGGGGATAAGACCGAAACCAAGGCCACCGTTTACCTGATCCAATACTTCCATTGCCAACTCCTGAGCCTTCTGGCTATTCTGATTCTTCTGTGTCATAATCTTAATGCCCTTCCGGGACTTGGGTTTTAATTTTACTTATTATTATTTTATTAATTCTCTTGTTTGCGTCTCCCAGAACTTGTTTTGTCTGATTGACGATGCAAAGGTACGGCGATTCTGCCCAGATTCCAAAAATTTAGGCGAAATCTTCTCTGAGTTGTTGCGACGGTATGGGGGATAAGCGACAAAGGTGAGGAATAGGGTAGAATGTTGTCGTAAG
>JAEEGK010028531.1_pt1 | contig 11193 bp, 5 predicted proteins | sample 8958771 | NCBI WGS metagenome assembly JAEEGK01 (sample SAMN16246547, study PRJNA631951) | gut metagenome | biome: gut microbiome; feature: rumen; material: SC-attached | host: Bos | place: Iran: Karaj | collected 2018-10 | reverse complement strand
GTTATTTTATGAAAGTTGGTATCCTGGTGTACCAGAATTTCCTGGTTCTGGTCAATTGGCTTCTGAATTTGCTGACATTCAATTTAACGTGTCCCCTTTGGTTAATACGTGTCCTGGTCCGCAAAATCTAGCTGTTCCTGACATTATGTCTAATTCCGCCATACTCACTTGGACGGCTGCGGATGGCACTGATGCTTGGGATGTTTATATATCTAACGGAGAGAGTCCTACAGCCGAGACCATCCCAACGGCAACTGCCATTACTGACCTCTATTATACATTTACAGGACTTAATCCTTTGACTAACTATACTGCATATGTTCGTTCCAATTGTGGCGAGGGCGATGTTTCGGTATGGAAATCATCTTCGTTCATGACGTCTCCTGATTTTGGCGGAACCGGAACGGTGGAGACTCCTTACTTATTATATACCAAAACGGACCTTGAAATCTTATCTGCAGGCATGGCTGCGGGCTTTGAAACTTTTGGAAAATATTTCAAGGTAATGAACAATATCGAGGGCGTGACATCACCTATTGTTGGCAATTTTAGAGGTGATTTCAATGGCAACAACCATACTATTACATTGGATCTCGAAGGGGAAGGGGTCCTAAAACCAGAAACGAATGAGTATGGTTCTACTTACTGTCTTGGATTGTTTGCGTGGATATGTCGCGATGCGAATATTCATGATCTCACTTTGGAAGGATCTATTATTAGCAATAGTGACAATACTGGTGGATTTGTGGCTGAAATAAATATTTCTCACAACGATGGGGATGATGCTTCAGTGTCTTTTTCAAATCTTGTCAACAAAGCATCAATTTATAGTGCGGTTGGCAATGTGGGTGGTATTATAGGTCACGCTTCTTTTTGGGGTGGACAAGAATTGTATATCTCAGATTGCTCGAATAAAGGAAACATTTCCAGTGAAGGTGATGGCGTAGGTGGCGTTGTAGGTAGCACAAATAGAGGCGTTTTAGTTAACTGTGAGAATAGAGGGAACATTGCTTGTAGTAGTGCTGGAGGTGGGATATGCGGAAACTGCTACGTTGGTTCTTTTATAAACTGTGTTAATAAGGGAAGCATAACTTGTCCTAATAGTGGCGGAGGTGTTGTCGGATCTAATAGTGCGGCAATTATATTTAATTGTTATAACGTTGGTGCAGTCATTGGGAGTGCCAATATAGGGGGGATTTCAGGTTATAATAACTGTCGCTCTCATATCGAAAACTGCTACAATGGAGGTTTGATAATAGCTGAAAATACTACAAATTGTGGTGCAATTGTAGGTTTCAATGATAGTTTTCTAACCAGCATATGCAACAATCACTACAATTATTATAAAGAAGGCACATTTGTGGTGGCATATGGGACAGATGGAGACCAAACTTATACTGACAACTACACTTCCTTCACTCAAGAGGGTATTTCCACGGTGTACACTTTGGCCGAGCCCATGCAAGGCACTACTGACTTGCTCACTGCGCTAAACAACTGGAGAAATGGTGATGACACATATGCCCAGTGGTATGCCGACACGTATGGGAACAACCAATATCTGCCAGCCTTTACGGAAGGGACACCTCCTGGACTAGAGATCAGACCTAACCCAATCGTCATGGCACCTCGCCCCATCGGGGCTTGGGTACAAGGCGAACCTATTGCTTTGGTCAATACTTCTATAGAGGACCTCGAAGTAACGGGGATTGAATTCGACAATGCTTTCTTTTTTGTTGACGAATCGACGGGAGCCGTCAATTTCCCCATAGCTCTTGAGGCAGAACAGTCATGCGAGGTATTTGTCGGTACAGCCCCCAATGCCATGATGACACCTGGAACGTTGACCGGTCAGATGTCAACAATATGGAACCAGACTCATGAGGAATTGACCGATATCGAGCTGCTGTATTACAGTCCTGTGAGTCCCGATGTGGTAGAATTGGCTGAAGTGGTGACGAGTTTCCCGCAAAATATAACGCAAAACACCATTAATCTATATGATAATTACAAGTTGCCTGGCGACCATCCTGACGCACCCGATGCAGTGTATCAACTGGTGTTTGCCGAAGATGCGTTGCTTAATGTGCAAATTACCTCGGGCTCTAACGCTAAGCTCGCCTTATACAACGAGGACTTCAACGGGAAACAGGGTCCCATGGTCGATAATTGTTGTGTGGGTGGTGACGAACCCATCGTCAACTTTATGGTCTCCTCAGGTATTTATTATCTAGTTGTTTCCTCTACCAGTCCACATTTTGAATTGGAACTCACTACCGATGCCTTGCCGCTTCCCGTGGCTGCCACACTGGTGGCACCCGAGGATGGCGCCACTGAAATTACAGCGCCTTTGGAGCTGCAATGCCAATTTGGAGCATACACCACTGAGTACCAACTCTTGATGGGTACCAGTTATCCGCCTTCCGAAGTGCTGGTGGATTGGACCTCCGACCTTGCTGAGACCTTTGCAATCGATGACCTGCACAACAACCAAATCTATTATTGGCGTGTCAACGAGCGCAATGCCACTGGTGTCACTGAAGGGACGGTGTGGCATTTCATCACTACCTTGAATTCGCCCATGGAGCTTCAAGCGAACACCGCCATCCACGTTGGCGAGGATCTTTTGCTTCATTGGACGGCTGCCACTCGCTCGCTCATGGGTTACAATGTCTATCAAGACGGTGTGAGGATCAACGAGGCACCTGTGATGGCTACGGAATATATTATTTCGGATTTGGCATACAATATGGAAGGCTACAGCTTTACGGTAACCGCTGTCTATGACGAGGGCGAGTCGACACCTTCCAATGCTGTGCTAGTTTGCGTGGGTGGAAGTGGAACGATTAGCGGTACTGTCTTTGAGCAGGACGGAGTCACACGAGTTGCGGGTGTTACAGTCAATATAATAGGCTATGACGAATTCTATGTTCATCATTCTTATGTGTATCTTACTAATGCCAATGGTGACTTTTCTGGAACAGTATATACAGGTAGGTACGTTGCTCTTGCCTCAAAGGAAGGCTATCAAGATGGTAGCCATGGGTCTGAAATTGAGGTCAACTACGATACTGAGACAGACAACAATGATATTATTTTGTATGAGCGATATAATCCAGTCGGTGCTGTGGTGGCACAATATTATCCTGATACACTTGCTTCTCAAAGCCAATACATAAAGGTTTATTGGGAGAGTGAGGATGTGCCTGAACCAATAGTACCTGGTTGGCATTCCTATTGTGAGAGTGAATTCAATAACGCTATCTCTTGCGTAAAATGGTGTTATGAATATCCTTTGTCTGTGCTTGCTCCATATGAAGGATCGACGATGACGAAGGTGGCACTTTTTAGTGATAAAATGTATGGCGCGGTTGGTGGTAATTATACCTGCAATATATATGTTGGAGGCCAAAGACCGGAGGTGGGCGAATTAGCATCCACTATTACCGTTGACATTCCTTCAAGTAAGGATGAATGGATTGAGTGTGATCTGGAAATCCCTGTCAATATTAGCGGCAATGAGCCTGTGTGGGTCATTTGGCAAGCCAACACCCCGGTTAGTAATTATCCGGCTGGTTGCTGTGGTGATTATAATTACCATGGGACTTGGTATCAAATCTATTATGATGAAGGAGACTTGGTTTGGAACCATAACCCTTATGGTTCCTGGACAATGAAGCAATATTTCACAGATAGGGAAGGTCGCACTTTCACTTTGAGTAATGACAAACTATCAACACAACCCATTCTCACCGAGATGGCAGGTGAACGCACTTTCCAGTACTTTAACATCTATCGTACTTTGTGTTCCAATGATGGGCCATATACTGAAGAAAACACGATCTTACTAACCTCTGGTATAACCGATACGGTTTATGTAGATGAAACTTGGCAAGCAGCCGAAGCAGGTGTTTATAAGTATGGAATCTCGAGAAACTATGGTGGCAATCGTGAGAAGGGTATTACTTGGAGTGTCCCGACTGACAACAAAGGAGAAAATGTTTTACAAAATATCAAAGCCTACTCATTCAGTCGCTATTCTTCAAGATTGCCTAACGGATGGATTCAATATGATCCCACACGCCCTCTCTCGACAGCACATGTTATTGACCAGAATTTGATGGTTTATTCGGGCGATTTCGCCAACGACGGCTATATGCACGCTTTCACAGAAGACAATCAATTGCTGACCTTTGATCCTGGTACAGGACAAGTTGTTGCCGTTGTAAATACCCCATATTATATGGATGATTGTGCATATGACTTTTCGACCAATACTATGTTTGGCATTAAAGACAATATTCTCTATAGTGTCGATATTGCCACAGGAGTTCTGACGCCAATTGGTGTGTTGGACCATAATTCATTAGTTGGCTCACTAAAAGCTTTGGCATGTAGCTACGATGGACAGCTATATGGTTTCCTGGAGGTGTTTGGTGCCTTGTATCGTATTGACAAAACCACTGGTCACTGTGAGCTTATCGGTGCTCCTGGTTTGTGGTTAGGCGATTCCCGTATGTCAGCGGGATTCGATCACCACACTGGAACACTTTATTGGATAGCACTGGATGCTCAACTTGCTGACTTTATTTCCAGCGTGGATGTTAACACAGGCAGAGTAACTCCTATGGCAAATTGTGTGGGACTTCAACGTGCTTTTTGTGTTCCCTATGGTTATGCACCTGTCCCCACTTTACCAGAATCGGAGATTGTTTGGTCCAATTGCTTGGACAAGGACATGTTGACCTCCGTGGAAGTCAATGTCAAGACCAACACAGGGGATTCACCTGAAGGTACATCGGTGCAATTTATTAACACCTCGGAGCCTGGACAAGGCTATGACTATATAGTGACGTTGGACGATTCAGGCTACTACAGTTGGGATGAATTCAGGAAAGGCACCTATAACTACACTATCGAAAAGGATGGTTATACCTCCTGTGGCAACCACGAGACCATCGAGATATGGGAACCCACTTCATTGGAATGCTTGTTGGAGGAAATTGCGTTGCAGGCTCGTAACCTCTATGTGTCGCCCACTGGTTGGGCAATGTGGCAGGAAGGTCTGGGTGGCGATGTACTGCATTATGATACGGATTCATTCGATGGAGGTGTTGGCGCATCGGGTACCTCTTTCTATTGGGCTGTCAAGTTTATGGGTAGCCAACTTGAGGGCTTCAACAGAGTAACTTCTGTGTCATTCTATGATGCTCCTGACCAACCTTTCACTGGCACATTTTATATTTGTTCAACGGAAACTCCCATGGGACATGTTTTGTATCAAAAAGACATAGTCACAACAGGTGAAGGGAAATACCAAGACTATCCACTTGACCATGATGTTGATTTTGACAACTCCGAAAGCCTGTGGATTGTATTTCAGTTTAATGTGGGCGAGGCTTCTTTTCCAGCATCTGCTTGCAGTAATACAGGCGATCCCAATGGACGTTGGATCTCTACCGATGGACTCAATTGGTATGATGTAAACAGTTATGGTATGAACTATACTTGGAAGATTCGTTGTCACGTGAAGGCGGATGGACAGGAAGAGAGAGAACTGGAATTCTACCGTGTGTTCTTTGATGGTATTTATGTTGACAAAACAACGGACACCCATTTCCAACATAATGTGGAGAGCTTTGAGGAAGGCGAAACGCACACCACAATGGTGCGAGCCATGTACACCACAGGAAGCAGCAAGGATGCAATCTATACCTGGTCGTATCACGCTTGTGATCATTATGTTGGCCCAACCGATGTAGAAACAGAAGACCTCGGCGACATGGCAGTCCTCAATTGGACCTTGCCTGAAAACCACATAGAGGGGGGAGAATGGTCATATTACGATAATGGTAATTATACAGGTTATAGTGTTGGAGCAGGAGGTGCCTCAATCTATTGGGGAATCATGCTGCCACCCGACCTGTGGCAAGGCCGTTACCTGGGCTCCGTTGCGGTCTTTGATGTCGCATCCTTCACTGGTAGAATCATGGTCTATCAAGGAGGTGAGACGGCTCCCGATTCCTTAGTCTATTCACAACAATACTTTAGCACTGGATCAAACCAATTAGTGGAATATCCGCTTAATCAAGTCGTTGAACTGGATGAAAACAAAAACTTGTGGATTATTGTCAACAATGTGAGCAACGCAGCCTATCCCGCTGCTTGTACCGACGATATTGGCAATCCCAATAGTCGCTGGATCTCAATAGATGGAAATGATTGGCACGACATGACAGAATATGACCTCAGCGGCACTTGGATGATTCGGGCCTATACGACTGACGATATGCCTGTGGTCTATAACATCTTGGGAACCATGGTGTTCCGCGATGGCGAATTGCTTACCGAAACGCCTCTGCCGAGAAATGTTCAGAATTATGCGGATATTCAAGCAACTCCCGGCTATCATGAGTATAGCCTCAGAGTGGTCTATGACGACTTGCCCATCTATCAAGGCGACTACTACGCCATGTCGTGCATGGAGACCGAGGCTGTCACGGTTGGAGTCACTGAAAACGAGAGCGATAGGGTGAACGTCTATCCCAACCCTGTGAACGACGAAGTGACCGTCAAGGCGACCGACATGACCCATATCCGCATCGTCAATGCACTTGGCCAGGTGGTTTATGACAGAGACATGGCTGCTGACGAGACGAGAGTGTCGATGCGAGGATTTGCATCAGGCGTCTATGTGGTGCATATCACAACTACAAATGGCTCATTTGCGAACCGTATTGTGGTGGCGTACCCATAATGGTTTAGTTAATAATACGATAATGCCAACAGAGACGGGGTTTGCTCCGTCTCTGTTTTTTTATTTCCGATCTTGACCGAAGAGTGCGCCAATCCAATGCCGATTGAGCCTCGAGATGTTCTGCCGCTTGATGAGTTTAGGGCATTCGGCCTCGCAGGCGTAGGTGTTGGTGCAGTTACCAAAACCTAGCTCATCCATCTTGCGTACCATGTTACGCACACGGTCACCAGCTTCGACACGGCCTTGGGGCAACAAGGCCAAGTGACTTACCTTGGCTCCCACGAAAAGCATGGCGCTGGCGTTCTTGCATGCGGCTACACAGGCGCCACAGCCGATGCACGAAGCGGCATCCATGGCCATGTCGGCGTCGTGTTTTGGAATAGGAATCATGTTGGTGCCGTCGTCGTTTCCGTGTGGACGGCCGTTGATATATAAGCCGCACATGCCGCACATGCTTTCGCGGCAATCGTTGTCGAAACAAACAGGATGGGCGATGGGGGAGGTGAGAGTTGAGAGTTGAGAAATGCGAAGCATTCAACGTAGTTAATTGAGAGTCTGGCCGGTGATGAGCTGTTCGTTCAGGATGTCAAGCATTTCGAGAAATGAGCAGTCCGGTGAGATGTTCTCTATGGGGTAGGTCTCGAAATGACCTTTGGCCTTTGCACTTTCTTGTCTCCAAATATGCAGTGTGAAGTTCATAGTTATCAGTTGTTCAGTTGTTCAGTTGATCAGTTGTTCAGTTATCGCGACGTGGCAATCCACCTGTTTTTATTTGTAGTTTCTATTTGCTATTTTGACATGTTCGTAATGGAGTGGCTCTTTCTCCATGGTCTCAGGTTTCCCATGACCTTGGTATTCCCATGCAGCCACATACATGAAATGTTCATCGTCACGGAGGGTTTCGCCATCGGCAGTCTGATGCTCTGTGCGGAAATGCCCGCCGCACGATTCCTCGCGGTGCATGGCGTCGTCGATGATCAGTTGCGCCAACTCGAAATAGTCCTCCAAACGATAGGCCTTCTCCAGCTCAGGGTTGAGCTCGTTGGCGGAGCCTGGGATGAAGACCGACTTCCAGAACTCATCTTCCAGTTCTTTCACCAGTCGTTTGGCCTTCGTGAGGCTCTCGGTGTTGCGGGCCATGCCGCAGTATTCCCACATGATCTTGCCTAACCGTTTGTGGAAATTGTCAACGGTCTGTAGAGACGGTGCATGCACCGTCTCTACATGACCGATTTTCAATAATCGATTTATTCGTTCCCGCACCGCCTCTTCCGCTGCATCAAATTCAGGCGTGGTAGATGAAATCTTCCCCACATAGATTTGGTCGGCAAGGTAGTTCTGAAGGGTATAAGGCAACACGAAATAACCATCGGCCAAACCTTGCATCAGGGCGGAAGCACCAAGACGGTTGGCACCGTGATCGCTGAAGTGAAAGCGAAGGTCTCGAGCGTCTCGAAGGTGCTGTGCAGCCATGGGAACCGACCGACTTCACTGAAGCTGGGCTTGAGCTTTTCGAGGTAACGGCGCAGGCCACCGAACCGTTCCTTCACCGCCTCCTTGTTCCTCTTTTTGGGCGATGAAGAAGTCGCGGAAGGCCTTTCCGAAGCCGAATTTGTTGGGATGTCGGCTTTTTCCACGGCCAAGGCCAATAGCTTCCGTTTTTCTCCTCTCACGATGGCTTTAGACAATATACTGCTAAACTTCCATTCCTTTTCTGCGATAAAAAAACAGTTTATAATTCTTGTTTTTTGTACTTTTGCCGTGAAATATATTTTAAACTTTTTATGAGAGGTGTTTTGACTATTATCATGCTGGTGGTATCTAATGTTTTCATGACCTTTGCTTGGTATGGTAACTTGAAATTGGAGGAGATGAAGGTCACTACCGACTGGCCCTTGATTCTTATCATTCTTGCCTCCTGGGGAGTCGCTTTGTTCGAGTATTCGTTTATGATTCCCGCCAATCGCATCGGTTTTATCGAGCGGGGCGGCCCGTTCAATTTGATGCAGCTCAAGGTGATCCAAGAAGTGGTTTCGCTGACGGTATTCACCATCATAGCGATGCTTGTTTTCAAAGGCCAACCCCTTCGTTGGAATCATCTGGCGGCCTTTGCCTGTATGGTGATGGCAGTCTTTTTTGTCTTTATGAAGAATTAATACCTAATTGTTATGATACGTTCGATGACTGGATACGGCATTGCCGAAAGCCTATACAATACAAAGAAAATCACTGTTGAAATAAGAACCCTTAACAGCAAGCAGTTGGACCTTGCCATGAAACTGCCCAATGAACTGCGTTTTGCTGAGTTGGATTTTCGGAATAGAGTGGGTGCAAAGCTTTTTCGCGGGAAAGTTGATGTGACGATTACGATTGCTGACACGGTTCTTGACCTGGCGAACCAGATCAACGAGGAGGTGGCGGCTTCCTACTTGAAGCAGATCCAGTCCATCTCCGAGAAATTGGAGATTGCTCCTGCTGCCGACATGGCCTGTCTTGTCTTCCGGATGCCAGGCATCTTCAACACGGTGGAACAACGTTATGACGATGAGTTTGTGGCCAAGATCGGAGAGACTCTGGATCAAGCCTTGGAATTGGTGGATCGTTTCCGGATCCAAGAAGGACAAACATTGAAGAAAGATTTACTTCATAGGGTGGCGCTCATCCTTGGACTGCTCGACCAGGTGGAACCTTTCGAAAAAGGGCGCCATGAAACGATCAAGCAGCGACTCACCAAGAACCTCAGCGAACTAACTACCTCAGGACAATACGACGAGAACCGTTTCGAAGCGGAGCTGATCTACTATCTGGAGAAGCTTGACATCACCGAAGAAAAGGTGCGTTTGCGCCAGCACTGCAACTACTTCAACGAAAGCTGTGACGAAGACCAAGCAGGCAAGAAGCTAGGCTTCATCAGTCAGGAGATGGGCCGTGAAATCAACACCCTCGGCTCCAAAGCCAATGAGGTCAATATTCAAAAGCTCGTCGTGAAGATGAAGGACGAGTTGGAGAAGATCAAGGAGCAGGTGCTTAATATTCTGTAATGTTACTTTTGGGTTAACCCAAAAGTAACAAATAAAAAGAAAAATTACTTATTGCTGCCACGCTTCAACCTCTTCCAGCTGAAGGGCGGGCACGTCCATCTTGTTCTTCTTACGCAGGCCGTTGAGCTTCTCGCGCAGGGCAGTCGCTTTTTCTTCCTTCAGTTTCTCGACGCTGGTGTAGCCATTAGCGCATAACACTTTGGCCCAGACTTCGGGAACACCAATAGCCATGAAGTCTTCGGGGGTAGCAACTTTCTGGACCTTCTCGGGACGCATCATCGGGAACAGCAGCACCTCTTGGATGGTGGTCTGGCCAGTGAGCAGCATCACGAAACGGTCGATGCCGATGCCCATGCCCGAGGTCGGCGGCATGCCATATTCAAGCGCGCGCAGGAAGTCCTGGTCGATGAACATGGCCTCGTCGTCGCCACGCTCGCTGAGCTTCATCTGCTCTTCGAAACGGGCACGCTGGTCGATGGGGTCGTTCAGCTCGGTGTAGGCGTTGGCCAGCTCCTTGCCGTTGACCATCAGCTCGAAGCGCTCGGTCAGCTCGGGATTGTTGCGGTGACGCTTGCAGAGGGGTGACATCTCCACGGGATAATCGGTGATGAAGGTCGGCTGGATGTAGGTGCCTTCGCACTTCTCGCCGAAGATCTCGTCAATAAGTTTGCCTTTGCCCATGGAGGCATCCACCTCGATGCCGAGTTGCTTGCACACGTCACGCAGTTGGGCTTCGTCCATACCCGTGATGTCGATGCCGGTCTTCTCCTTGATGGAGTCGATCATGGTGATGCGCTTGAAGGGACGCTTGAAGCTGATTTCGTTGTCGCCCACTTTCACAGTCTCGGTGCCCAGGACATCCATCACGCAGCGATGGATCATCTCCTCGGTGTAATCCATCATCCAGAGATAGTCCTTGTAAGAGACATAGATCTCAAGCCCTGTGAACTCGGGGTTGTGGGTGCGGTCCATGCCCTCGTTGCGGAAGTTGCGCGAGAACTCATACACGCCCTCGAAGCCGCCCACGATGAGGCGCTTCAAGTAAAGCTCGTCGGCAATGCGGAGGTACATCGGGATGTCCAAGGCATTGTGATGCGTGATGAAAGGACGCGCCGTGGCACCGCCTGGGATGGCTTGCAGCACAGGTGTCTCTACCTCGAGATAGCCGCTCTCGTTGAAGAAACGGCGGATGCTGTCGATGATGCGGGTGCGGGTGATGAAGATGTCCTTCACCTTGTCGTTGACCACGAGGTCGACATAACGCATACGGTAGCGCAGTTCGGGGTCATTGAATTCGTCGTACTTCACGCCGTCCTTCTCCTTGACGATGGGCAGCGGCCTCAGCGACTTGCTCAGCACCGTCATTTCCTTGACGTGCACCGAGATTTCGCCCAT
>JAEEGK010028528.1_pt1 | contig 11194 bp, 6 predicted proteins | sample 8958771 | NCBI WGS metagenome assembly JAEEGK01 (sample SAMN16246547, study PRJNA631951) | gut metagenome | biome: gut microbiome; feature: rumen; material: SC-attached | host: Bos | place: Iran: Karaj | collected 2018-10 | reverse complement strand
TTGGTGAAGAGGTTAATGTCCTTCACGTCGAACAGCACCTCCTCCAAGGCCGGCACGGGCACGCCTGCAATCTTGACAGTCTTCAGTTTGACATCGGTCACGGAAATCAGTCCTGGCTCAAATTCATTCCAAAGCCGGGCCATATACTCATACGACTTGAGCTGGTCCTCTAACTGTTCTACAAGCCCCTCCGAACGCTGTTTGGCTTTCTTCACCTCAAGGCGCAGCGCACTCTCCTTGCTCTTCAGCGTGGGCAGGGCACGAGTTCGCGTCTTGAGCTGCTTGTTCATCTCATTCAGCGAGGTCTTGTTATATTGGAACTTGATAGCCATGGTTTATGCTTTTTCTTTCCAGTATTTCTGAATCAATGACTCCTTCAAACCCGTTTCAGCCTTAGTGAAATACTTGCCAAACAACTCCCAGGCCGTGTCAAGCATCTCTGTAATCGGGATGTTGACGTCAATGGCCAGCAAGCGCGTGGCGTATTCCTTGGCATATTCAAGGCAGCGCAGGTCGTAGTCGCTCAGGTCGAAGCCGTTCTCCAATTTGGTTTTGGCGTTGGCGGCATCAGCGTACAAACGAACCGAAGTGTTCATCACTGCACTATGGTCCTCACGGGTCTTCTTGTTCTGGACATGCTGTTTCAGACGCGACAGCGAACGGAACGGGTCGACGATGACCTTGCCCGAATCGGGGTCGGCACGGAGGTACAACTGTCCCTCAGTGATGTAACCCGTGTTGTCGGGGATGGCGTGCGTGATGTCGCCGTCGTTCAACGTGGTCACTGCGATGATGGTGATGGATCCACCCGAAGGCAGTTGCACGGCCTTCTCGTAAATCTTGGCCAAGTCGGAATACAGCGAGCCAGGCATGGAGTCCTTGGAAGGAATCTGGTCCATACGGTTGCTCACGATACTCAAGGCATCGGCGTAAAGCGTCATGTCGGTGAGTAGCACCAACACCTTTTCGTTCTTGTCCACGGCGAAATATTCAGCCGCAGTCAAGGCCATGTCGGGAATCAGCAGACGCTCGACAGGCGGCTGGTCGGTAGTATTCACGAAGCTGACGATCTTGTGCAAGGCACCTGCACTCTCAAACTCGTTTTTGAAAAACAGGTAATCGTCGTTGGTCAAGCCCATGCCGCCAAGGATAATCTTATCCACATCGGCGCGAAGGGCCACCATACTCATCACTCGGTTATAGGGCTGGTCAGGGTCAGCGAAGAACGGGATCTTCTGTCCTGAAACCAAGGTATTGTTCAAGTCGATGCCAGCGATACCCGTAGGAATCAGCTCTGAAGGCATACGACGCTTGTAAGGGTTCACGGATGGGCCACCAATCTGGCGTTTCTCGCCCTCCACGGCCGGACCTCCGTCGATAGGCTCGCCGTATGCATTGAAGAAACGGCCTGCAAGGTCGTCGCTCACATTCAAGGTGGGCGGCTCACCAAAGAAGGTGACTTCGGCATTGGTCGGGATGTTTTCTGTGCCGCCAAACACCTGCAGGGTGACGCTGTTGTCCTTGATTTTCACCACCTGCGCCAAACGGCCAGCCACAAAGGCCAGTTCATCGTTGGCCACGCCTTGTGCCTCAAGGGTCACGGTGGCCTTGGTGATGGCAGTCAGCTTCGTATAGATGCGTTGAAAGGCTTTCTCACTCATGTTTCAGTTCCTCCTTAAGCTGGTTCAAGTATTTGTTGAATTGTTCCGACTCGTATTCCGAGTAGTTCATCTGGCGGCAGATGTTGATCAGACCTTTGAAATAGTTCATGCATTCCTCGAAGTTGTCGAACTTGAAGTTGCGGTCGCAAATCTCAAGCACCATATCGAGCATGAACTTCTGGCGTTCCAATGGGCAGCAGCCATCGATGTCATCAAAAGCGTCTTGTTGAAGGATAACAAAGTCAACCAATTCAGACTTCCAATATTGCTCATGATAACTCATCGGCACGCCGTCGTCGCCCAAGATGTTGATTTGCTCGTAGGCATCCTTACCCTTACGGATGATGTATTTCGTCTTGGTGACTTTGTCAACCCAGCCCTTTTCAATCCTCTCATCTAAATACTCTATGATTTCAGGGTATTCAAGGTATTTCGAATAGGAGTCCACAGGGTCGACGGCGGGATAACGCTTCTTATCGGCGCGGTTCTGCGAGAGGCCGTAGAAGCAACGAGCGGCTTTCTTGGTGCTCTCGGTGACAGGTTCCTTCAAATTACCGCCAGCAGGCGACACCGTTCCGATGAAAGTGATAGAGCCTGATTGGCCGTTGTTCAATTTCACATAACCAGCACGCGCGTAGAAGTTGGAGATGATGGCCGAGAGGTCCATGGGGAAACCGTCCTGACCGGGCAGTTCCTCCAAACGGTTACTCATTTCACGCAAGGCCTGTGCCCAACGCGAGGTGGAGTCGGCCAGCAGCAGCACCTTCATACCCATGGCGCGGTAGTACTCACCGAGGGTCATGGCCGTGTAGACGGAAGCCTCACGGGCCGCGACCGGCATGTTGGATGTGTTGCAGATGATGATGGTACGCTCCATCAGGCTGCGGCCGGTGTGTTTGTCCTTCAGTTCGGGGAACTCGGTGAAGATTTCCACGACCTCGTTGGCACGCTCACCGCAGGCCGCCATGATGATGATGTCAGCGTCGGCTTGCTCGGCGAGGGCGTGTTGCAGCACGGTCTTGCCGCAACCGAAAGGTCCCGGGATGAAGCCCGTGCCGCCTTCCGCAATGGGATTCAGCGTGTCGATGGTACGCACACCCGTTTCCATCACCTTGAAGGGACGCGGCTTCTCAACGTAGCCACCCACGGCCACCTTGACGGGCCATTTCTGGGTCATGTTCACCTTCACTTCCTCGCCTTCCTCGTTGGTCAGCGTGGCGATGGTGTCAGTGATTTTGTATTGTCCGGCAGCCGCCACCGACTTCACGGTATATGTGCCCTTGAAACTGAACGGTACCATGATTTTGTGAGGCAGCCAACCTTCCTTGACTTCGCCTAACCAGTCGGCGGCAACGACTTGGTCGCCAGCTTTTGCGAGAGGCGTGAAGTCCCAAAGTTTCTCTTCGTCGAGGGCCTTAGTGTATTCACCGCGTTTCAGAAACACACCCGTCATGGTGGCGAGGTTGTTCTGCAGGCCGTCGAAGTTGCTCGAAAGCAGACCAGGTCCCAAGGTCACCTCAAGCATGTAGCCTTGGAATTCGACCTTGTCGCCGATTTGGAGGCCGCGGGTGCTCTCAAACACCTGCACGGAGGCTTTGTTCCCGTTCACTTTAATGACCTCCGCCATCAGTTTGGTACCCGCCAAGTCGATGAAGCAGATTTCATTCTGTGCCACAGGGCCGTCCACCTCCACGGTGACCAGGTTTGCAATGATTCCTGTAACTTTTCCTGTTGTTTTCATATTATGTGATTCAATATTCAAAATTTAATATTCAAAGATTTCGGTCGGGGCCTTTGACCTTTCGACAAGCTCAAGGCTCAGGCACCCTCAACTTTTTCAAGAGCGGAGGCCCCTGAAGGTCCCTGAGCTTGTCGCAGGGCCGATGGGCCATTTACACCTTCAAAAGTGCCACGCACCTCAGCGACCAGCTTATGGAACATCTCCTGCCCCTTCGCCGCATCGAGTTCTGCCCAGCGCTGAACGGTTTTGGCTTTGACCAAGAAGGCAAGTATGGCGTTCATGTTGAAGTAGTCCATGCGGGCAATGTCGCTGGCCTTCTCCCATTTCAAATCGTCCATACGCTGCTCACGATCCACGAAGTCGGCATCAGCGAGGATGTCGGTGATTTGCTTGGCTTCCTCAAAGTCGGCCTCGGGCAGCTCAACGATGTAGTTGTCGCCCTGCTTGCCGAGACGCTTGGCCAGGTAGTTCACCTTCATGTTGCGCAGGCGACCATCGAAGTCGAAGTACTCGCGGATGAAACGGTTCTTGCTCTTGGCGGCTTTGTCGTAGAACTCGGCATTGAGCGTGTCCTCGTTGAAGCCCTCCTCCATGAGTTCGACCAGTTGCTGATCCTTCTCGGAGAGCAGCTCCATGATGCTTTCTTTCACAGCGGCATAGTTGAAGCCCGTGTTCTCGAAGCCCGAGGTCAGTTCCGGCAAGCCAGCCACGATATAGACGTAGTTATCCATCAGCCGAAGAGGATTTTCTTGGTGGCGGGACGCAGGTAGTTGGCGATGAGCTGGGTGAACTCGTCATCGGTGAATTGCAAGGTGTAGCCGCCGTCCTTGGGGGCCACCTTGAAGCCACCGTTCATCTTCTTGGAGTAGTCCACCTTCACCTCGCCCTTGAACTGTTTGGCGATTTCGCTTTTCACGAAAGGTTCCACCTCACTTTTCAGTGATTCGGGAAGGATGAGGCTCAGGTCAACAGGCGAGGCATTCTGTGGATTGAAAGCCTTCACCACACTGGTAATCAATTCCTTGACGAAACCAGCATTACTCATGTTGGCTTTCACGCCTTCGGTGGCAGCCTTAGACACCACCATCTTCTCGATTTCTTGTTTCGTCACGGCGATGCTCTGCGTGGCGGCCATCTTCACGTCGGCGGCCACCTTGGTCTTCAGCTCCTCGGCCTCCTTGTTGGCCTGGGCCACGATGCGGTCAGCTTCAGCCTTGGCGTAGGCCACGATGCGGTCGGCCTCGGCTTGTGCCTTCTGAACCAATTCCTCACCGTCGTGCTTTCCTTTCGACAAGCCCTCGTTATAAAGCCTGTCGGTCAATTCTTGCAGTTTGTCTTGCATATATTTTTCGTTTTGTTTGTTTATTCAATTGGGTTGCAAAATTAAACAATCCAAACAACAAAACGAAATGAAAAAGGAAAAATTTTAGGAAAGTCTGTAATACGACCCCAAAATCCGCGCAAACCATTTGGCGGGCAGGATGCGCTTCAGCAAAACGGAGAGCTTTTGCTCCAACGAAGCCACCACGTATCCGTTCCTAGGATTGCGTTTGTTGATGATATGACTGATTTTTCGGGCCAGAACTTCGGGCTTCAAGCCTCCTTTTTCATCGTGTTCCACCTTTTGGATGGCGTTCCTATATTGAGGATAAGCTTTGAGTGCAGCCTCGTTAGCAACCTTGAGGCGACTCCCCGTAAAGCCTGTACTGAAATCGCCAGGACGAACCACCACAACCTTGATTCCCAATGATCGAGTCTCCATTCGCAAGGCCTCGCAATAGCCTTCAATGGCGAACTTGCTGGCCGAATAAAACCCTTGGAAAGGCAACCCCATCAGTCCACCGATGCTGCTCAAGGCGATGATTTTGCCACTGCCTTGCTTGCGCATCTGGGGCAACACGGCATACACACAATGCACCAAACCCAAAAAGTTGGTGTCCATCTGCAAACGGATTTCCTCCTCGGTGGCAAACTCCAACGGTCCGCCGATGCCCATGCCTGCATTGTTGACCAAGACATCGATACGGCCTTCCTTATCAATGATTTCGTCAACGGCTTGCTTTACGGCATCGTGGTCGCGGACGTCCAACTGGAAGTAATTCACCTTAGGCAAAGGCTCCACTTCTCGGCGCACAGTGCCGTACACAATGTGTCCTTCCTCCGACAGCAACTTGGCCGTCGCGAGGCCGAAACCTGAAGAAATTCCTGTGATGAAAACTACCATATCACCCCAGCTTCCCTGAAAGCCTTGGTAATTTTCTCGATGGCCTCGTCTACCTGCTCAAAAGTATGCGTGGCCATGAGCGCGAAACGAATCAAGACATCCTCCTCGGGCACGGCAGGCGCGATGACGGGCGTGACAAACACGCCATCGTCCAACAGCCTGTTGCACAGCCAGAAAGCCTTCTCCGAGTTACGTACAAAGAGCGGGATGATGGGTGTCTCGCTATGACCCGTGTCGAAGCCGCGGTCCTTGAACTGCTGGCGGGCATAGTTGCTCAAGTCCCAAAGATGCTGGATGCGCTCAGGCTCGCTGAGCATGATGTCGATGGCCTTGCTCACCGAAGCCACATTGGAGGGCGGCATACTGGCGCTAAAGATGAGCGAACGGGCGTTGTGTTTCAAGTAGTTGATGACATCGAAGTCGGCGGCGATGAAACCGCCCAACGAGCCGAACGACTTGGAGAAAGTGCCCATGATGAGGTCGACCTTGTCGGTGAGGCCAAAATGGTCGGCGGTGCCGCGTCCCTGATGCCCCAGCACGCCGAGGGCGTGGGCGTCGTCAATCATGATGTCGGCATCGTAGGCTTCGGCCAATTCCACCATGCGCGGCAATGGCACGATGTCGCCTTCCATCGAGAACACGCCGTCAGCCACGATGAGTTTCATCGCTTCGGGAGCACAGTTCTTGAGCTTGGCCTCAAGGCTGTCCATGTCGTTGTGGTTGTATTTCCAGACCTTGCCGAACGAGAGCCGGCTGCCTTCGATGATGGAGGCATGGTCGAGGCTGTCAAGGAGCAAATAATCGTTGCGTCCACAAAGTGCCGACACCACGCCGAGGTTGACTTGGAATCCCGTGCTGAAGCACACGGAGGCTTCCTTGCCTACCAGCTTGGCCAACTTCTCTTCCAGCTCCACGTGGATGTCCAAGGTGCCGTTGAGGAACCGCGAGCCAGAACAACTCGTCCCATATTTCTTGATGGCTTCGATGGCGGCTTCCTTCAGACGCGGGTCGTTGGCGAGACCGAGGTAACTGTTGGAGCCGAACATCAGCACGTCCTTTCCATCGATTTTCACCACCGTACTCTGCTCCGACTGAATGGGCTTGTAGTAGGGATAAATGCCCTTGGCCTTGGCCTCCTGCGGTGCTCTATACCTGGAGCAATTCTTTCTTAATATATTAGTTCTCATAGTGTTAACTATTCAATCATTTGAAATCTGCCTTGGCCTGCCACCCGACGCAACTCGCTTACCGCTCCAGCCATGCACTTCTTTTGGAAGGCGCAAATTTCGTGATTTCCTGTTTATCAACGCAAAAAAAACAACAAAAAATTTTATTTGCCAAAAAGCCGAAGCCGAAAAAAAACGGCGATTACAGCCTGTATATCAAATGAATAGCTGCTACTTGACAATTTCAGCCGAAGTGGTCTTTCGAGTGTCAACCGTATGCCTCTGCGGCGAAAAACAGCTACTTGAAGCTTTGCGGCGATTTTACAACTAATTTATGTTTCGCAAGTTGTGGTGCATCCCGATGGGATGCTACTGTCCCATGGTTCTGTTTTTACCGTGGTTCTGTTTTTACCGAACGCGCATCCCGATGGGATGCTATTCCACTGCGCGCGAATAATCCCGTAGGGAAATCGAAGATTAGCTTCGCTGAATCAAGGATTTCGACGTAGTCAATGACTTTCGGTAAAACAACAACATCAATCCTTTGCATCCCGATGGGATGCTATTCCACTGCGTCCGAATAATCCCGTAGGGATTGACTTTCGGTAAAACAGACAACACCCATCCTTTGCATCCCGTAGGGATGTGCGAAACTTGAGACACCTATTAATATATAGAGGAACAGGTTTAGTTTTCATATCGAGACCCTACACAGGACAAGTCTATCTTAAGCCTTTTACCGTCATGGCGGACAAGGTTCCAAAAGAAGCCGAAACACGCTTTTTCAGAGAGTCTCACTTCATTTCTCCTAGTTATGAACAACCATATAAAAACATAAAGCACTGAATTACAACCCAAAAACCATAATTATCAACAACGGCTGTTGATAACTTTTTTTTCGGAACCACTTACTTTTCCCGAACCTTTTGTTTGAGTTACTGTTTCATTTCCTATATTTGTCGCTTCTTAATATGTATAATTGTACGCAGAAATTATGAATAATAAAAGCACTTATAAACAACAAACAAACAAACAAACAACTAACTAATTGTTTAACTTAAATTTAAATCATTATGTGTAAAAAATCACTACTAATGATGCTGCTATTGGCCCTATTGGCGCCATGGGCAGCGAAGGCACAGACAACTGTGACCATCGGAGACTTGTCGTCTGCTACAGGCAACAGTTACCTCCCGATGAACTCGTTGTACGACTATTCCTACACGCAGCAGATTTACGAGGCCTGCGAGATTGGAACAGCCGGTACCATCAACTCCATCACCATTTGGATGTATGGCAATGCCAACCTCTATGAAATGCCTTTCGACATCTACATGGTTGAAACCACGAAAAGCGCTTTTGAGAGCACAACCGACTGGGTGTCCGTGACTACCGCCGACATCGTTTACTCCGGCTCCGTCACCGTACACAACACCTCAGCCGAAGCTTACACCTTCACCCTTACCACCCCGTTTGAATTCAGCGGCCGCAACAACCTGTTGATCGCCTTCGACAACAACACCGGTAACTGGAAAAGCGGTCTGAACGGCCAGGTGTCTGGTCCCACAAGTGGTGACTATAAAGCCATCTATGCCCGTCGTGACGGTACGGATTACGATCCCACCGCCATGTCTGGCATCACAGCCTATGGCAGATCTAGTCAGAGAAATGTCATCACTTTCGACATCAATCCCGACCCGAGCGTAGTCATGTGCTGCCCGGTTGAGAATCTCAAAGCCGAGGACGTTGAAGCCTATACCGCTCGCCTGACTTGGGAAAGCGACGCCACCGACTTTGTTGTCGAGTACAAGAAAGCCACTGACCAGACTTGGACCACTGCTACCGCTTCTGCTACCGCAAACGGCTATCAGGCTCAACTGAGCGGCCTTACCCCCGAAACCGCCTACAACGCCCGCGTGAAGGTGGACTGCGGCGGCGGCGACTACAGCGTCGAGAAGACCGTGAACTTCACCACCCTGCCGAGCTGTGTGGCTCCTACGGGCTTTACCGTTTCAAACATCACCTACCAAAGCGCCACCCTGAATTGGACCAGCGAAGCCAACGCATGGGATGTGCAGTTAATTACCGTTGCCACAGATCCTGCTAACAACGACACTACTATTATCCCAGTCACCGAGAATCCTTACACGCTTCCCGGCCTCACCGCCGAGCAGGCTTACCAGGCAAGAGTGCGCGCCAACTGCGGCATCCAAGACGGTGTGAGTGCTTGGTCCTCTCTCAAGAGTTTCACTACACTCAATGCTTGCGTTGCTCCTTCCAACTTGACCTGCACGGCACTTACTGCCACTACAGCTACCTTGAGCTGGTTTGAGCGCGGCGATGCCACCGAATGGGAAGTGATGTACATTCTTGGTACCGACACCACTAGAATGACGACCTCCAACAATCCTTGCACGATTAGCGGCCTCACCACCGAGGGCTACTACACTGCCAAAGTGCGTCCGTCCTGCGGCGCAGACGCATGGAGCAGCGCCATACCCTTCGAGCCTACCGAAAAATGGGTCGTTGGTGCAGCCACTACCACCCATAACACGCTGCCTGCCAACAACTTTTACAACTATAGTTTGTCGGAGCAAATCTACACCGCCGCCGAACTGGGCGAGGCCGCTGCCATCTTCAGCATCGACTTCTACAAAGCCAACACTGTTGAGATGGTGAAGGATTTGGTCATCTATATCGTGAATACGAATAAGACCAAGTTCGAAAACGGCACGGATTGGATTCCCGTCACCGCAGCCGACATTTACTACCAAGGCCAGGTGACCTTCGCCGACAACGCTTGGACGACCATCACGCTTAATGTTCCTTACGCTTACGACGGAACCAGCAATTTGGCCATCGTCGTCGACAACAACACGGGTTCCTATAAGAGCAGCACTCCTTTCCGCTGCTATTCCGCCTCTGACAACCAATCGCTCTATCAACAAAGCGATAGCGAAAACCTCGACCCGACGGCTGCCACGGTTGGCTCTGGTTCTCTCACGTCTTCCAAGAACATGATCCGCCTCGTCAAGGGCGAGATGCCTTCCTGCCTGGCTCCTAACGGCTTGACCTGCACCGCTGTCACGGCCAACACCGCCACGCTCGATTGGAACCCCAACGGCAATGAAACTTCTTGGGTGATCCAATACAGCACCGATGCCGAGTTTGCCAACCCCTCCGAGGCGACCGCAAACGCCCATCCGTTTGAACTGACAGGCCTCACCGCCGAGACTGTCTACTACGCCCGCGTGAAGGCTGGCTGCGACAGCGACTGGAGCGCCGCCTGCAACTTCATGCCTACGGCAAGAATCACCATCGGCGAGGGCACAGCAACCAGTGGTTATTTCCCTGGCTATTTCTACTATAATTATTCCTATACTGAACAAATCTACACTGTGGCCGAACTGGGCGATGCCGCTATGATCGAGAGCATCGACTTCTACTGTGCATCTACACCCACCATGTCACGTACTTTCGACATCTACATGGTGAGCACCGACAAGAGCGCTTTCACCGGCACTGCCAAAGCCGCTGACTGGATTCCCGTCACTGCAGACGACAAGGTCTGCACCAAGTCACTCTTGCTCACCCAAGGCTGGAACACCTTCGAGCTTGACAGCCCCTTCTTCTATGACGGCACCAAAAATATCGCCCTCGTTATTTGCACCGCCGCAGATGAAAATTATGAGAACGGCATTAACTTCAGAGTGTTCGACGCCACCTCACAAGCCCTTTATCTCTACAACGACAACAATGCCTACGACCCGACAGATCCGAGTGAATACGGCGGCACCGTTAGCAATGTGAAGAACCAAATCCGCATCCTCAAGGGCGAGGTTCCTTCCTGCTTCGTGCCCAGAGGCTTGGCCGTCAGCGAAATTACTGCAAGAGAAGCTGAACTGAACTGGACCGCCGGTGGCGAAGAAACCGCATGGCAGATCTGCCTCAACGGCGATGAAGAGCATCTCATCGATGTGACAGAAAGTCCATATACCTTGACAGGACTCGCTGCTGAAACCACCTACACCGTGAAGATGCGTTCCTTCTGCTCAGTGGACGACCAGAGCGCTTGGACCGGAGAAATCTCCTTCACTACCGATGTGGCTTGCCCCGTCCCGACAGGTTTGACTGTGGACAACATTACACCCACGGCAGCCGAAGCCAGTTGGACTGGCGAGGCCAACAGCTACAACCTGCGCTACAAACCAGTGGATGTTAGCACTATGGCAATCGTCACCTTAACCGCCGGCGATGTTTGGCAAGACGGCTCTGGCTACCAGATGCTGCTCGATGCCGATGCCACGGCCTACGGCACAATCATTCCCACTTCTGGTGGTTTGACCACAAGCGGCGATGCTTCAGCTGCCACCTATGCCGAGTTCGAGTATAAGATTCCGGT
>JAEEGK010028527.1_pt1 | contig 11194 bp, 9 predicted proteins | sample 8958771 | NCBI WGS metagenome assembly JAEEGK01 (sample SAMN16246547, study PRJNA631951) | gut metagenome | biome: gut microbiome; feature: rumen; material: SC-attached | host: Bos | place: Iran: Karaj | collected 2018-10 | reverse complement strand
AAACAGTAGACAGTAAGCCATCCAGTGCTTTAATATCAAAACTTAACTGTTGCAAAAAACTCACTGGATCCTATCACCTCTTCGAGGCTCCAGGATGACATCACTCAAGGCACATTACCTTATCTAACCTACTGTCCGACGGCGATGCGTTCTCTAGCCCAAGCGATAGCGTCGTCAACATTCTTGATTTTGCCGTCGAGCTGCAACTCAAAACTCTGCTTGATGATTTCGCCCATCAGCTTGCCAGGCTTGATTCCCAAATCCATGAGCATTTTACCCATGAGGTATGGCTGAGGCGCTGATTCCAGCAAATTAAGGCGAGCCGCGGATTGCCACAGTTTTTCCGGGAACTCCGCATCGCCTGCTTCCGCATAAAATTTACGCGGAGTCGCTTTCACAAGCAGACACAAGATTTTCAATCCACCAAGCGTCACTGCCAAACGGCGTAACGAAGGAGCATCATCCACAATCGCAAAATCAAGTTCACGGTAAGACTTCAACAGCAACGGAACATTCTTGAGCAAATGCGTTTCGTTCGTGATGCGTTCGAGAAACTGGAGCGACGTATCGGGATTTCCGCAAAGGAACGCGGCAAACGCAAATTCCATCGACTGGGCATCCGAGAGTGGCAAGCATTCCGCACTTTTCGCACCGGAGGCGGCACCGTTTGCATCGGCACGAGCACCCGCACTGGAGAGACTGCGGCGCACATTCTCCATGTTGTCAAGCATTTCGCCCAAATCTTCCCAAGACTCACGCAGCGGATAAACTTCCGGGAAAAATTCATTCAGCTTGATGTCCAAGAATGCACGCAATCCAAGCGACGGCTTGCCGGGCTTCAACAGCCACTTTTTGAATTCTTCAAAAAGCCTTTCAATAGAAAGGTCTTCAAGCGAAAGCGAACGACAAAGTTCAACAGTCTCGGGTGCAAGCATCAATGCAAAACGGCTCGCAAACTGCACCCCGCGCAAAATACGTAAAGAGTCTTCGACAAAGGCCGGTCCCACATGGCGAAGCAGCCCCTTCTTCAAATCTTCAATTCCGCCATACGGGTCGCAAAGCGTAAGCTCCGGCAGTTCCATGCCCATCGCGTTAATCGTAAAGTCGCGACGAAGAGCCGCTTCCTTGAACGAAAGTTTCTCGTCGGTATGCACCACGAAACCGCGGTGGCCATAGCCGACTTTGCTTTCTGTACGCGGAAACGAAAAGTCAAGCGAGAGTCCCTTCATTGCCAAATGAATAACGCCAAACGCTTTCCCGACTAGATTCGTACGCCCGTATTTCTTTAGAATCGGAACAAGTTCATCTTGCGTCAGGTCATAAACTTCGACATCGTAATCGCGGCAGTCCTTGCCTAATAGGGCATCGCGTACCCAGCCGCCAACCAAAAAAGCACGTCCACCCGCTTCGCGGATTTCCCCCGCAATAGCAAGCAAGCGATTGGGCAAATCCGGTTCAAACACATCGCCCGCAAGAGTTGTTACGGAAGGCATTACTTATCTGCCTCGGGAGAATTCTCCACAGCAGACGGGGCAGCCTCGACAGACTTATAGCGGTCGTAAATGCTCATCGTCTTTTCTTCAGAAGAGTCTTGCAACAAAGTAGAAACAGGAATTACGTTCTTGGAAGTATCGTTTGCAGAAGCCCCTTCTGTATTGGCATAGCGTTCATAAATGCTGCCATTCGTTTGTCCCGATTCGTTCTTTTTCTTAGCTTCTTCTTCGCGGCAAGTACTCAATTCGTTTTCCAAATACGCACGCTGATCTGGAGAGTAATTCAATGTACTCAAGCGGTATTCAATTTCTTCGCAGACGAGTCCCTGTCGCTCGCCGGCACAGCCATCAAGCAAAAAGGCCACTGCAAAAAATCCCAATATTCCGACAAAAAACTTGTTCACAACAACCTCCGCATGAAGAATCAATGGACTATCAAAAGTTTACCTTTCTTTATCGTGGAGCCACCACGGACAACATATTGATAAACACCGGGCGCTACAAGGGTTCCATTTTTCATTTTGCCATCCCATTCAGTACGCCCTCCTGCAATATCACTACCCCTAAGCGAAGCGACAAGCTTTCCTCCACGATTATAAATACCAATAACAGCATCATCAGAAACGTTGTCAAAAACAACATATGGCTGAATTTTCGGGCGGAACGGGTTTGGGTACACCATAACATCTACACGCGCATTGTCAGTCATGTTGTCCCCAGCGCCACGTAAATCATTTCTCCTGTAACGGGAAATTCCAGTTTCATGGGCAAACCAAACAAAACCAAGAGCGGAGTCCACTGCAACATCCTGAATCGTATTGCTAAGAAGCCCCTGACGAGTCGTAAAGTGAAGCACAGACAACGTATCAGGGCTAGTCTCTCGCGGAGTCAAGCGGAACGCTCCCTGCGTCGAAGTTCCCACCCAAAGGTTTCCACGACTATCGACATCAATGCTTGTAAAGCCAGACCCCGTCAAGCCATTTGTCGAAAGCGGATTTCTCAAAGAATCCTGATCCGGATTCCAATATGCAATTGTCGATGATGTTATCAACCATAAATACTCTGTTTTCGGTTCATAAACCAAATCCAACGGAGTAGAAGTAGTCCCATAATATGTTTTCACGTCATCGGGTTTTACGACAAGTTCACCACCTCTCTTATTCGGAGGCGGGAAAGTTATCACGTCCAAACCACCCTCTGCATCGGTCGATGGGCCAGCGCGGGTTCCTACATACACAACCCAATTACCATTTTCATCTACTTGAGCTTGCATTGGACCGCCAATAGATGCACTTCCAATGTTATTCGCACAAGAAATATCGCCATTTTCACTAAAGTAAATCAAGCTGTAATGACCATTGTTCGATGCAGACGTTGACAAAAAGCCCGAATTATTCGGAGCCGGAGTTGTAGATACAGCAATCGTAAAAGGCGTAAAGTCAAGATAGCTGTCCATACAAAGTCCTTCATTGGACATAAACGAATGCTTAAAATAATTACCCCATTCAGAATACATAAAGAAACCAATACCCCAAATGTGATAGAACGTCGAACCGTTAGAATGTACCGACAAGACCTTCATATCATGAGATCTTCCGTCACTCATATTTCCAATGCCAGCAGGAATAGCCTTCTTGGGTTCACTCCAATTATAACCGTAATTGTACGAAAATTTTCCATCCTCGGATGCCGCAAGAACACCTCCTTTTGGAAGAGCCTGAAGTTCATAAGCGTTTTTCAGCGGGAACCATTTACATTCAGTCAAGTCTGTAATTTTTTTGCCATCATAATAAAAAACGTTGTTCGGACCAGCCAAGACAGCCGTGCCAGAAGGAAGCAACGAAACCCACCGGACCTTGGACCTGTAAAAATAACGGTTAGCAGTTGATTTACCCGATTCAGTATTAACAATAGAGTCCCGTTCATACAAGAGAGAATCTTTCAGCATTTTTCCCCGAAGCATGACACACGCTGACGAAGAAGATGAAAACACGGAGAATGTATCAATGGAGACATGAGTTTCCCCATCCTTATCCCAAAGCCACGTTCCCTCCGTTGAATAAGTCTGAAGCTTGCCATTTTTCCATGCAATGGTCTTGACGGTGTCTTTCTTGTCAGAGACTTTTTTGACAAGTTTCCAGGAATCAGGATTGCTCAACTGCAAATCGCTTTCTAACTTATCCCAATCCATTTTACGCATATAAACAGAACCATCAAGAGCCACAAAAAGCGAATCTCCCCGAATACTCATTGCGGTTATTGGAGCAACAGCCAAGTTCAAATCCGTAATTCGCTCTACAGTCAAGATAGACGTCATTGTTTTCAAGCTAAAGAACGAAAGACGATCTTCAAACGCAATGACCATGACTGTCCCCCCCAAAGAAACTAATCCGGGAATCACCCGCGTATTATTTCCGGCATAGGAACGGCTCAGGATTTGCCATTGCCCACCAACACCCATCACCGAGATAATACCGCCATCGCTTACAGCAAAAAGACCTAGACCTTCCGCGACGACAACAGCACTCATCATCTGGTCTCCAAGACCGTTCGATGTAGTGTAAATATCGTCTGCAATATTTGTCCTATAGCGGACACCGCCCCCTGTCGCCAAGAGCAAACCATCACCATAAGGCGTCGCCGACTTTATCGGGAAGGGACTAGAAAAATTGAGCCATTCATCAACAGCGAAACTCGTCGTGACGATAGTAAGGATACAGATAAGATTGATAAATAATTTCACGTTCTAAAATTACGAAATTATAAAAGTTTTTCAACTAGTACCTTCAATAATTTTACGCAAAGAAGCAACCTGTCCCGTTATTTTTTCAATATGATCCTGTTGCATCAGCATTTTCTCGCGCATTTTTTTAAATGCCTCCGCTCGCCGGTTGACGATATTGCTTTTAGAAAGCCCAATTAGGCGACTCATTTCACGAACATTAAATCCACCGATAACAGACAATTCCACAATCATCCGTTCCAAAGGACTCAGCACATTGAGCAAAAGCGCAAATTCATTCATGATGGCATCTTCGTTCATTTCGTCATCAAGCACCAAGTCATATTTGACATCAGCATCGTCATAGACAGCCATCGTATCACACAAGTTCGAAAGCGAAATCATATGAACGCCCCCTCTTTTTCTATGACTACTATAATGACAATGCAAAAGTACCGTTTCAAGCCATGAATAAAGGTGACCTCCATTGTTCAGTACGTTCGCATTTTGACAAAACTTGAGAGCTACATCCTGAAACAAATCATCCGCTTCGTCTTTCGTCGCGCATTTGGACCGGCACAATTTGTATATTCTATTCGAGTATTTTCTCCAGACACTCCCCACCCAATCCGGGAGACTCTTACCGAAGGAACGATTATGTGACATAAAGATTTCATTTCCGATATTTTTTTATTTTTCTCCATGAGACCTAATCTATGAAAATTTTAAATAAATTTCAAATTTTTGCAAATTTTGCAAACAACCGTTTGCAAAAAACGTCATTTTGCATTCTTTTGTTTGCAGCGATAGCCTTTGCACAAGAATTTAACATGAACAACATGCCCCCTCCAGAGGCCGGCTTGCGCTATTCTTTGGGCACTTTGAACAAGGAATCAAGCGTAACGGTGGAGATTACAATCCCGGACAACTGGCATGTGAACGCAAACATCTCTGCCGACGAATTCTTGAAACCCTCGTCCATCGAAATTTCAGCGAAAGGCATCCACTTCGGAGAACCCAAGTGGCCAGAACCCATCAAGGAATACAGCGAAGCGCTGGACCTCGAAAACCTCGTTTTCAAGGGATATTTCCAAATCAAGTTGCCAGTGGAAAGCGTTGACGCGGATTACGACACGCTCACGACGCAGGCGACATTCCATTACCAAGCATGCGACAACTCCATTTGCCTAGCGCCTTCAAGCGTCACGTTCGGAGTAGGTCCTATCGGCTTTAACAAAAAAAGCAACAACGATGCAAGTGCGGTCGGGAATGGTTCGAACTTAAAAAAAAACGGTGACAGCGAACAAGGGAACGATGAAGGTTCATCGGGAAACGCATCGGAAACCCGGCCTGATAACGCCACTAACGAGGGAAATTCCGCGGGCACACTTGTTCTGCTTTTGTCCGCACTGCTTGGCGGTTTAATTCTGAACCTCATGCCCTGCGTGTTGCCGGTGCTATCGCTCAAGCTGTTCAGCTTAATCAAGCAGGCGGGCGAAAGCCGCAAACGCTTGCTCATGCTGGGTTCCGCAACGACGGTCGGCATTCTCGCAAGTTTCTGGCTCTTGGCAGGAATTGTCGCCGCGGTCAAGGCGGGCGGCGGAAACGCAGGCTGGGGAATGCAGTTCCAAAGTGCCGGATTCATCGCGTTCATGGTCGTCATCTTAAGTGCGTTCGCTATGAGCTTTTTCGGAGTCTTTGAAATTTGGCTCCCCGGAAGTGCAACGACCAAGATGGATTCCGCCGGGAGCAAGCAAGGACTTGCGGGGGCTTTTTTCACAGGGGCGCTCCTCGTACTCCTCAGCACGCCCTGTTCCGCGCCATTCCTCGGCACCGCCATGGGATTCGCGTTCACTGCCTCGACACCGATTCTCCTTCTGTTCTTTACCGCAGCAGGAATCGGGCTTGCACTCCCCTACATGCTCGTGAGCGCATTCCCAAGCGTCTTGAAAGTATTCCCGAAACCCGGAGCCTGGATGGTGACGCTCCAGAAAGTCATGGGCGTTCTTTTGCTCGGGACGGTCGCTTGGCTTTTGTGGGTCGTGCATGAACAGGCGGGAAACTACGGAGTCGCCGTTTTCGCAGTCATCGCCTTCTTGAGCGTTATTCTGAGTTTTGCCATCGGGAAAATAGCCCCGCCGGGAGTCGCATTTATCCGTGAAGTCGCAGCCGTCGTTGGCTCCATCGTTTTGCTAGCCGCATTCTGGTTCGCATTCGCCTCGCCCAAGTACGAAGCCGAAGTCAATGCCATCTTCGACACAAGAGCGGCACAACTCATCACCGAAGACGGCTGGTACCGCTACACGCCGGAACTCATCGAAAACTTCGCCAAAACGGGCCGCACGGTGTTCATTGACGCCACCGCAGACTGGTGCCTCACCTGCAAGGCAAACGAAGCCGCCGTCCTCAACCGCGAAGATTTCAAGCATGCGATGGACAGCCTGAATGTTGCACGCGTCAAAGCCGACTGGACCCGCGAAACGCCCGAAGTCAACGCGCTCCTCAAGAGCATGGGCAAGTCGGGCGTGCCCGCCTACGCCATCTACCCTGCCGGCGACAAAAGCAAGCAAATCGTGCTCCCCGAACTGCTCACGACAAATGCGATTGTAGAGAAGATAGTAGGAAGTAGGGAATAATTTGAAAGTATTGCGGAAAATAGGGATAGAGAGAGAATAAAAATTTTTTTCATAAAAACTCCTTCAACGTATAAAAGTATTATTTTGTGTTTAAAATAAGTACAATTTCCAAACATGTTTGTTTTTTTTACATCTCATTCCTATTCGTTTATGTATATTAATTATATGATTAAAATTTTATTACAATCGGTATTAGCATTATCCATTGTTTGTCTTGCACAAACAAGTTTTAGCATTGCTCCCGAAAGCTCATCTGCTGCAGATTCACAAAATTCATGTCCTAGCATTAATCGTAAAGGTATGCAAAAAACAGAAAATGTTCCTAACAGACCCGACAAAGACAAATGGAAGTTCAATAAAATCAATATTGAAGGAGTTGTAGATTCAGTGGGTGTAGATACATTCTTTGTTGAGAACAAATACGTCGTTTATTACAATAATACTCCAAATGTTGGAAAAATTATCAAAATAAAAGATGTCATTCTAGAGGGACCCGACAATAACATGAAACTAATATTTGATTCGAATGCAGTCTTTGTTCCTTTAGATTTAAACATTTCCAAAGGGGATTCAATTTTTATTACAAACTATTCCGCAACATTTTTCCTAGAATGTTATACACATACTAATTTACACGGGGAATTCATGGGAGAGTTTTTCGTCAATTCTCGCCCAACTACGATAATTCCTTACAAACCTCGACAAGCAAAAGTTCCTACCGTAAAAAAACGCAATAGAAACGCAGCGGGTAAATTTCTAAAAGATACTCCATCAAAAATAACCAAGTACTAATATTTTCGAATATGCACAAAAAGGGTGGCTTTGGGCCACCTTTTTTCGCTTTACTCGAAGGCGATGCCGCTATCTTTTTCCTTCGCGTTTGTAGCGGTCGATGCATTCCTGATAGAAGTCGAATGTCTGCTTGGCAATCGTTTTCCAGCTGAACACGTCAATGGCGCGCTTGCGGCTGACTTCGCCCATTTTCTTCGCCAGTTCCGGGTTTTCGAGAATCTTGTTAAGTTTGTGTGCAAAGTCCGTCTGGAAGGCCTTCGGGTCGGCCGGTTCAAAGTTCGTCGCGGACACGGCCTTGAGCGGCACAAGGAATCCCGTTTCGCCATCGACGATGATTTCCGGGATGCCACCGACAGCGCTACCCACGACCGGCGTTCCGCAACTCATGGCTTCGAGATTGATGATGCCGAACGGCTCGTAGAGCGACGGCGTCGCGAACACGGTCGCATGGCTGTAGAGCACGCGCAGTTCCGTATGCGGCACAGCGTCCTGAATCCACACGACACCATCGCGCGTCTTCTGGACTTCTTCAATCAAGCGCTTGCATTCGTCGGCAAGTTCCTGCGTATCGGGAGCGCCGGCGCAAAGCACCACCTGGGCGTTCTTGTCGATTTGCGGAATCGCCTGAATCAGCTGGTTGATGCCCTTCTGGCGCGTAATGCGACCCACGAACAGCACATACGGGCGCTTCGGATCCACACCCCACTTCTTCAAAATTTCTTCATCGAACGTCGGCTTGTAAAAATCTGGATCGATGCCGTTGTAGATAACCTTCACACGATCTTCCGGCACTCCGTACAACTTCATCACGTCGCGCTTCATGCCTTCGCTCACGGCAATCACGCCGTCTGCGGCTTCGTACGCCGTGCGTTCAATCCAGCAGCTCATGTTATAGCCGCCATCGCCGAGCTGTTCCGCTTTCCACGGACGGTGCGGTTCCAAGGAATGCGTCGTGAGAATCAGCGGGCACTGCAACAAACGGCTCGCCACCACGCCACCGAAATGGCTATACCACGTATGGCAATGAATCACGTCGATATCCTTGAGCGAAGACATCCACTGGAGATTGATGTCCAGCGGCTTCAGGATTTTCTTGAAGCGTTCGTCAGCCGGATTGCTGTCCAGTTTCTGGCTAAAGCCTATCGCACGGATGTTGTTCGCATCATCGTTCTGCGGGCCAAAGCAGCGCGCTTCGATGTGGCAGAGCTTGGAAAGTTCCTGGCTGAGAAATTTGACGTGGATTCCTGCACCGCCGTAGATTTCTGGCGGAAACTCGTTAGTAAGAATAGCAGCGTTCATTATTCAGTAAACAGTGGTTAGGGGACAGTGGTTAGAGAATTGTCCGCAAACTGTTTCCGAGAGCAATAATAAAAATTTACACAACGAAATTCAATAGTTTCTCCATGGCAACCTATTGAATTGTCTCTTTCGTCACTTTACAAATTCTTGCGCTTTTTCAATTGCACGCACAATCCTTGCTTGGACGCCGTTTTGCTTTGCAAGTTTCGGCCATTGGCGCACAGCCTCCTCGACTTCGGCCATAATTTTCTTGCAACGCCCTTGCTTGAGCCCCGCGAATTTCGCAACCGCCTTGAAATCGTCAAGAGTAAATCCACCTCGCTTGCCGTTAAACGACATCTGATGCGACCCCGTCCACGCGCCCTCCGGATTGTAGGCGTAAGTCATGTCGAACGCCGGAGCGAGCGCCCACACACCACGTTTGTCCATGAGGAACCCGATATTTTTCGCATGGTCATCCTGATTCCTTGCGCAAATGTTGAACACAGCACGGCGAAACATCTGTTCAAGCGATTCGTAGCCCAAGCCGAGCCGTTTGACAATGTCCAACGCTTGTTCGTAACTATAGGCTCCGGGCATGTTAAAATCGTAATGAGCAAGCCCGCATAGCGACTGGTAATGCAGCTTTTTTCCGCCATCCAGGCGATCGAAGCGGCGCGTCATAAAATGCCTATGATCACAGCATTCGTAAAGCTTGCATTCCGTCATGTCGATTCCAGCAACCTTTGCCATTTGCGAATATGTATATTCGATGGCGCCGTAGCCGAACATGTCCGCAGATTCCTTGTCACTATTGTTTTCGACATCGTCGAGCTTCAAGAGCCAATAGCCGAAATCGGGCATTGCCGCCACCTGCCCCGAGCGCATCTCGCCCGTCTTTTCATTGTACGCCACGAGGATTTTCGCACGGGCTCCTCCCGCCGACGTCCCCACGCGAAGAATTTCCTCGAACGACTTCTGGTGTTTCTTGCTGAGCGATTTCGTCGAAAAGCGCTTGCGCTGGTTCAAAACTTCGGCGGCCAAAGTCCTCAAGTTTTCCACATCCAGCGATTCGCTTTCAGTAGAATCCGGCCCCTGCAAAGGCAAAAATTCCAACGCTCCCATGCCACGGTTCCCCGTGTAACAAAGACGCTCAAGCGCAGTAAAGCTCCCAGGATTTCGTCCCTGGCGCATAAGCCAGGAATCAATGACCTTATTACCAAACTTGTCTGGCAAAGAATCTGCGAAAAGCCCCGGCAAGCCGTGAAACGTCCGCGAAAGTTGCGGGAACGAATAAATCCGCTTGGACACCGGCATCACAATCGGCGACGGCTCCACCCCCGCACCGATAAAATTCGGGGCGTACTCGAACCTGGCTACAGACTCCCCTTCCATCATCGAAAGGGCCCCGATAGTCGTTCCCCAAAGTTTGACTTCTACCGCAATCATCTCTTACCGTCACTTGTCCTCGTCCCACACCCAAGCATTTTTACGGTCCAGTCCGGCACCGTTTTTGCGAGCGCCATCCGCAATGTAATCGGCAGAATTATCCGAAACAGCGATAGCGTCATTCGCCTTCTTGCCCGCGGTCCTTGCACGACGACGGGTTTTCATTTTTCCCATGTACAAAAGTTGCATGGGAGAAGGAGAATCGTCCGGAAAAATGTTCAGGAATACATCCAAGGTCCCGCAAGCTCGTAACACTTTGACCAAATTCAGAACCTGGACAGATTCGCCTCGTTCAATGCGTTCTACGGTTCCCTTGCCCACTCCAGCCTTTTGAGCGAGATCGGCCTGAGTCCAATTGTTCCTAATACGGAATGCCGCCATGCGTTTTCCAAAAAAGGCAAGAACCGCTTCGTCTGTCTGCGCAGAATACATTACCATAAAAACGCCCTCTATCTGTATCTAATGTACAAAAATTTTCCTTAAAACACAACTTTTATTTCTCTAAATTTACATAATAATATGCATATTTTATAGTTTTCTCTTTAAATTAAGAGAATTAAAAATATATTCTAGCGTAAAGGACTCCTTTCATAGCGTTAACAGCAAAAAACACCCCGACCGGAATTGGCCGAGGCGCTTGGTGTTTGGAGTGATTAATGACAGTTTATATTAGAAGTTCTTGCACTGGCCTTTCCAGCGGCCACGCTCGCCAAGAATTTCGCCATTGATATAGCGACCGCTCGAACCGACAAAGTCATCCTTGCGGAAGTCTTCGCCACCGAGGTGCCAACGCATCCAGGCAACCGTCGCAGCCATGCCGCCCC
>JAEEGK010028526.1_pt1 | contig 11195 bp, 11 predicted proteins | sample 8958771 | NCBI WGS metagenome assembly JAEEGK01 (sample SAMN16246547, study PRJNA631951) | gut metagenome | biome: gut microbiome; feature: rumen; material: SC-attached | host: Bos | place: Iran: Karaj | collected 2018-10 | reverse complement strand
GCCCGCCATCAGCAGTGCGACCGCTATCAGCGCCATGGGCATGGCGCCCTTCTTACCCGAACCTGCGCGTCCGTGTGTCCTCATCATGTATGACGGTTCGGTTTGATACCGCTTATAAACGGGATGCTACGGTTAACAGTTAACAACGTCCCGAACGCCGATTATGCCCGACGGTGTCCGCAAACCATTATATTACACGCGCTCTTTCTTTAGGACATTATAATAGGTGGGTAAAAATGCCTGGAACAGTCAAAACCTACGGCCTGCAGAAGGGACTCCCCAAGAAAGTGGAGTCCATCTGCCCCGAGTGCGGGAAGGTCCTGGAAGCTGAGTATTACGACAAGGACGGCAAGGTCTACGCCAAGAAGACCTGCCCCGAGCACGGCGAGTTCGACTGCCTGATCTGGTCGGACACCGAGATGTACCTCAAGGCCGAGGAGTACGCTGTGGACGGACTCGGTATCGAGGACCCCGCGGAGCCCGGCAAGGACGTCACCATCAAGATCGGCGACAGGGACGTCAGGCTCAACACGTCCACCATCCTGGCGAACGTGGATCTGACCAACAGGTGCAACATGACCTGTCCGATCTGTTTCGCGGAGGCCAACTCCGCCGGATACGTCTACGAGCCCGATTACGAGACGATAGTCAAGATGCTGGAGATGCTCAGGAACCAGAAGCCCACCAAGTGCCCCGCGGTACAGTTCTCCGGAGGAGAGCCCACCATCCACCCGAGGTTCTTCGACATCATCAAGAAGGCGAAGGAGCTCGGATTCTCCCAGATCCAGGTCGCGAGCAACGGTCTGTCCTTCAGGGACATCGAGTTCTGCAAGAAGGCCGTAGAGGCACATCTGCACACGATCTACCTGTCCTTCGACGGAGTCACCGACGACGTCTACATCCAGGCGAGGGCCAGGAAGATGTTCCACGTCAAGCAGCAGGTCCTGGACAACCTCAGGTCCCTGCCCAAGCACCCCTCCGTCGTGCTGGTGCCCACCGTCGTCAAGGGAATGAACGACAAGCAGCTCGGCGATATTGTCAAATTTGCATTCGAGAACTCCGACATCGTCAGGGGAGTCAACTTCCAGCCCGTCGCGTTCACCGGAAGGATCACCGCGGAGGAGCTGGAGAGGGGAAGGTTCACCATCCCCGACCTGGTCAAGGGATTCAACGAGCAGACCGGATGGACCAGGGATTCCGACTGGTTCGGAGTGCCCTCGGTGGCAACGGTATCCAACTTCGTCTCGCAGGTGCTGGGCAAGAACAAGGTCACCTTCACCGTCCACCCGCACTGCGGTATCGCCACATACTTGTACAAGGGCGACGACGGCAAGGTCACGCCCATCACCCGTTTCGTGGATGTCCACAAGTTCATGGCCGAGATCGACGCTCTCACCAAGAAGGTCGAGAAGAAGAGGTTCAGCTTCATGAAGAAGATCACCGCCGTCAAGGCCATCAAGATCTTCGAGAACTGCATCATCGAGTCCGAGCTTCCCGACGGAATGACCAAGGACGACCTGATGAGCCTCCTGAAATCCCTGTTCAGGGACGACTCCAAGGGAACGCTCGCCAAGTTCTCCTGGAAGATGATGTTCATCGGAGGAATGCACTTCCAGGATTCCTACAACTACGACCTCGGAAGAGTGTCGCACTGCGGAATCCACTATGCGACGCCCGATATGCGCGTCATACCCTTCTGCGCTTACAACTCCGGTCCGGAGTACCGCAAGGAGATCGAGTCCAAGTACTCGATCCCGCTGGCGGAGTGGAAGGAGAAACACAAGAAAGAGGCCAAGGACCTCGAGGACGCACTCATTGTGCCAGAGGACCAGAGGCCCGACCAGTGAGGGATACCATGAAGGTAAACTACTACAGATGTCTCCACTGCGGAGGATGCGTAGGCTCCTGCCCGCAGAACGCGATATACCTGAACGATTTCATCCTCGAGTTCGATGACGCCAAGTGCAACAACTGCGGAAGGTGCATCAAGCTCTGCCCGGTAGAGGCTCTTTCGAGGGGTGCGTGAGATGGTGGCCAGATACGATTGTGACGTGGTCGTCGTCGGAGCGGGTCCCGGAGGAAGCATGGCCGCGAGGTATGCCGCCGAAGCGGGAATGAACGTCATCCTCCTGGAGAAGAAGGCCGAGATCGGTGCGCCCCTCAGGTGCGCCGAGGGTGTGGCCAAGAAGTGGCTCGCCGAGGTCGGCATCACGCCGGACCCCAAGTGGATCCGCGCCGACATGAAGGGTGCAATAATCAGATCGCCCAGCGGATACACCTTCCAGCTGGACGAGAGCAAGGCCGGTTCTGAGGTAGGATACGTTCTGGAGAGGCACCTCTTCGACAAGCACCTCGCAGAGCTCGCCGCGAAGGCCGGAGCCAAGATCATGATGCGCGTCGGAGTCTACGACGTCATCAGGGAGAACGGCAAGCTGGTCGGAGTCAAGGCCCACACCATGGACGGCGACATCGAAGTGTACGCGAAGTGCGTCGTGGCCGCCGACGGTTACGAGTCCCAGGTCGGAAGATGGGCAGGGATGGACACCACCGTCAAACTGTCCGACATCTGCTCGTGCATCCAGTACAGGATGGTCAATCTCGACATAGCGAACGACTACTGCGAGTTCATCATCGGAGGCATGGCCCCCGGAGGATACATCTGGGTGTTCCCCAAGGGAGACGGAGTCGCCAACGTCGGTATCGGAATCATGGGTACCAAGTGCAAGCACGGCGCCGATGCCAAATACTATCTGGACAAGTACATCGAGAAGACCCCCGGACTCGCCCAGGGAGAGATCGTGGAGGTCGTCGGAGGATTCGTCTCCACCTGTCCCGGACTCGACGAGACCGTGGACGACAACCTCATCCTCGTCGGAGACGCCGCAAGGGTCATCGACCCCATCACCGGAGGAGGTATCTGCCACGCATGCAGGACCGGTATGTACGCCGGTAAGGTCCTCGCCGAGTGCTTCAAGACCGGAGACTACTCCAAGAAGGCGCTCAAGCCCTACGACAAGATGTGGCGCGACAGGATGGAGGACAAGCTCTACAGGAACTTCATGGCCAAGGAGAAGCTGGCCACGCTCGACGACGACACCATCGACGAGCTGATCAAGCTGATCAAGGACTCCGACATCAAGGAGGTCAACGTGTACAACCTCCTGAAGGTCATCAAGGAGAAGTTCCCCAAGGTCGTCGAGGGCTTCGAGGAGCTCATCTGAGCCGATGAAACAGGGGGATCCTTCCCCCTTCTTCCTTTTGCAATTCTGTCAAAAAATAGAAGTCTGGCACTTATTGGAAGTCCAGTTCCTTCCCGGAGATGTCGTGCTCTATGCGCACGCCCTCCTCGCCCGTCCTGACCACGATGGGATTGCCTCCCCTGAGCCTGATCGCCTCGCATACCTCCTTGGGCCTGTCGGTGAGAGCGATCATGCTGCCTCCGCCTCCGGAACCGGTGAGCTTGGCGCCGTAGGAGTACGGCAGGGATGCGTTGACGAGTTTGTTGAGCTCGTTGCAGGACACGCCGAGGATGGACAGCAGCTTGTGGTTCCTGGTCATGATCTCGCCCAGGTCCTCCTTGTCGTTCCTCCTGATGGCGTTCATGCCCTGAAGGGCGATGATGCCCATCTCGTCGATGATGTCCGCGGCGAACCCGTTATGTTCTTTGAACTTGCGGACCTTCTCCACCAGCGGACCGGTGGGCGCCTTGATCCCGGTGTGTCCGACCACGAAGGTCATCTTCGGGACCTCGAACTCCGAGACGTCCCAGGACTTGTCGTTCTTCGAGATGGTCCAGAGGTGCTTCCCTATGCCGACGGGACAGTTGAGCGCCACCCCGCCGCCGCGCGTGCATGTGGACGTGTCTATGGGGCTGGCCCTCCCCTGGGCGTCCCATTCGGCCTTGAATGCATCCTTAGCGATGTCGCCGAGGTCGGTGCTGCGGTTCATCAGCTTCCTGACCGCAAGGGACATCGATGCGGACAGGGCCGCAGAGGAACCGAGGCCGGAGCTCGTGGGGATCTCCGTCCCGGCGTTGAGGTCGATCCCGGGAGCGTCGTTGCTCTCGATGACCGATCTGATGTGAGGGTGGATGAAAGCGGGTACCTTCCTTCCGTTGAGGTATATCCCGTCGGCCAGGGAGACCTTGCAGTAGAATCTCCTGTTGATGGCCAGGGCCATCGCTGGTTTGCCGTAGACGACGGAGTGTTCGCCCAGGATGATCATTTTTCCCGGGGCGGAAGTGATTACCTCGCTCTGTCCGTTCATTCCTCGTTGAGTCCGTATTTGCCGAGAGTCTCGTAGATGGCGTCGTTGGGGCTCCTCATTCCGAGAGCGGGCTGACCCATGTCCCACCACTGCTCCTCGAACTCCTGGACGGCCTTGGCGTAGGACTCGTCGTCGGGGAACTTGGACCTGTCGACGGTCTCCATGGCCTTGTGGGCCTCGCTGATGATGTCCACCTGGTACTTCTTGTTGGCAAGTGCCAGACCCACCATGTTGTCGAAGCAGTAGGACGTCTCCATCGCGATGTCGGTGGTGGGCGAGTCGAACACCAGGTCGAGGGTGCTGTTGACCGCCATCATGAACATCATCTCCCACTTCTTGTCGTCGGGGATGTTCTGCGACTTGATGTGCTCGGAGAGCTCGTTGAACATGAGGTCCCTCATGGCCTGTGCCCTGGCGTGGTTCTTGCCCCAGAGCTGCTTCTCCGCCATCTCCTCGTCGGATGGCTCGACCGTTCTCGTGATCTCCCCGGTGTCGGGGTCAACATCAATGCGGATATTGGGTTCGTCTGACATTCACTGTCCCTCCTTTCTTAGCTTCGAATAGACGCTGGCGAGGATGTCCATTCCCTTGGAGATCTTCTCCTCGTCGGCTGCGTATGAGAACCTCAGGTGCCCCTCTCCGTAGGATCCGAATGCGGATCCGGGAGTGCACACGAGGCCGTTCTTGATCAGTTCCATGGCCAGGTCGGCCGATTTCATCTTGAGGTCGTACTCGGGGAATGCGTAGAAGGCTCCCTTCGGGGGCTCGATGTGCATACCGTCGATCTCGTTGATCCTCTTGACGATGAGGTCCCTCCTCCTCTTGAAGATAGCTCTAGCATCCTTCAGGTAGCTCTCGATGTCCGGCATCGCCGCGAGGGCGCCGTACATGGCGGGCATGTTGGGGCTGGCGCAGAGGTGGTACTGCATCTTGATGAGCGCGTCCATCATGCTGTCGTTGGCCATGAGGAATCCCATCCTCCAGCCGGTGACGGCCATCATCTTGGAGAATCCTCCGACGACGATGCTCCTGTCGAGGTACGGGAGGAACGAGTTGTGCTTCCCCTCGTAGATGAACGAATCGTACACCTCGTCGGCGACGATGGTCAGGTCCTTGTCCTCGGCGATGTCCAGCAGGGCCTTGTGGGTGGCCTCGTCGAGAACGGATCCCGTCGGGTTGGCGGGGTTGTTGATGACGATGGCCTTGGTCTCCTTCCTGATCTTCGACTGTATGTCGTCGATGTCGGGCTGGAATCCTGGTCCGGACATCCTGTACTCGGTGTAGTTCCCTCCGGCGAGCACCGCGTGGGGGCCGTAGATGACGAATCCGGGGCTGGGGACGAGGACGTTGTCGCCGGGGTCCACGATGGACATGGCGACCTCCAGCAGTGCGGATGAACCGCTGGGCGTGATCATGACGTTCTTCGCCTGCAGTCCGCTCCAATAGGCGGAATACTTCTTGGCTACCGCATCCCTGAGCTCCATTATGCCCGCGGTGGGGCCGTACTTGTTCAATCCGTTCTCCGCCGCGAGGGTCATGCCGTCGATGGCCTTCTTAGGGGGGAGCAGGTCCGGTTCGCCCAGACCGAGATTGATGCTGCTGGGGCTTGCCAGGTCGAACATCTTCCTGATGCCCGACATGGGGATGGAATCTAGCCTTTGTGAGACCTTCATGCGTGCGTGCATGTCTTAATCGTTTATAGGGTTGTCCGTGTGCATTCCTGTTACGGGGATTCGCAAACAGTCTAATACCCCAGACGTCTACTGTGGATGGACGTGATCACATCTCCCGCATACTCAGCATGAGACTGCTCTACATGTTCTTCGACGCCACCAACATGCACAGGTGGAACGACCACATCCGCCCGCTGGACCTGACGGAACTGGACAAGCAGGCGCACAAGGCCGTCATAGCGTGGGCATTGGGCAAGTCGTACGAGACCGAGTATGGGGTGCATCTCGACTGGAGGAGACTGATAGAGCATTCGGTGTTCTCCTTCATCGAGAGGAGCGTGATGACGGACATCAAGCCCCCGCTGTTCCACAGGATCAAGGCGGAGAGGGCGCAGGAGGTAGCGGATTTCGTCGTCTCAGAGGTCAGGAGGATCATCCCCGATCTCGATGCAGATTTCATGGCGAGGATGGAAGCATATCTTCGTTCCGGTGGCGACACCAAGGAGGATGAGGTCCTCAGGGCCGCGCATTATATGGCGACCCACTGGGAGTTCTCTCTCATCTATGACATGAACAAGCGTTCCGTGGGCATAGAGCAGACCCGTGCCGACATCGAGTCGGAACTGAACTATCACGGTCAGATGATCTCCAGCATGCGCAAGATCATGAAGGGTACGGACTTCGTCGACCTCTTCGGACAGCTGAGGTTCCAGCAGAGGTGGACGAGGACCCCGCGCATACCTCAAACGACCGTGCTGGGTCATTCGCTTCTGGTAGCGGATATGATGTTCCTTTCGGACCTGGAATCGGGCACCGACGACCGCACCCTGTACAACAATTACTACACCGCGCTGTTCCACGATCTGCCCGAGGTGCTCACGAAGGACGTGATCACGCCGGTCAAGGTGAACGTCGGCGGACTCTCGGACATGCTGGCGAGCTACGAGATCGAGATGATCGAGAGCAAGATCATGCCCATGATCCCGGAGGCCTGGAAGGAGGAGGTCAGGTACATCATCTACGACCCCTTCGCCGTCCGCGACAGCAGGGAGTTCGGCCATGTGGACGGACACGACATCAAGGCCTGCGACATGATGGGCGCGTACATGGAAGCGAGATTGTCCAGATACTACGGGATAACCTCGGGCGTCCTCAAGAACGCGGAATCCTCTTCCAGGGAGAGGATGTCGTCCTTCGATTCCAAGATCGATCTGAAGAGACTCATCTCCGATCTGGAAGACATCTGCTCTCAGTGATTCCAAAAATGAAAGGAAGACGGGGACAGGCCCCGTCGTTTTCAGTTCCCGATGACTTCCTGGCCGCGCATGTAGGGCCTGAGGACCTCGGGTATGGTGACGGTACCGTCCTTGTTCTGGTAGTTCTCGAGGATGGCGACCATCGTCCTGGGGAGCGCAAGTCCGGAACCGTTGAGGGTGTGGACGAACTCGCTCTTCAGGTGGGGTGCGGGCCTGTACTTGATCTTGGCCCTGCGTGCCTGGAAGTCGGTGAAGCACGAGCACGAGGATGCCTCGAGCCATGCGTCCTTTCCGGGTGCGTAGAGTTCGATGTCGTAGCACTTGGCGCACGAGAAGCTCATGTCGCCGGTGCACAGCAGGAGCACGTGGTAGGGCAGCTTGAGCTCCCTGACGAGCTCCTCGGCGTCCATCCTCAGTCTCTCGAGCACATCGAAGGATCCCTCGGGCTCCACGAATTTGACCATCTCGACCTTGTTGAACTCGTGGACCCTGATGATACCGCGGGTGTCCGAGTGCTTTCCGACCTCCCTCCTGAACGAGGGGAGGTACGCCGTGTAGTTGATGGGAAGCTGGCTCTTCTCGAGGATCTCTCCCTGGAGCAGGTTGGTGACGGGCACTTCAGCAGTGGGGTTGAGCCACAGGTCGTCCTTCGCGAGGTAGTACATGTCGTCCTTGAGGTTGGGGTACTGACCGGTACCGATGACCGCCTGCGTGTTGATGACGACCGGCGGGAACACCTCGGTGTAGCCCTGTTCCTTGTGCCTGTCGAGGAAGTAGCTGATCATCGCCCTCTCGAGACGGGCTCCGTCTCCCTTGAGGCAGTAGAATCCGCTTCCGGCGACCTTGGTGCCCCTCTCGAAATCGATGATGTCGAGGTTCTCGGCGATCTCGTAGTGTTGCAGGGGCTTGAAGTCGAACTTCCTCTTCTCTCCCCACTCGTAGACGACAACGTTTTCGGTGTCGTCCTTTCCGATGGGAACGGAGGGGTGGGGGATGTTGGGGATGTTGAGCAGGCCGTCGGTCCTGAGCTGGTCCTCGACGACGAGTTCCTTGTCGATCTCGGCGATCCTGTTGGAGACCTCCCTCATCTCTGCGATGCGGGCGTCCTTCTCCTCTCCCTTGGGCATCTTGGAGATCTGCATGGAGACCTCGTTCCTCTTCTTCCTGAGGCGGTTGCCCTCCTCGGTGAGAGCTCTCCATTTTCCGTCTGCCTCGAGGAATTGGTCGAGCCACTTCTCGTCCTTGCGCCTGTTCCTGATCATTTCCCTGATCATGTCGGGGTTCTCTCTGATGATGTTCGCATCAAGCATGCCTATGCCTCAGAATTTCTTTTGTGAAAGTGATGTCCATGTTCTCTTGTCGGTCATGACGACCACGCCACCGCGGACGTCGACCACGACCGCACCGACCCTGTCGGCGATCGCATCGGCGACCTCCCTGGTGTCGGAATCGGCGTTTTCCAGTACTTTGATCTTGATCAGCCTGTTCTTCTTGAGCTGTTCGGAGATCTCGTCGTAGACGGAGTCCTTCAGTCCGTCCTTCCCCACGTGCACCGTGGGCTTGAGCTCCAGCGCCCTGCGCATGAGTTCCTTCTTCGCTTCCCTCTCGGTCATGTGCGTTTCTCCCTTAAGTACGGTATGCGCCTTATGTTCCCGCATCCTCCGCATGTGCTTATGACGCGCTCCCTGCTGACCCTTACCCTCTGGTTGACGCCGGGTACGAGCGGCAGGCGGCATTTCTTGCAGAAGACGAATCCCTCGGGCATGTCCGTACGGGTCTTCTGACAGATGCGGAGTGCTATGGTCACGTACCTCTTGGCCCTGTCCTCCCTGCCCTGTCTGAGGGCGGCTACCGACAGATCCGCCAGTCTGGATACGCGTTCTGCCGCAATCCTAGCGATCTTATCGTTGGATATGCGGCGTCTCGACATTTGCGTTCCACTCGTCCAGTGCTAACAGGACGACTATATTAACCCTTTTCTATCAGAAAGAAAGGGTCCTGAGATAATCCCTTATCTCGGCCTCCTCCCCTTCGAGCGGCTTCTCGGGGTCGGAGTACTGTGTCCAGAGGAACACCATCTGGTCGTGGAACGCCTGTACGGCCTTATCCCACGTCGGGTGCGTGACAGACACTCCTGTCTCCTCGTTCCTGAGGGTCCACGATCCCGGGGCGTATCTGATTGTCACCTTGATCGGATTGGAGAGTCTGACGTCCCCGTTAGAGGCTACGAGCCTGTTGAATTGGATGGAATCCGCTGCCTTGACACCGCCGGCCTGCCTGATCTCCTGGAGGGTGCCGTTCTCGTCTATGACGGTCTGTCCGCCGATGATGACAGGCCCCTTGTCCACAAGTGCCAGTGCGGCGTTCTCGGAGTCCCTGTCGGCGAAGGAGAGCCTTACCCTGTCGTCGCCGCACATGAGGCTGAGCCTGGTGCCCTTGGATTTGGAGACGGATGCGGTGAGCAGTCCGATCACTGCGCCTGTTCCGATCTGTCCCTTCTCCCTGACGAACGCGGCCATCTTCTGGACGTCCACGTGTCCGAACTTCTTGGGGTTGTCGGCGGGACCGAACATGAGCGAGTATTCGGGGAACGCGGACAGGTGCTCGTCCAGTGCGACGAGGTCGTAGATGATGTGCCTCCTGTAGAACGGATCGGCGTAGTTGTCCTCCATCCAGTAGCCTCCGGCCCCGGATCCGATGGCCTCCATGGTGTTCTCGGTGAGCTGCAACGCATCGTCCACGATGTTCCCGAACTCCCCAACCTCGGGGAGGTCAGCTTCCGTATCGATGGAGATGCCTCCTTCCGGCGTCATGTACAGCAGGAACCTGGAGATCAGACCCCTGTTCATGGACTTCTGTATCCTGAGGGCCCTCGAGGTGAGGTATTCTCCCACGTCCATCAGAATCTGCTGAATGTCTACCATGACCTGACCCGCGAGGAATACGGGTACCTTGCGCCCTTCCTCGTTGGGGACTACGTTCACCGTGAAGTCTCTCATCGTTGCACCTGTCCCTCCGAATGACCCGCGGGGATATAATCCTTGCATCGGAACGTGTCCCAAGTGTCAGATTATAAATCCGTGCAGTCCGGTAGGCGGGTCATGGCACTGGACCCGCAGGCGGTTGAACTGCTGACGAAGGCATCGGACAGGAAGAGACTGACCGAGGACGAATGCGCTTTCCTCCTGGGTTTCCCGGAGGATTCCCCCGAGGCGGACCTCGCCATCGCGCTGGCGGACAGGTTCATGCGCAGGCAGTGCGACAACACCGGCGACATAGGCGTGCAGTTCGGTGCGATAACCGGGCCGTGCGTCGGGAGATGCCAGTTCTGCAACTTCTCCGAGGATAACACCATGGCCGAACCGTATGTGATGCCTGACGACGTCCTGAGGGAATACACCAGGCACTGCGTGAGGTACGGGGATGTGACCAGCATTTCGCTTCTGACCATACAGAACTTCGACATCGACGACCTCGTCCGCATGGTGAGGATCGTCAGGAAGGAGGTCGACAAGGGTATCGGCGTGAGCGTCAACTGCGGGGACCTGAGCTACGACGACTGCGTCGCACTGAGGGAGGCGGGCGCCATCGGAGCGTACCACGTACTCAGGCTGGGGGAGGGGGTGTACAACAGCATCGACCCCGAGAGGCGCAAGCGTACCATCCGCAATCTCATCGCTTCGGGAATAATCACCACGACCTGTACGGAGCCGATAGGTCCGGAGCATACGCCCGAGGAGATCGTCAGGAACTTCTTCTGGGGACTCAACGAGGGATGTGCCAGCGGTGCTGTGATGTACCGCGTGCCGGTCCCCGGGACGCCGCTGTGCTCCAAGGGGGCAATATCCGACAGGAGGCTCGAACAGATCAGGGCGGTACTGGCCCTTGCCTCCTCCTGGTACGCGGGTCCGTTCTCGTTCTTCAGATGGGACATGGGTTACCATGGCGGATTCAACAAGGTGTTCGCCGAGTATGCTGGCAGCCCCAGGGATACGGCGTC
>JAEEGK010028525.1_pt1 | contig 11195 bp, 7 predicted proteins | sample 8958771 | NCBI WGS metagenome assembly JAEEGK01 (sample SAMN16246547, study PRJNA631951) | gut metagenome | biome: gut microbiome; feature: rumen; material: SC-attached | host: Bos | place: Iran: Karaj | collected 2018-10 | reverse complement strand
GAAGGATCTAAAAAGCTCCTCCCTCTCTACAAATTCCTCTCCCCGGAAACCCTCCTCGCCAGACCTTTCGCAAACGACAGCAACAGCCTCGACCGCAACTTTTATGCGGAACTCTTGCACATCATCGGCCTCGAAGAAGTGAAAGAAGAAAAGGGCGGCAAGAAAGTCATTCAACGTAAGAAGCCAGCGAATCGCGACCGCGCAAGCCTCCTTGAAAGTGCCATCTATCAGCTCGAAGACGATTTCTCGAACAAGGAAGAATGCGAGGCGATGGCCCTCCGTCTTTGCATCACATGGGTGAACCGCCTGCTGTTCCTGAAACTTGTTGAATCGCAAATCCTCATGTATCAAAAAGGCGATGCTTCGTACCGGTTCATGAGTACAGACAAAATAGCAAACTTCGACGAACTGAATATTTTCTTTTTCAAGGTGCTCGGCAAGAAAATCGAGGACCGCGACGAAGATGTGCTCAAGCGTTACCCGAATGTCCCTTACCTGAACAGTTCGCTGTTCGAGCCGACCGAAGACGAAAAGCACCTGAAAATCCGCGGCATTCCCGATGCCCAAATGGAAATTTTCAACAAGACCGTCTTGAAGGACGAACGCGGCAAACGCGCAAAAGGCACGCTCCCGAATCTGGATTACATCTTCAAGTTCCTCGATGCGTACAACTTTGCAAGCGATGCCCAAGGCGGCGTGACCTCTACGAGCAAGACGCTCATCAATGCGTCGGTTCTCGGGCTCATCTTCGAAAAAATCAACGGCTACAAAGACGGCAGTTTCTTTACGCCAGGGTTCATCACCGACTACATGGCCCGCGATGTGCTGGAACGGACGGTTGTGCAGAAGTTCAACGAGAAAAAGTCCTGGAAATGCGAAAATTTGGAAGATGTCTCGGACAAGATTGAAGATATTTCAGAAGCGAATGAAATTGTCGATGACATCCGCGTTGCTGATGTCGCCGTGGGCTCTGGGCATTTCTTGGTGTCGGCCCTTAATCGCCTGCTTGCAATCAAATCGGAATTGAACATTTTGTGCGATGCAGACGGCAAACGCATCAAACGTCGCGACCTGATTTTGAAAGTGGATAACGATGAACTTTCTGTTGTTGATGACGAGGGCGAACCATTTGAATACAAGCCGGGCAACGAAGAAAGCCAGCGGTATCAAGAAGCCTTATTCAACGAAAAACGCCGCATCATCGAGAATTGCCTTTTCGGCGTTGACCTGAACCCCAATAGCGTGAACATCTGCCGTTTGCGTCTTTGGATTGAACTTTTGAAGAACGCCTACTATACCAAGGAAAGTGGCTACAAACAACTCCAGACACTCCCGAACATCGACATCAATATCAAAGTCGGCGATTCGCTGCTGAGCAAATACCCGGTATGGAATGGTCATAGTATTCTTGAAAAATTGAAGAAAGAAGATAAAGTCGATAAGAAAAATGGTTTTGCAGCAAAGCTCAAAGAATACAAATTGAATGTTCAAAATTACAAGAATGGTGGTTCAAATTTTGATAAACGACAAATTCGCTTAAACATCAATGGACTAAAATCCCAGTTGAAAGAAATTCCAAATACGGACTTTTGGGGAAATGTTGATAAAGCGGTGGATATCGATTATTCCAATTCGCTTGAATGGATGTTTGAGTTCCCAGAAATTCTTGATGACGAAGGTCGCTTTACAGGTTTTGACGCCATCATTGGAAATCCGCCGTATATTCATTTGGAAGACATGAAGAAAACTTCTGAAATATACGGTTCAATGGGTGGAAAGGCGAGTCCGGTTTATACAACATATAATAAGCGTGGCGATATTTATTGTCTTTTTGTAGAAAGAGCTATGAGCCTGCTTAAAGAGAATGGTTTTGCATCATACATTATGCAGAATAAATGGATGCAGGCTAGTTATGGCAAGGAATTACGAGAGTTTTTCCTTAATGTTCGTTTGGAAAAGTTAATTGATTTTGGCGACATTCAGGTATTTGATGACGCTACGACATACCCTTGTATATTTGTTGCTCAAAAGGCTGCCCCTGCTACCGAATTAACGGCATCTACATTAAAGGAATTGGAACGTTCTGATTTTGCAAAATCCATAGATCAATTTGCTGAAAAATTCGCTTTGGAACATTTATCTAGTGATACTTGGACGCTCTCATCGCAATGGGAAAGCGATTTACTACGTCGCCTTGATAATGAAATGATTACTCTGGGCAAATATGTAGGTGGGGAAGCTTATAGAGGTGTTTTGACGGGATTGACGAAGGCCTTCCTAATTGATGAAAATACTAAAAAGAAAATTATTGAAGAAGATAAGAATGCCAAACAGGTAATACATCCTTTTTTACAGGGACGAGATGTAAAAACATATGAGGAGCCAAGTGTTAATCATTATTTGATTCTTTTCCCCAAAGGTTTTTCTTCTAAATTTCTTGCAAAAGATGTCATTGCGAGTGAAACGAAGCAATCTAAGTGTAATTTAAATGAAGATGATATGTGGAAACACTTTGAAAAAAGTTTTCCATCTATTGCTCAATGGCTTGCTCCATTTGCAGAAGCCGGTAAAAAGAGAGGCGATAAAGGTGATTATTGGTGGGAATTAAGAGCATGTGATTATTACGATGAATTTGCTAAGCCCAAAATCATGTACCAAAAATTCCAAGTAAAGCCTTGCTTTGTTTATGATGATCATGGTTTGTATTGCAATGATTCCATGTGGATAATCCCCACAGAAGACAAGGCTTTGCTTGCTCTGCTAAATTCTAAAATGGCATGGTGGCTAATGAAGAAAAAATGCACCCAAATTCAAAACGGTGTACAACTCATTTGGCAATACCTCTCCAAAATACCCGTTCCTTGTGTATTGCCACAGGAACTCGCCACCCTCGCCGACCAAATCATCGCCGCAAAGAAAAATGGTGAAGATACAACAGATTTAGAAAATCGCGTGAATGAAATTGTCTATCAACTCTATGGCGTGACGGATGTTGAAGAAATCGAAGCTGTGGAGAAGAGGTAAAAAATGTACATATCTACGTTGACTATAGAACATTTTCGTGGTTTTGAACAACCGACAACGTTTAAATTCAATAAAGGCTTGAATGTTCTAATAGGTGAGAATGACTGTGGGAAGACTTCGATTCTTGATGCAATTCGGTATGTGTTAGGCACAACTGATCAAAGTTGGATAAAATTGGAAGAATCTGATTTTTTTAACGAAGATACCTTAAAAGAAATTTCTATTAAGTTAAAATTTGAGGATCTTACAAATGATGAACAGGCTTGTTTTTTAGAATGTTTATCTTACGATGACAACAAAAAACCAGTCCTTTTTGTCAATTATTGTGGGAAAAGGAATCATTTTTCAAAAAAGATTCGCTTAATATCGTCTATATCATGTGGTAGAAACTCTGACATTCCGCAACCATCCGCAGAAGCGAAAGAACGTTTGGGGGCAACTTATCTTCGTGCCTTACGAGATGCATATACGCAAATGAAATCTGGGCGAAATTCTAGACTTTCCCAAATACTTAATAATATAGAGAGCGTGAATGAAGGGAATGATTTTGATTCACGAAATGTTGAACAGAAAATAACGGAATTGTCGCTTTCAGGAATTGTTGATTTGTCAAATTATCTTATTGAAAATAAACAATCCATAACAAACGTAAATGATGAAATAGGAAGCCTTCTAAAAGATAAATTATTGCTTAATCAAGAAAATTTAACAACACATATTACTGTATCGGATAATTCATCAAATTCTTCGTTGAAGGTCAAGAGGCTATTGGAAAAATTAGACTTAAAAGCAGATATGCATGATTCTTTGTCTAATGCGTCTGTTGGCCTTGGTACAAGTAATCTTATGTATATGGCTTGTGAATTGCTTTTGAATAAAGTAGATGATGGTTTTAGTTCATTTCTTTTAATAGAAGAACCAGAAGCTCATCTGCATGCGCAACGGCAACTGAAGTTGATTCAGTCAATTCAAAATATTTCGCCAAATCAACAAATTTTTATAACAACGCATTCTCCTTTGTTGGCATCTGTTGTTGATTTGAAAAATTTGATTTTAATTCAAAATAAAAAAGTCTATCCAATGGGTAAAGGATATACGAATTTAGATGATGACGATTATGAATATTTGCAAAGATATCTTGATGCGACAAAAGCGAATCTTTTCTTTGCAAAAGGGGTTATAATAGTTGAGGGCCCAGGAGAAGAACTTCTGTTGCCATCTATTGCAAGAATTATTGGAAAAAATTTAACTGATTATGGTATTTCTATTGTTGATGTAAGAAGTACTGGACTCCGACGGTATGCAAGAATTTTACAACGAAAGGAAGATGATGAAATTCATATTCCTGTGGCTTGTATTACAGATAGAGATGTTATGCCAGATTGTGCTCCTAGTATTTGTATTGATGCAAAATATACTTTACCAAATAAGTCTTTATGGCCTTTAAGGAGAAAATGGAAAGTTGAAAGTGAAATTTCTGATAAAAATCAATTTCTTAATGAAATAATTGAACGAGCCGAAGGTCAAAATGTTCGAACATTCGTTGCTCCTCAATGGACACTAGAATATGAATTGGCTATAGCAGGATTGTCTCAATTAATGTTGCTTGTTATTGCTAAACTCATGTATCGGGATAGAAAGAAGTGTGCAGAAAAATTAATGGAATTCAGAAAAGAATATCAATCCTATGGTACAAAAGAAGAAAAAGCGTCGTTTATTTATTCATTCTTTTACAATAAAGATGTTTCTAAAGCAGAATTTGCTCAGCACTTTGCTCTTGAATTAGAAAAAGTTGCAAAAAGAAGCAACATTCTTTCTAAACTTCCTCAGTATCTTAAAGACGCTATTGAATATGCCGCGTCAAATATTTAAGGTGATACAGTGAGCTTGAATTGGCCAATAGAAATAACTGATGATGATATTAATGAAGTTGAGTCGTTAATGTCACTAGAATTTGATGAAACGAGAAGAAATATCATCAAAAATATGGCTTCTATCGAAGTCAACGCTTGTCCAGGAAGTGGTAAAACAACGCTGTTGGTTGCTAAACTCGCTATATTGGCAAAAAAATGGCCTTTTGCTCATCGCGGTATTTGTGTTGTATCTCATACGAATGTTGCAAGAAATGAAATAGAAAATAAGTTAGGTAATACAGATGTTGGTAAAGCATTATTGCAGTATCCACATTTTATAGGAACAATACAATCTTTCGTAGATACCTATATCAGTATACCTTATTTGAAGAATAAGGGAAAGAAAATTCGATTGATTGATGATGAAATTGTATGTAAGCGAAGATGGAATATGCTGCAATACGGATCAAGGTATTATCTTGAAAACCAGCAAAAAAACGAGTATGTTTGCAATCCCTCTTTTTTCCCAAACACATATAGTATTAAAGCGAATGAGACTTGTAAAACATATCAGGATTTAATTGAGGTTGGGACAAAATCAAGAGAAAATGGCGATTATACATTCTCTGAAATGGAACAAATTGCGGGTCAAGTTATAAAAAACAATCCGAATATTGCGCAAAATATCCGATATAGATTCCCATATGTTGCTGTGGATGAAACACAGGACACGAAAAAAGATCAATGGGTTATTTTTGAAAAACTTTTTCCGTTTGATAATACGATAATTCAATCATTTGGCGATGCGAATCAGGCTATTTATGATTTTGATGGCGGAGATTTTGAGGGACTGTTTCCTTCGCGGGAGAATACAATTCAATTAAATGATAGCCTTCGTTTTGGTTCTGCAATTGCGAATACTGCTAATCCTGTTGCTGTTTTGAAGAATGAGATTGAAGGTCATCGCAGTCCCTTTTCTAATATACCCGTTAATACAATTTTTCTTTTTGATGGTAAAACTATAAATTCTGTTGTGAATGCATATGCAGAATTAGTCGTAGAGTCGTTTTCTAAAGTTGAATTGGAAAGTTTTGCGAAGGCGGGAATTTGGGTTGTTGGGCAGATTCATCATGGAGAGGGGGGCTTTGCTCATGATGTATCGAGTTATTATAAAGAATATAAAGCAGAATGCGTAGGGACTCAATTGAAATTGTCTCATTTAATTGATTTTTTTAGAATGGGTTTAAAGAAAAAAGAGGAAACTCAAAATTATATAGATGGATTAGATTTGTTTGCTAAGGGAATTTTTTCTTTATTCAATCGATATCCCAAGGATGGGGCGCCTATACATAATACTACAAGAATTTTTGGTGACTTGTTGAAATGTTGTGATAGTGCAGCAAAGGAAAATGAAATACGGTCTTTATTTTTAGATCAAATAAAATTGACTACTATTACAAAAGAACAATGGGATGTTTGCTTAGAAAAAGCATTTGCTATTTTTTCAAATTTAATAGACATTAACATGGTGAGAAGAGATTCTTCATATATTCAATGGTATGAAAATCTCGATTTAACCCAAGAAAATAAAAAGATTAATATACTGAGTTATAATAAAAATGGTTTACCGATAGAAATTCAATTTGGTAGTATTCATTCAGTGAAAGGAATGACTCATTTAGCGACCTTGGTTGTTGAAACATATAGGAGAACTTATAATATTAGCAATATTTTACCTTGGCTGTCAAAGCAATCAAAAAGGGTTCCTGATTCAGGAAAAAAATCAAGAATGAAATGCTTGTATGTTGCAATGACTCGGCCTATGGGACTTGTTTGTTTGGCTATTCCTAAGGCTTCCCTAAAATCAAAAGATTTACAATCCTTACAAAAATTAGGTTGGAATATAAAAGACCTGACATGTTTTGGGAGTAATGATGCCTAATACGCAATTCGAATTAGAAAGAGTTTTAATGGCTGATGCTATTGATTTAATACAATGTCGTGAAAAATCAAAACTTTTACACGCAAGCTCTGATATTGACGCTTCGGGCGATGAAGTGGAAATTCCAGTAAGGCGAATTATAGAAAAGTGGCTGCCGAAATCATGTTATATTGGACACGGACACATTGTTGATTCTGACATCAAAACAAGCCCTCAATTGGATGTTATAATAGCAGAAAAAGATAAATCGCAAATTCTTTTTACCGCTGAAAATGGAACAGAATACTTTCCCTATGAAAGTATTTATGCGATTGGAGAGATTAAATCGACCTATTATGAAGGACATATTCAAGAATTCTCTGAAACCATAAAACAAATTAAGGATGGTCTGCGTCGGAATCCTGTTATGCCGAAGGGCTTTGATTTACGTAGCTATGTAAATCCTTTGCATTCTTTTATGTTTTTTGTGAATTCAGGGGCTTTTGAACTCCAAAAGATTGTGAATTTCTACGAAAATACAGAGAATTTTTATCTTCCGAATACAATCTGCTTTCTTGATAAAGGTATTCTGTTAAATTGTAATGCAGACCCATATTTGAGAAAATTGGGCGATGTGAATTTAGATTTGGAATATAAACAAGGGCGTCGAAACCATTGGGCTTTTGTTCCTTTTGGAAATGAAAAAAACAGATCTGCAGCTTCTCTTGCATATCTGATTTTTTCTTTAAATTCGCAAATTTCGGCGATGCGGTTGTCAAACCCCGATTTACACAAGTATTTTCATAGTTTCTTTGCTCATGAAAAACCTTTAGCCTTTGCATTGAAGGATAACTAAACTGAAGGAAAATATGTTATGATTCAGATAAAAAGAATTTTTCATCCTGTTGGACAGGGTGCATTCTATGTTGAACGTCATCCTAATTTTAATGTGGTTTATGATTGCGGGACTTTGTTTCCTAGCAAACGTTTTTATGAAAAGATAAAGCAAGCATTCTGTAGCGATGAAGAAATTGATATGTTGTTTATTTCTCATTTAGATTGGGATCATATTTCGGGTCTAGATACTCTAAAAAAAAGTGTAAAAAAAATAAAAAAAGTGATTCTTCCACTTTTGGATAATGCAGATAAGCTATTATTGCTCACGTCATGGAAAAAAAGTCAAGTTGACCAATATGGAAATTTGATTGTTGATCCCGCAAGTTTCTTTGGGCCGGAAACAGATGTTGTTTTTGTGGAACCGGATAGAAATGAACAAGATGAATTGCCGCTAAATGAATCTCAAGAATTAGAAACAATAAATGGTATAATAAAAAGTCGAACAGTAATATCACATAACGGCTCTAATTGGGTTTTTATTCCGTATAACTATGATAAGAAAAATAGATCAACTCAGTTTAATTTAAATCTTAAAAATCAAAAAATTGTCATAAGCAACTTAAATGGTCAATCGTTATTAAACATTCTCGTTGATCGAAAAAAGAAAAATAAGCTAAAAAATTGTTACGATCAATTAAAAGGTCAGGGCTTCGGAGATATAAATGAGAATTCAATGGTTTTGTATTCAGGTCCATGTTCTGCATGTAATTTGCATTTAAGTACATTTGATGTATATCCTCCTTGCCATACATTTAAAACATGTGCATTTTATGGGAATGATTCAATAATAAAAAATGCAGGCTGTATTTATATGGGAGACTCTGATTCAAATAAATTTGCGCTGAACGCAATATACAAAGTAGTTTGGCCTTTTGTCGGGACAATTCAAATTCCCCACCATGGATCTATATATAATTTTAATATGCAGAACATATTTAATTTAGGTGTTTGTTTTATTTGTCCGATATCATTTGGTGAGTCAAATAGTTTTGGTCATCCATCGTCTAAAGTTGTTGCAGATATTCTTGGTAGTAATAATTTTCCTGTCGAAATTACTGAATCTGCGAATTCATTATTTGTTGAGATTATAAGAGGCTAAAATGGGTGGAAATTTGAAAGAATTATGTGAATTAGAAATTAAGACAATGATTGATGCAAAAACGCAAATGCCATCAATACTATACCAATATACTGATATAGATGCCTTTGAAGGAATAATTGAAAATAATGAAATTTGGGCTACTCATTGGCGTTATTTAAATGATAAGAATGAGTTAAAATATGGTATGGAATTAATAGATGATAGTATTCAATGGTGTAAAAAACTAAAATATTCAACGACTACAAAAAAATTTTTAGATCAACTTGAAGAAAAGATAAATAGAGTTTCTGGTCCTTTGCCTTTAAAGGATGAAGATTTATATATCGTAAGCCTTTCTAAAAAGAAAGACCTGTTAAGTCAATGGCGTGGGTATGGACGAAAGTATAAATCTGTGTGTATCGGCTTTTCGGTAAAAAAAATGAAAGTTGGTGATCCAGTTTCAAATTGGGTTGACTATAACGCTTCTTGGGAAGATGAGAGTAATATGTATAAATTTAGAAAAATTCTATATGATGAAGATGAGCAAAAAGCAATTGTTAAATTTTCAGTCAAAAATGCTTGTGATAGCATTGAAAAAGAATTAAATAATGGTGCTATAAGTGTTGAAAAAAAAGTTGACCTTTTTTTGGAAAAGATTATTCCAGGATTGTTGTGTATAAAGGAACCTTGCTGGAAAGAAGAAAAGGAATGGCGTGTTATAATACAACCTAAAAAAGGGTGTTTATTAAAAAATGTTAAGTTCCGAAAAAGTGAGTATGGATTAGTTCCTTATATTCCAATTAATTTTTCAGAAACAACAATGATGGATGCTATTCAGACAGTTTATCTTCCTAGATCAGATCACTATCTTACAAGTAAAAAGAGTATGGAAATGTATTGGAAAAGTATGATGTGTGATAAAAGAAAAAAATGTAACCATGTCTTAAAAATTTATCGATCAAAAATTTCAATTGTTTATTAAAAATTAAGGTTTCCCCATGCTCTTCACTCCCACCGGCACGTTCTATTCCAAGGTTCAATTCAAGACCGAAGAAGAGGTCGAGAAGGTTGTCGTTGACAACTTTAAGCTTCTCTTCGGTGACTATTCCATCTTGCTGCCGAAAAGTTTGATCCGGACTTACGATGGCTAGGGTGTAAATTTGCATGAAGTAAGAGGTTATGTAAAATTTTCTTCCCCCGTTGCGCAAGCGCCAAATGCTAGGCTCGGTCATAAAAATAAGTAAGCTTATTTTTGCGACTCTCGCCTTACGCATTTGTGCCAGTATATCAAATATTAGGTACATTAATGCAGCACGTGATTCTCTGTCAAATGGAGAATCGCGTCTTTTTTTATTCTGAAATTTTGGAATAAGGGGACGCCTCTAACATCAACCGGTCGCAAAAGCGGCTAATGGAGGCTGTATGAAGTCTAAAGAAGTTATTTCGGCGAAACTCGTTCAAGACGCCAGGCAAATCATCGAAACTGCGCGGAAAAATGCGGTCAGGAGCGTTGATTTTTGCCGTGTTCAAATTTATTGCTATTCCTAATCCTGATAAGCGTGAATATTACGAACTTGAGACAGTGAACAATGCCTGGAACGGTCGCGAACTCGAACGTCAAATCAACAGCCAACTGTACGAACGCCTTTTGCTCAGTAATGATAAGGAATCCCGCCTTTTATGAAAGTGATTTGGAGGGGGCGATTATTTCGCATATTACGGAATTTCTGCTTGAACTGGGCAAGGGATTCTCATTTGTTGCTCGGCAGAAGCGAATTATGCTCGAAGACGATGAATTTTTCATCGACCTCGTTCTTTACAACAGGCTGCTTCGCTGTTTTGTGATTATTGAAATCAAAACGGGCAAAATTACGCATTAAGATATCGGTCAGCTCCAAATGTACGTGAATTATCATGACCGCATCGAAAAGCTTCCCGATGAGAATCCGACTATCGGCATTCTTCTGTGCGCGGGCAAGAATGATACTGCGGTGAAAATGACTTTGCCCGAAAACAACAAGACTATCCTCGCCAGTGAATACAAATTGTATCTGCCCACCACAGAGCAACTAGTCAACGAAATTAACGAAGCCAAGGAACTTGCGAAAAAGCGGGAAAATCACCTAATTCGCTAATATGGATTAGAGAAGTTCAAAAAAAGATCATCGTGTTGTTTCACGATGTCCGTTTTTAAAATGCTTTTAGCACGTCTAGATTTGACTAGATTCCCTCCCGCGTTGCACTTGGTCGAGAATGACGTTCCTAATCCCTACCCCCTAAAACCTAATACCTTTCTACTTTATATCAAACTGAACTTTGGGGGCGGTGCTTGCGCCGGCGTCAGCTGAGAAGAGTGCCTTGGGGGAGGCGCCTGCGAATCCTGCGACGAGGTTGGTGGGGAACTGGCGAATGGTGGTGT
>JAEEGK010028524.1_pt1 | contig 11195 bp, 7 predicted proteins | sample 8958771 | NCBI WGS metagenome assembly JAEEGK01 (sample SAMN16246547, study PRJNA631951) | gut metagenome | biome: gut microbiome; feature: rumen; material: SC-attached | host: Bos | place: Iran: Karaj | collected 2018-10 | reverse complement strand
TTTAAAAATAGAACGCACATAGGGATCGTGTTTAAATCTTTTATTCACAACAAACCTCCATCGGATTCAAGAGGTTAAAATCTAGATACTAAAATCAGCAATCTCGCCATCCATTGATTGCAAGGTTTGTAAAAAAATTCATAAACGATGATTGTCAAAAGCCTTAATGGATATCGGAAACGGAATTTCTTTTATGTAGTTTTCCGTTTGCTTCAGAATGTTTTGCAACGCCGGGATTCGCTCAAGATAGTTTTGAATATCAAATGACATTTGAATGGTACAACCCTTATCGAAAGTGACTTCCAACGAAAAAGAGTTTTCGGATTCGGACAAATTCCATTGATATTTTGTTGAATTCATAATGTGCGAAATTGTCGCTCGGATTGTGTTCTGGGCGATTTCTTTCAGCTTCTGCTCTTTTTCGATTTCCATTATGATTCTTGACGATTGCTCGTTGTAGTTCGGAAATTCATCAACGAATTTCACGAAGTTTTCAAGAGTTGCGTCAAGATTACACCAACAACGTTCATACGGAACATTAAAGTTCCCTGCGTCAATATGAGAAAAATGGACTTTTTTCAACATATTTTTCTCAAAAAATATATATTACTCAAAAATGGGAGCAATTATGACCAAAATACAAAAGAAAAAAGAAAAAGCGACCGAAAAAGCCAATACTTTAGTCCAAAATTATGGTTTATATTGGGACAAGGACCTTGTATATTGGGGAGGTCCTAAAAAACAAGGAACATTATTAGGAGTCAAATTTGAAAATGGAACAACAAAAGGCAAAAGCCCGGTTGACTTCAGAAATCAAATAGGAATTTACATTCTATATGACATCAACAAAAGAATTGTTTATGTAGGTCAAGCAGGGGCTGGGCAACACAACGCACTCTTTGATCGTTTAAAGCAACATAAAAAAGATCATCTTCGCAATAAATGGCAATTTTTCAGTTGGTTTGGATTTTATAGAGTTAACAAAGATACATCTTTAAAAAGTGCAGAAATCAAGCTGATAAATATTAAAACAGCACTTAATGATTTTGAAGGTATTCTTATAAAAACAATAGAACCATCCCTTAATAAACAAGATGCAAATTTTTCAAAGTGCACAGAATACGAGCAATACTACAAAGACGAAGTTATTGAACAAAATGAAGAAGATGACCCAATAATGCAAGAAATCAAAACACTTTCTGAAAAAATAGAAAAACTATCAAGTATAATCAATAAAAAGAAATAGTCGTTTTTTTCAAGAAACGGGTCGCATTATGCGACCCGTTTTCTATTCCATTACTTTATGCTTTATATGGAGCTCTTGGCTCAGCCGCCATAGACCATTCAGGTTGTTGCGGAATCTTATATTCATCCTCCAACAGCCTCCTTTGCAAATCTACGGGGGATTTTTCAAACCATTTTTCGTCCTTATCATCAACAAAGCGATAATCAACTCCTACAGCAGCAAAGTGTTTGTAACCGCAGATAATCTTTCTCGCTTCATTAGAGTGAGGCAATGCATTGATATCTTCTGTGCCTTTGGTTTCGCGAACAATTTCAAGTTGCTGATTTGTTCCTTCAGTTCGCAAAATAGCCCAGTCAGGATTATAGTTTCCAATAATTTTGGGAGCATTCACCTTGTATTTCGCGGGGAACTTGAAATAGAGTTGCACATTGCCAGGAGTTCCAGAAACATTTAAACGCTTGACAAAATTTCGTTCTACATTGGAATCAACTTGAATTTTGTCATAAATAGATTGTTGTTTATTAGCATCTTCCAATTCTGAAACCGGGAATTTTTTGTTATTGGGGAACAACTCATTTCTATCATCGTCCCCAGAAGATGATGTTGGCGAGTATTCAATATACTTTGCGATGTGATTCTTGACGACCTCACTCAAAATCTGGACGAATTGAGCAATGAATGCCTCAGGATTCTTAAGGAACTCCATTTGATGAGTTTGTTTGATTCCCTTAAAAATATTGAGAATGGTTACTCGAGTTAAAGGGACTTCGCTAGATACACGGGCAAGCAAATTCGGTTTTGGAACATCAGGATATTCAGCATCCTTGCTTTTTACTGTAAGAGCTTGGCCCGACAGGAATTCAAATTCTCTCGAAACATCTTTTTCCAAAGGCTCTTTGAACATATTCACAGACACAGTTTCGTTTTCTGCATCTATGGCTTGAACTTTAATTTTAGCCAAAACGTCATCTTTTTTATCAATCGGTTTTCCCACAACAATCTTTTTTTCGCTACGGTTGTTTTCAAATTTACGACCGTTAGAATCACTTACTTCAACAAGCAATGTCGCATAATTTGTTTTTGAAACATCTTTAAGCGTAAAACGATATTTAGTCGTGACGTATTGTCCCTTTGTTGTCACGATTTGTGCAGGCTTGAATTCCGCACGATTCACTTTTGTGATGGCTTCGCTTACAAGTTCTTCGGTATTTATATGAATATCGTAAGTCGTCTTTTGATTCATTTTGGACCAAAGAGAATTAAATTCAGGACTGTCATATTTGGCAGTATGTTTGACAGGTACGTTTTTACGATAGTTGCCAGCTTCGGGCGATTCGTACCCTTCTTTACGATATTCATTATAAAGCGATTCCGCGTATTTTTCAAAGCTTTCGCTTGCAACAATCGTGAGTTTATTTATTTCAGGGTCCGTAATACGAGTACCACCATATTCAGGATGTTTTTCTGTTCCTTCCTGCACAGGCAAACGAAGCCCACGACCAATAGACTGACGACGACTCTTTTCGCTCTTGATTTCACGCAAGGAACAAATTTGGAATACATTGGGGTTGTCCCAACCTTCACGCAAAGCTGAATGTGCAAATATAAAGTGATGTGGTTCACGCGTATCAAGTAGCTTTTCTTTATCTCGCATAATCAACTGATAGGCAGCCTTTTCCGCATCTTTTTCGGCTTGTCGCTCTGCTTGAGTAGTTACATTACTTTCACCGATATCAAATTCTACATCTTCGCCAGTTTTGTCTTTCTTTTTAGCAAAATATGCAGTACGAACATCTTCCGCATTCATGTCTTTAAAATGACTAGAAGCGAGTTTCATCTTATTGAACTCTTCATCAAAGATGCGTTTGATGATTGGATCATCGCCATTATAACTTGAAACTCGATCAACAAAGAATAAGCTCAAAACTTTAGCTTTATAACCTGCGGCTTTTAGCAAGCCTTCGCGTTCAATATGAGCTTCAATGGTGTTATGAATCATTTCCCTAAAAATTGATTCACGACTAAGAGATGCACAACTAGATTCATCTGGACCATAGCGAAAACCGTTGGAAAATTCAACATACTCGTTGTCTTTTATTGCACTAATATCGGTAACAGTTAAATCGAGATATGAATCATTTTTCGTTTTTGCCTTAAGAGAATCATTAAGCTTAAACGTTAATGTTTGAGATTTCAGAGAACCCTCAATCTTACAATTGACCAGCATATCTACAGATAAGGGTTTCTTGTTTATTCGTTCAATCTTGAAATAGTCTTCTTTTTCAGAAGCTGCGGTATCTTCTTCACTACCAAAAATCTCAATTTTCTTGACAAGATTCATCTGCATGGCATCGAATGGTGTCAAGTTATAGAGAAGATTGGGCGGATTTGTCCCCGGAGTTGCCGAATATCCAACACTAAAAAGCGGATGCAGAGTTCGTAAAGCTCGACGAGCTGTATCTGTCTGATAATTTTGAACTTCATCAAGAATGAGAACGGGACGTGTTTCTTGAATGAATTCAATGGGGAGTTTGCCACCCATGATTTTGTCAGTTTCTTTGAACAGGACATTCGAAGCCTTGTTAAAAGAATCTATCGTCATGAGCATGATTTGCACAGAATTTGATTGAGCAAAATCTTTACAAGCCTTGACATTCCCATCGTATTCAATAATATTATTCGGTATCGTCCCCTGTGGGAATAGTTTGTGAAAGTGCGTTCTAGTAGCATTAAATGTAGCTACTGCACCTTCATAAATTGCAACTGAAGGAACAACAACGATGAACTTGCGGAACCCGTATTTTTCACGTAAAGAATAGATGGTTCGCAGATAGACATAAGTCTTACCTGTACCAGTTTCCATATTGACCGTAAATTCAGGATAAGAATAGAAATCAAATTCTCCCGTAAGCGTGTCACCTGAATTCTGTGTACTCAGTTCACTCTGAACTTCTATACCGTTGCGTTGCTGAATTTGGGCTAAATTTTCGGCAAGCCAATATTCTTCAAAGACTTCATCCGTATTAGCCACAACATCGGCTGAAGTAATACTTTCAAAGCTCAAATCATCATCTGTGCGAGAAAGGCCATCAAACAAATCAACAACAGCATTGACAGCTTTGATTTGATATTCCTGATTTTCATCAAACTTAATTTTTACTTTACTCATATTGTTTCGACCCTACCTTTATCCGAAAGTTGGGCATAGAGTTCATCATCAATAGCAGAATTCAAGCAGATAAATTTATCATTTTCTTCAAAAGTGATGTTCTTGACTGTTTCAGTTTTGATTTTTTCATCAAGACATACATGCAAAACGATGGGGCGGCCCTCATCCACAATGCGATAGATTGTGTTGCCTGCCAAACTTGTAACTTTTTCGATTTTAGAATCGAGGGCAAAACCCTGACGCAGAATGATTTCAACGAGAAGTCCTTGAACATCGTTCGGGTTATTCATATCAAAACCATCGCGAAGTGGTGTTACTTGCTTTTCCATGGAGCCAATTGCTAAGTCAAGAGCCAACTGGTCAGAACCTATTGTAGGCTTGTATGCAGCGATATTGGATTTCGCAAGGCGATAGACCTTAAAACCGACATCAAGTTTATCTTTTAATTCAGGATGTTCTTCGAGAATCTTTTTGCCTGCACGGCGGATGCGTTCCTTGCCAATTTCACAGATGGTGTGAGGTTTGTGAATGGAGTCGAGAAATCCGATGGCGTTTTTTTCTTTTTCGTTTTTTTCGTCAAATTCAACTGGCAATTGAACCATGATGAATTTACGAAATTCTTCATCTTCGCTACTCATTTGCATAGCAGCATGAGCAGTTGTTGACGAACCTGAAAAGAAATCCAAGATAATTTCATTTTGCGTATAGTTGCTTTTTATCAAATTTTTTATTAAAGAAACAGGTTTAGCATAATCAAAGAAATTATTTTCGAATAATTCATTTTGTTCTTTATCGCTTTCCTGATTATCACCCCATTCAGCCAATAGCAAGTCGGTTATAGATTTTCTTTTTCCTTTTTCAGCTTCTGAAACATCTCGTCGAAGACCGTATTTCGATGTAATAAATAACAATTTGTTTTGAATATAATTATCAATATTAGTTTGCGATTCAGAAAAACGAGACCTAACATCAACCTCGTTTAAAGTTACACCATTGGAATATTCAACATCGGATAAATACTCTACATCCATAGTTTTTATTCGATAAATTCCTTTTTTTATTACACCAGCACCATCTAATTTTACACGAACCCCTTTATTAAAATGCCTTATACAAATGCCATTTGAAATATTAATCACTTTCTTTGTACTATCAGATGTTCCATCTATGGATAGTTTTTCAAGTAGCAATTCATTCTTTGCATAAACAAGGATATATTCCATCATTTTAGCAGTATGTTTAGCTAAAAAAGAAGGCTGTTTTTTTCTTTTCCATTTTAAACATTCTATAAAATTCTCTTCACCAAATACTTCATCGCACAACAACTTCAAATTAGCCTGTTCATTATCATCAATGCTGATAAAAATCACGCCATCCTTTTTAAGCAATTCACGAGCAAGTTGCAAACGCGGAAGCATCATGTCCAACCACTTGCGATGATAAGCACCACTGCTTTTGGGATTAGCAACAAGCGAAACACCTTTTTCATCCACTTGTCCCGTAAATTTCAAGTAGTCTTCTACAGGTTCAGCAAAATTATCGGGATAAATAAAATCCTTACCCGTATTATACGGAGGGTCGATGTAAATCATCTTAACACGACCACCATAGCTCTTTTTCAAGCAACGCAGAACTTCGAGGTTATCACCTTCGATATAGATATTGTTGGTTTTATCTTCATTTACGCCATCACCAGGAACGGGTTCAAGCGTTCCCTCTGCAGCTTTACGAGCTAGTTTCTTAGCATTTCTTTTGCCCGGCCAATAAAGGTTGTAACCAACATCGCCTTCATCATAAGATTCAGCATCAAATAAATCCTTTAATGCTTCCGTGTTCAGTTTTCCATCTCGCACAAGTTCTGGGTAGAGTTGCTTGAGAGCTTCAAAGCGTTCGTCCTTGGAAGCCGTAGCATCCATAAAAGAATTGCGTTCCATTTGGTGATCCTCTTTAGTTTTCGTTTAAATTTCCTTCAATGAATTCGTCGTTTTCTTCGGCGGAATTCGTCATATACTTAAGCATGTTGTTTTTTGTTGCACTGCGAGTTTTTTTAATGTATTCCATAAACGAAGAACAGGAATAGCGAACATCGCAGTTGTGGCAAACGTGTGTTGCGAAATTGAATTTCATTCCCGGCATTTTATTTTCAAGCCGAGAAACTTCAGGCGGCTTAAATTCAGAATTTTCAATATGTTCTACAGTTTCGCCAAAATTTTCAATCATGTCAGCCACTTCATCTTCGTCATAGCCGAATGGGATAACAGGCTTCCACTTATCAAATTCTTTTTTAAGCTTATCTTCGTCCCCTTCTTCAAGTGCTCTTTTTAAGGTTACCGGGAGAGGGGTCGCAATAACAGCGGTGTTATCCAATTCATTTTTTTGAAGCCCCTTCCATATATGGGCATAAACATTCAGTTGTTCCTTGTATTTCTGAGGTTCAGCCTTAATTCGTTCGGGATCATGAGTTTTCAAATCATAAAGCCATGTTTCATCACCCTCACGAACAATATCAACAATTCCTTCTATCGTATAGGGAATTTTGTCGTTAGGCGTTTTCTGTTCCGGAAGTGACAATTTCACTTCTGCACGGGTAATCTGTTCAATAATCTTCTTGTTCTTGCGATAATAACAGAGAACTTGCTTAAACGCGAGTTCCTTCATGTAGTCATTAATGGTATGCCCTGCATTTTCACACAAGAATCGGAAATTATCCTCAAACATTTCACGGAGATGCCGTTCGAATTCAGATTGCTTCATTTAGCGGTCCTCCATCACAAAATTTTGCAGGTCTTCTACAGTTTGGTGAACTAAAGAACCAAAGAACATTGTTTGGCTACGGCTTGGCACAAAGCCATATTTGTGGAACACCATGTAATTGCGAGGGCAGTTATTGTAGGGCAAGTAATCAGCTGTATAGGTATAGACATGCGGAAGTCTGTCCGAAGCATCTTCTGATTCCGGGAGTGTATTCACATCAAATTTTTGAGTTGATACAAATTCGCAATCTTCTAGCAATGTTTTAAATGAACTATAGGTCGTTTGTCCTTGGCCTCTGAATTGCGGAAGAATCAGTAAATTTTTTGCACGTGACAACGCAACATAGAACATACGCATGGTATCATATGTATCCATTGAATCAAGAGGTTCACATACAGTCGGCAATAAACCTAAACGCTCTTGCATTTTGCGAACAAGAACATCTAAGGTTCTTGCCTCTTTTCCCTTATGCGAAAGAGACCCCAAAATGACTACAGGGAATTCCAAGCCCTTAGATTGATGAACCGTCAAGAACGGCACACACCCCTTTGGGAACGGGTCATCTGCATCTTCGTATTCCGTTTCGTTCAGGCGGAATAGCGAATACATATACGAGCCAAAGAAAACCTTGCAAATGATATCGCTACCAAATGTTGAACCCGAAAGAATTGGATTCGACGTTTCCTGATACTGAGCAATGTATTTTGTTATCATCCCAAGATTGTAGAGTCCAGAATCTTCACCACCATTTTCTGCAAGTTTATATTTCTGCGAGAAATACTCAAAGCTATTGAGTTTGTAAAACAAGTCCAACAGAGTCCAGTCCATAGCGGTCGCACGCGATAAAGCGTATGAAACGTGTAATGGTCTGCCTTCGTTTTCGCGACGGGTTGTAAAAGCCAACATGCCCTTGCCAACCAACACTCTTCGAACAGAATCATCAAGTTTGGAAACTTGTGAGAACTTTTTGAGCAATGTTACAGTCAATTTGGAATCTGTAGCAATGCTATTTTTTTCGCAATATTCTTTAAGACGCTTGTGGCTTTCTTTACTTGATTTAATTGCATTTTGGGTATCTTCTATAAAAATCTTTAAAGACTTGTCGTGACCAATAATTTCATCTGCGGATTCAATGGCGGTATTAATCCAGTTTGAAAAATCCTTCATTCCACCATAAGCACAATGAGGTGATGTGTATTTGAATATTTTTGCAAAAAGACCAAAAGTAATTAGAGCTTCTTCCGTGTACAAAAAGTTTTTAGCACGTGGAGCATAATATTTAATACCAGCCTCTTCTAAAGCATCAGCAAAGGCCTGAACTTTGGGAGCCATTTGACCACTAGCGTTGCCACGGATGGTTGGGAACAAAAAGGCACACTGATTATAATCTTTGATTTTGCCTTTTTTCTTCAGCTTTTTGATAAGTGCAACAATATTTCGTGCAACAGTTTGTTTGTCGCCGGATTCACAAACAACGGATGTTTGAGAGTCTGTGCTGTGGGCCGTAATATTTTTATTTTGTATTCTGAAAAACTCATTGTGCTTGGCAGGATTTTCCCAAGAAACAAGATCAATAAACTTTGTGTAAGTATCAACAATCTGTTTGCGAGAACGGTAGTTGATGTTCAAGTCTATTCGTGTCGGTCTTACGCCAATTTTCCTTTTGCAAATATTTTCAAAATCAACCAAATTCTCTACAGTTGCACCGCGGAATCGATACAAAGCCTGATCATCATCGCCAACGACACAAATGTTTTTCGTACCTTCTGCAAGTTTCAGATAGATTTTCTGCTGAATCGTGTTGGTATCTTGATACTCATCAACGATTACATGCTTGAATACAAAACCGGCATCCTTCTTCTGACAGATATACTCGTAAGCACGTTGTTGCAATGTTGAAAAATCTACTCGATCAACGCCATCTTCTTTGAGGCTCTGTCGATAAAGAGACGTCATCCTGAAAAGTTTCGAAAGCGTTTTATCCCGAAGTTTCAACGCAAATTCTGTATCGCCAAAATCTTCTTCACTCATTCGATTAAAGAAGGATATGCAGTTGGTAATTGCATCGGTACGAGAACCCGAATTACTCTTACGCGAATCAAACCACCCGTTTATTTCCTTATATGAATCTGTAGCCTTTTCAGCATCAAAGCCAGATTCTAGAAGTAGTTTATTAAAATGATCACGTACAAAAAGGAACTGTCCCAAATCGTCCATAATGAGAGGGCGACGGCTACGCAAACCATGTTCTTTGAAGCGGCGGTCAGTTAAAAGTTTTTGACATAGAGAATGCAATGTTCCCACATACATTTCTGCAATGTCGTATGGTTTATGCGTATATAAGCTCGCTATGGAAAGCAGTCCCTGCAAGCCCTGCTTTAACTGCAAGGCAGCCTTTTCAGTGAACGTAGCGAGGAAAATTGCATCTGGCGAAACATTTTCAAAAACAATCAAGTTGACACAACGCCAAAGCAAAACGCGAGTTTTGCCGGAACCAGGCCCTGCAGTCAACAAAAGAGGGCCTTTGGTATTTTTGATGGCCAATTTTTGATTGTCATTCGGCTTAAACCCTTTTTTTACAAAAAGGGAATCCAAAGAAACACCTCTACACTCGGATGAGTGAGCCGTCATATACAAAACCTCATTTAATACGATTTCCCCTAAAATCTCACGAGGTTTATAACTTGACGCATTCTTTATATAAAAAAGGCGTGGAGTCGTAACATCGTTTATCGTGTTTCGAGGTTCGCCAAAACCTTGTAGTCAATAAACGCAAACGCCCCACGCCCCAATTGGGACGTGAGTTGTCTGCCCTATTCTCACTACATTGAAATTTGGCGATTTCGAAACAGAGATTAGAGCAAATACTCAATAAAACGGACGCTTTAGACAGCCTAGTCCAAAGCTATGTTGATAAAAAAATAATTCTTTTTTTATAAATGTGAAAAAAAAATGCAAATTTTCCCCCATATTTTTCCTTGACGTTAAAAAACTCCAATGAATCGTTGGAGTTTTAGCGAAATTGCGTTTCTCCACCAGCTTGGTGGAGTTTTATAGTCAGCAAAAAAAGTCTATCTAAATTTTACTTAAAAAATCTACAATCGCTTTGGTTGTTATACCGATATCGTCACCTATCCAATTTTTATCAGAAGAAGCCAATCGCGATAAATATCGTTTGTCTGAAAAAATTTTTCGAACACGGTCGCGAATATCAGTGATATCGTTCTCACGCATATTTTTATCACTAAAAACAAAGGCATCCAAGCAAGAGTTTAATTTTTCAGGATCTACATAATTCTTAAGATAATACATATCAAAAACATCCTTAAACCGCGTAGAAAAAATTCCAAAACGCAATAAAGACTTCAGTTTTTCTGCAAACATTTGTTCATTCGAATTGACAAGCAAACTAGCCCCTTCATCATCAAATGCTATATCAAAGCAATATTCTTCTTGACTGACATCCAGTTTACTATGTACACCAACGTCTATTTTACATTCAATTGAAAAATCGTTTAAGTCCTTTATTTGGACATAGATGCGTTTACCTTTATATTCCTGTTGCTTAAGTTCTTCAATTTTTCCGAAACGGCTAATTTGTATTCCATCAATGCAATTGATTGTTGATATAAATTCATCTATAGCTTTATCCGATAAAGAATATCGTAAAAAATCCATATCTATATCTTGAGTTGCACGACGGACATTCTTCGTTTTACTTCTCATCACAACACCACCTTTGATTGTGATGTTCTGATTAAAGGGACTTTCAGCAATCGCCTTCAATATGATATCCTGACACACTTTTGCTTGAGCATTCAAATTTCCATATCCATTTTCAATTTCCTTAACGACCATTTCTTCTATATTCAGCATCAAAGCACCTCTAATTGCAAAGCCTGTTCAATCATCGCAGCTTTGGGGTACTTTTGAATATAATCCTGTATAAGTTGCAAGTCAAGGTCTTGAACTGCGAGCCTGTAATTCAACAAAATTTCTTTGTAGTAATCAAAAGGGAGGCTGTTT
>JAEEGK010028521.1_pt1 | contig 11197 bp, 7 predicted proteins | sample 8958771 | NCBI WGS metagenome assembly JAEEGK01 (sample SAMN16246547, study PRJNA631951) | gut metagenome | biome: gut microbiome; feature: rumen; material: SC-attached | host: Bos | place: Iran: Karaj | collected 2018-10 | reverse complement strand
TCCTACCGTTATGAGAAGCTCAAATTGAGCAAAATCAATGTCATCGTAATTGCTGAACACTTTCACGTGCTCTGGCAGAGTGCTCTCAAGATAATCGGTGCCGTTATCCCTGACCTCAAGCAGCAGGGCAACAGGATGTCTCTCGACAAACAGTGAAATGGCCTGGTTCATCTTGGAGCGGCTCAAATCCGTTTTCCAACCGAATTTGGAGCCAAGGGTATCGAGAGCCCACAGTCCGGTGTTGTCACTCTGAGTGGTGACAACAGCCTCACCGGCGGTCAGTCCTGCAATCTGCCGGGCCAGATCGTTGGCTCCGCCTATGTGCCCTGACAAAACCGGGATTACAAACCGCCCTGTGCTGTCCACACAGACTACCGCCGGATCTTTGTACTTGTCCTTTACGCAAGGGGCGATGCTGCGGACGCATATACCCATGGCGCCTATAAAGACAATCTGCTCCAGACTGCTCCAATTCTCCTTAATGAACTGGGCATATGATTTTATGACAGTGCAACCGTCCAGCTCTTTCTGGCTGTATATGACAGCGTCGATTGCCTGACTTATCTTCCGGGCAAGTCCGATGGAACTCTCTGAAACCAATATTACCGCTCTCATTCCGCTTTCATTATTAGGATTGGGTTATGCTCATCGACCGCCATGCGGGTGGTGCCGGTTATGTGTCGGCCGATACTCTCTATACCCTGACGGAACGCAGCCGCGCTCTCATCGGACACAGAATTGAATACAATCACGCCTCCCGGCAACAGCACGTTATTTATAGTCTCAAGCATCTCTTTCATCTGCCCTCCGTGACCGCCTATGAATACGGCGTCAGGGGCGGGGTAGAGGTTGGTATCGGCATCCATGAAATCACATATCACGCCGTTTATTCCGGGGGCTCCGAACCGACGGCTGTTGCTGTCCAGAAGTTCCTTGCCTTGGGGACGTTTCTCAAACGCTGTGATTACCAGATGCGGGAACTGCAACCGGGCCTCGATTGATACCGAACCCGTGCAGAATCCTATGTCCCAGAATGACTTATGCCGTCCCAACTCAAGTGCAGCAAGGGTGGCAAGACGTATGGGCATCTTGGTTATCATGTTGACGCGGCCGTCCAGCAGATCAAAACGCTCCTGGGGGATACCGAACAGGCGGCCCCGCTGCTCTGTCATCTGCAGTATCATGCAGTTGGGGAAATCGGCTTCATAGAACATTGCCTGAGCAACGGTCATTGTGGTAACCTTTTCATGCTCGGGGTTGCCCATGCATTCGCCAATTGTTATGCTGTAGTTGTTATAGCCGTACTCCTGCATCATGGATGCTATGGCGCGCGGGGTGCGGGTGCGGTCGGTCAGGACTCCTATTAGTTTTTCCCGGTTTATGAGCGCATCCTGGAAATCTTTCCACGGACGGCCTGTGAGTGATACCGCATGCATATCCTGATAGGGCAGCAGCATACGGTGGGCCAGCATCTGCAGTGAGTTGAAGGTGGGATAAACCTCTATTTTTGCGTCCGGAAATTCGCGTTGGACGGTTGCTGCAAATCCATAGAAGAGTGGGTCGCCCGATGCAAATACCACTATCTGAGGAATTCCCTTGTACTGCTTGAAGACATCGGCCAACGGAACTGTTATCTCAATCCACCGTGCATCCTGCGGCAGTCGGCTCTTCATCAGCTCATAGTGACGCTTGCCTCCGGAGAACACCTTTCCCCGTGCAATAGCCTCCTGAGCCGCCGCTGTAAGTTCCTGCTCCGGATTGTCACTGATTCCTATCACCTTAAACATCTCGTCCCGGTTTAAGTTGTTCAGCGTCATCAAAAGTCAAAACAGCATTGGTCAGGGTTGCGGCAAGATTGCTGCCCCCCTTGCGGCCTTCTACAATCAGTTTAGGTATGCCGGTAAACGGCTTTACCATGTATTTGCTCTCACGCACATGAACGAATCCCACCGGCGCAGCAATGACACCCGCAGGAGTAGCCTTGCCCTTGCGTATTAATTCGCAGAGTTCCATCAGCGCGGTGGGCGCGTTTCCGAACACAAACAGCGCATCGGGATGTTCATCAACGGCCAGACGAATGCCGGCCTGGGTGCGTGTAATCTCCTTCTCCTTGGCCATCTGAGCCGTGCGCTCATCGGTCAGGTAGCATTTTACCTCCACTCCCAGACGTTCCAATGCGCCTTTGCGTATGCCCGATGCAGCCATCGTCACGTCGGTAACAATTGTCTTGACAGCACCGTCACGGAACTTGCCGTAAAGTGTCTCAACCGCATCGGGATCAGAGTATAGGATATCCTCCATCTCAAAATCGGCAGTGGTATGGATGGCATGAAGCAGGGCCCATTTGTGTCCCAGCGGCCAGTCCTTATGCCTGAGCAGGCTCTCAATAGTGCGGAAACTCTTTATCATAATCTCCTGGCCGATGCCCACACCGCAGTCAGTCTCATCCCTGTAATACCCGCGCGGAGTAATCATTGTGCCGTTCCAGTTGTAAGACTGACTGTTGCCGATGAGTACGACCGTGAACATATCCACCTGCTCCGGATCAAAATCGGCCAGAGTGGTAACGGTCACTGCCTCCTCATCACGGCCGGCCTGGCGTACGTAACCTACGGGCGTATCAAATGAACGCTCCTTAAGGAACAGCTCCTTCAAGCGGTATAACTGCCAGTAGCGTTCGTTGCTTTTTGGGTTGTATATGGCGGTCACGAAATCGGCCTGAGCGGCGGCAATAATGCGCTTCTCAATAAGTTCCCAGGGGGTCATAAGGTCTGACAGTGAAATGACGCAGAAATCATGGCCGATGGGCGCGCCCAGCAACGATGCGGCTTTCTGGAATGCGCTGATACCAGGCAGAACCTCAATCTCAATATCACTGCCACGGTCACGACGCATCTCCCAAATGAGCGGAGCCATACCGTAAATACCGGAATCTCCGGAACTAATCACGCAAACGGTCTTGCCCTGCTCAGCAAGTTCAAAGGCCTGGCGGGCGCGGTCACGCTCGCGTTTCATTCCTGTATCGACACATTCGGCTGCAGGGCTGAGATACTGCTCCACAAACCTGAAGTAGTATTTGTAGCCCACTATGACATCACTCTCACGCAGAGCCTGAGCAACGGCGGGAGTGACATCGGCCTCACATCCGGGACCGATACCGGCTACATATATCTTTCCGTTCATTTGAGTTTGGGTATTATGCAGAGCGATCCGTCCACATCATGTATGTTGAATTCAATTCCTCTCTGTGAGAAGAAATCGTTAAGAGACCCGTTGCCGGCCAACTGCTGAGGAGTGCCTATCATGACCCCTTTCTCCTTGTCCATGAGCCAGATGGTATCGGCAATCTGCAGAGCCAGTTCAAGGTCATGGGTAGAGAGGAATATTGTCTTGCCCGTGGTGCGCGACAGAGTATGCAGCAACTGCATTATCTCCACCTTGCTGGGGAAATCCAGGAATGCGGTGGGCTCGTCAAGGAATATCACGGGAGTCTGCTGGGCCAGAGCCTTGGCAATCATGACCTTCTGACGCTCGCCGTCACTAAGGGTCTGAATCATGCGGTCTTTCAGAGGCTCAATTCCCACCATCTCAATAGCCTGGGCCACTACGCGGCGGTCATCCTCATGCAGTGTGCCCCAGAACCCGGTGTAAGGGCTTCGGCCCAGACCTATAAGGTCCTCAACGGTCATGTTGCGCAGGTCAGTCTTCTCTGTCAGAACCACGCCGATAGTCTTTGCCAACTCCTTGTCAGAGTAGTCCTTGAGGTTGCGGCCCATAATGGTGATTGTGCCCTCAACAGGCGGCAGGAACGCCGATAGGGTACGCAAAAGGGTAGATTTACCGGCACCGTTGGGGCCAAGCAGGCAGGTAAGTTCACCTCCGTGTATGGTAGCGTTGATGTCACGGGCAACAACTGTCACGTTGTTCTTGCCACGGTATCCCGTGCTCAGGGACTCTATCTGAATGGTGGGCTGTTTCATATTATTCGGCAGTATCTTCTTTACGACGACGGAACAGGACCGATATCACTATGGGAGCGCCTACAAGTGCGGTAACGGAGTTGACCGGCAGAGCGCCCTCTATACCCGGCATTCGGGCTATCAGGCTGCAGGCCAATGCAAATAGTGCACCCATAAGTACGCAGGCGGGAGTGAGTATGCGGTGGTCCGATGAGCGGAAAACGGCGCGGCACAGATGCGGTACTGCCAGACCCAGGAAGTTGATGGGTCCGCAGTAAGCGGTAACCACAGCCACCAGAATACCCGAGTAACTGATTACCAGCAGGCGTGCGCGTTTTATGTCAAGCCCCAGGTTGCGGGCGTACTGATCGCCCAAAAGGAGCAGATTAAGAGTCTTGGTAAGTAAGAAAGAGAGCGGCAGCAGTATGCACATCATAGTGACAAACAGTGTCATCTGATTGCCCGATACGCGGCTGAAACTGCCCAGACCCCAGACAACGTATGCGCGGATATCCTCCTCGACGCTGAAGTATTTGAGTACACCGATGATGGCGTTGGCCACATAACCTATCATAACACCTATGATAAGCAGTGTCACGTTGCCTTTTACTCGCTGTGACACATAGACAATGAGTGCCATTACGGCAAGGGCACCCGCGATGGCGCCCACCGTCATAGCCAGGTCACCGGCAAATCCCAGACGGCTCAGTGCAACGCCGCCTATGCTGCCCGAAAGCAGAACTACGAATGCAACGCCCAGACTGGCACCCGAGCAGATACCCAGTACCGACGGTCCTGCCAGAGGGTTGCGGAAAACAGTCTGCATATGCAGACCGCTGATGGCCAGACCTGCGCCTGCCACTATAGCCACAAGAGTCTGCGGAACTCTTGATTTAAGAATGATGTTGGTCCAGATGGGATCCTGGTCCGATGCGCCCCATAATATGTTCCATGCCGCACGGGTAGGGATGCTCACTGAGCCCAGGGCTACATTGAGCAAAAACAGCACCAGAATCAGTGCCGTTATGATTAGCATATTAGGTATAACGGAGCGCTTCATAGAACCGCTAAGATACTAATTCTATTTGAGAAGTCTGTAATAATGAGGAGTGTAATCAGGCAGGAGTTCGGGGTGGAACACCTTGATGAAATCACTCAGTACAAGTTCCGGTTCCATGGGCATGCTCTCGTAGAACGGAGTCTTGCTCATGTTGCAATAGATGACTCCATGCTGTTTCCATGCCTTGAAATCGGTGTAGCGGGTATCGTCATCGGCCAGGACCTGATAAGAGTAGTCACCCTGGTAACTGTTTACTATGCGCCAGTAGTCGGCATTGGCGGCCTGGCTGTAAACCACCTCATAATCCATGGTGAATCCGCCTGAGTGGGGGTCGTCCTTAAGAAAATAATCTCCGCCGGCATCCTTGAAAATCTGTGCCAGGAAACTCTGACCGCCCACTGCATACCAGTTGCCGCCCTGGAGTTCACCGCTGAACACGACTGGTCGGTCGGTTACATTCTCGGTTAGTTTTGTGAGCGCCAGATAACGCTCCTCGATGCCGCGGAATATGCTGTCGGCCTTCTCCTCACAGCCCAGCAGCATGCCGGCAAACTTTATCCACTCGGCCTGTCCCAGCGGAGTGGTCTCCTTGTAACCCAGATGGGGCACAAGTGTTATGTCAACGTTCTTGAGAGCCTCATATCCGCCGCGCTTGAACGGTGAAATGAGTATGATATCGGGATTGACGGCCATAATGACCTCATTGTCAAAATTGCCCTCAATGCCTATCTTGTGCGTACGGCCATCCTCCAGACGACGGTTCATCTCCTCATTGAAGAGATGACGGGTGCTGGTAATGCCCACCACTGCGTCAAGTTCACCCAGTTTTATGAAACTGGAGAGTTGCAGCGATGTCATGCAGATAACCTTATTGATGGGTACAGGAATGGGGGTGTAACCATCCGGTATTTCCTGTGTGCTCCCATTGCGGGGAACAAGAGCATAATGGAAAGACTGGCTCTCCTCTCTCTGCGGGTCCTGCAGGTCAATCAGACGTATGTCGCCCAGGTATGTCAGGGTAAAGCCCTGAGCATACTTGACGGTTGTACTGTCGGCATGGCCGATGCCCGCACGCGTACCTGCGGAACGGTTTTTGCAGCCTGCAACCAGCAGAATGCCTGCAGTCAGGCAGATAATGAGAGCCAGTCTTTTCATAAGAGTGTATTATTCCTCGGGGAACATGCTGTGGTAGTAATCCTCAAGAGTCTCGGCATCTCTGGTGTGGTCCATCCAGATCTCACGGATTGAAGGCAACTCGAGAAGACCCTTGGTGATCATAGTCTCATCATTGCAATCGTATTCGTTCTGTGCAAAGAAGCACTTCCAGCTCAGGTCCTCAATCTCACCCTCATCATTGTACTCATACTCAGCGGGATTCATATCCTCACCGTCATCACCTGCCATATCGTTGTGAGCGTGGTCACCGGCAATTGACATAAGCGGGTGCAGATAAACCTTACCGCTGTTGATACCGGCCTTCTTCATACGTGCCAGAACCTGAACCTTATAGTTCTCGGGAGCATCGACGGTACCTACAAAGTAGTTGGGGTTGAGTTTCTGGAGTTCCTCCTCAAGCTGGTTGTAACGGATGTTGGCCTTGTAAGTGTCATAGCTGTCGGGGTTTCCGTGACCCATGAAAGCAACAACGCCATTGGCAACAGAATCCTTGTAAATGTTGTCAAGAACCCTTGCTGTGGTTACTACATCCTCCTCGGCTGCCAGCAGAGGCATACCCAGCTTGATTGTAACCTCGCTCAGATACTTGTCATCCAGGTCACCCAGGCTGTTGTTGGCAAAGTCCTTGATGTAGTTTACTACGCGTGAGAACTCCTCACCGGGGATAACCTGCAGAGACTGAACCGTAATCTCCTTGTACTGCTTGGCGCCCAGTCCGTGGAGCCAGAAGTTGGGAGCGTAGTAGTTGCGTGAAACGCCGTTCTCACCGGCAGCTGCACGGTTGATGCAGATGGCCGAGCTGTAGCTCAGATAAATGTCTGATTTGGGGAATGCCTTCTTATAGGCCTCAATTGTCTCATCAAAAGCACCGAATGCCTGCTCCCAGGTTGATCCGAATGCAACCAGAAGGATGGCGCTGTCATTCTTCTTGTTGATCTGTGCATCTACTGCATCCTGATAACGGGTGTAGTTGTTCTTGGTTGCCTCCTCAGTGGAGTCCTTGTCGCAGCTTACAAAGCTGAAACCTGCTATGGCTACCATAGCTGCCAGAATAAATCTGAATTTCTTCATTTCTGTTTGTTTTTAAATAGGTTAAACTATAGGTTTATAAATCAGTCATCATCATCCAAACTCCCCTTTTCCACATCCCTGGTATTCATCTTGCGGCCCTTTGAGAACTTAAGACTCAGTGTGCAGTAGAAAGTCCGTCCGGGGCTGGTGGTACCGTAATGCAGTCCGTGGGGGGTAGTCTCCTTATAGTCAAGTATATTGTCAATGCCGGCCTCAAGGCGCCATGTCATACCGTTCCTGCCGCGTCCCAGGTCATGGGTGGTGGTGAGTTTCCATATCTGATAGGGCTTGCCGTTGCCGTTGTTCTGATAGTAGCGTGTGCTGCTGGCGCGTCCGTAAAGGCCGATGCCCAAACGGTAAGCGTCATTATAGCGGTGCTGCCAGGTTCCATAGACATTTCCCTTGTGGTGGGCCATACCGTCAATGGTCACCTCGTTGAGCCGGCTGTGCTTGGTATCATAAACATGCGCCTTGGTGTCAAGCCAGCTGTATGATCCGCCCAGGGTGATATCGGACGTAATACGCCAGGTAAGAGAAGCGTCAACACCCGTTGTGCGGGCATCCTCCATATTCATGTACATGCGCGGGGTAACCTGACCACTGCCGTCACCCATATACTCGGGAGCCTGGCCGGCAGGAATCTGGCTGAGCGGTACATTTACCAGGGTGATCATGTTGTATAGCTCATTGTAGTATCCCGTAACCGATGCCGAGAACCCGGCCCGGCTGAATTCAATGCCTGCCGACAGGTAATCGGATGTCTGGGGCTTGAGGTCGGGATTGCCCATGTAGAAGAATGTGGTGGCGCCCATGGTGCGCAGATAGTGGTAACCCTGCTCCTTGGGGGTGGGTGACTTGAATCCGCGGCTCCAGCCGGTACGAATGCGCAGGTCGGCTACCTTGAACATGGCGCTTATCTTGGGTGTGGCGTGGAATCCGAATGCCTTGTTCTCAATCAGTCGTATTCCGGCGGTCACATTGAGCCAGTTTACTCCGGTATATTCATCCTGCATGTAAAGTGCTGTGGTCCAGTCATCGGCCCGCCCTCCCTTTACGCGCATGGGGGCGCGCAGGTAATCAAAGCGGTACTCGGCACCGGCACTGAGCAGATTTCCGTAGGGCAGGCTGAATACGCCCTTAAGTTCCGCCATGGTGCGCTGCTGGTCACTCTGCAGATGTTCCTGATCCGGGAAATATGGGAAATAGGGGGTATAGTTGCCGTTGGGGTCATAACCCTCCTCAAGAGTGGTATCCGTGTAGTGATAGTAGTATGCGTGACGGTCCCAGCTTACATCCAGCGTGATGCGGTCAGTTCCTTTAAGTTTGTATTCCGATCCCAGCGAAGCGCCGGCATCACGGTATTTCATATCGAACGTGTTGACATCACATGACGGATGGCGTCCGTTGGTGGGGCGGAATATACGCTTTCGGTACAGGTAGCCGTCGGCCTCAAATGATAGTCTGTCCGATGGGGTGTAGGTGATGCGCTCTCCAATCTGACCGTTGGTGTACATGTTGACGGTCTTGTTACGCGAGTCAAAGATGTGATACTCGGTCTGGGCGGGGTCCTCCTCGGCCGTGTTCTGCCAGCCGTCGGTGTGCTGCAACTGGAATGTGGTGAGCGATGTGAACTTACCCACGCTGAAACCTATGCTGTTATGCTGGCGCAAATCCATGTATGATCCGCCACGGGTGGTGTTCTCCAGATAGAGAGCCTGGTCATCGTGCCGGCGGGTTATGATATTGATCACACCGGCCATGGCGTCGCTGCCGTAGAGAGCGCTGCCTGCACCCTTTACAATCTCTATGTGGTCTATGTTGTGGGGATCGATCCGGCCCAGGTCATTCTCGCCGCCGTTGTCGCCGTTCAGACGCTTGCCGTCAATCATTATCAGAATGTAGTTGTTGCCCAGTCCGTTAAGGGTCATCTGGCTGCCCATATCACCGGCATTGAAATCAAAACCGGCGCTGAGCTGTGACAGTATATCCTCAAACGATGCGGCTCCCAGCTGCTCAATCTGCTTGCGTGATATTATCTCGGTTTGGACGGGAACATCCTTTAGCGTATGTGGAGTACCGGTGGCGGTTACCACAACCTCGTCAAGCTGCCGGGAAAGGTCATCGGTCTGCGCCAGAAGCGGAGCGCAGAACAGTAGGGGCATTATGACGAGTAACCTTTTCATTTATTTTCGGAATTTAAGGGCCAGGCTTACATATACGGCTCGGCCCGGATTTACGGTCGAGAAGTTGCTGTTCCACGGACGGGTGTCGCGCTCATTGAAGATGTTCTCAATACCCAGACCGGGCTCCAGGATAAAGTCCTCCACGTAGAATGTATGGGTGGTGTTAAGGTCCCACTGGCTGTATCCCGGTGCATATCCGTAGGTACTTGACCAGCGCTCACTCTGGATGTGGCCGTTCAGGTTCACGTTCATATGGTAGTTACCCCAGTTGTGGTCCCAGCGGGCGTTTACATTACCGCTGTGCTTTACGCTCTTGTCAACCGGAGTCTCCTTGCCGTCACTTATGGCCTTGGAGTCAGTCAGTATGTATCCGCCGCCCAGGGTGAATCCGGCTCCCACATAGACATTGGCATTGGCGCTCAGGCTCTTTATATGTGCTTCATCAATGTTGCTGCGCTGGCGTATGGTGCTGAACTGGGCATGCAGGTCATCATATCCCATGGCCGATATCTCCGCATCACTCAGTACGCGGTAGTTGATCATATCGGTCACGTTGTTTACCATACCCGTTACAGAAACTGAAAGACGCTGGTTTGAGAATTCGGCATTGAGTGAAGCCGACCGGCTCTTTTCCGGTTTGAGTCCCGGATTGCCCACCGTGGCACGGCTGGTGCTCTTGGCCTGGTCGGTTGCATAGATCTGACTCAGGGTGGGAGCGCGGTATCCGGCCGACCAGGCTGCGCGGAACCTGAAATTGCCGGGCTTGTACATAAGTGATACATTAGGTGTGGCATGGCTCCTGAAGTTACCGTTGTAGAGGTAACGGACGCCGGCCACAGCCTGAATGTCATCAGTAAGAGAGAGTTCATCCTGCACAAAAGCGGCAGCGGTGAACATGCTCTCACTGCTGATGTTGTCCGATTCACTGTCAAGCTGTTCGTTGATATACTCCATACCGACCGAAAGCTTGTTCATATCATTGGGCTTGAATATACCTTTCAGGGTCCCGTCATAGTAGGCGGTCTGCTTGCGAACCTGTTCATCGCCGGGCAGGAACGATCCGCTCTTGCTGAAATACCTGTATGACGACCTGAAGTTGTCACTGTAAAAATCGGCCTCTATATAGGCAGCGGAGCTGATCATATAATCTGCGCTCAGACCGTACAGCCAGGTACGGTGCGACATGTTGTAGGTGTAGGCTTGGGTCTCCTTGAAGTCGCCGCCGCTCTTTTTAAAGTATGTGGCGCTCTCGGGACGGCGCGTCTCATAGTCGTTGTAGTTGCCGCGCACCGAAATATTCAGCTTGTCTGTTACGGCATAGCTAAAACGCTGGCTCAGGTTATCGGAGCGATAGCCCATAGACATGGGACGTCCGGTCTTGTTGCCCTCTTCGTCAATGTCGTTTACCTGCCAGTTATCGGCCTCCTTGCGCTGGTAGGTTGTGTATGATGACAGACGGCCCTGCGATACATCGGCATCGACAGTCTGCGTAAAACGGCCGTGGCTGGTGTAGTGGGTGTAACTGGAGGCGCCTATACCGTTCTTTGAGTCATCGGTTATGATGTTTATGACACCGCCGATGGCCTCGCTTCCGTACAGGGCCGATGCCGCACCGCTCTGAATCTCAATACGTTTGATGTTGCCCGTGCCGATACGTGCCATACGCTCGTCGCCGCCCAGACGGTTGCCGTTCTCCAGGATTATCATATAGGCCTGACTCATACCGTTCAGGTTCAGGAACGTGCCCA
>JAEEGK010028518.1_pt1 | contig 11198 bp, 8 predicted proteins | sample 8958771 | NCBI WGS metagenome assembly JAEEGK01 (sample SAMN16246547, study PRJNA631951) | gut metagenome | biome: gut microbiome; feature: rumen; material: SC-attached | host: Bos | place: Iran: Karaj | collected 2018-10 | reverse complement strand
CTAAGGCTTCCAAAAATACTGTGCTTGAAAAAATTGCGCTCAGCGAAAAGTCGGGCATGTTCGAATCAGTTTTTGGTTATAAGGTGATTTTGCTGTAGGAACGGTGGTTGAGTAGGCGAAGCCGTATCGAAACCACCATTGCACTTAGGAGGATGTTTTATGCAAGAGCGTTTTTTCAACCGCGAGCTCAGCTGGCTTGAGTTTAATGCCCGCGTTTTATTTCAGGGACTCAATAAAGAACTTCCTCTTCTGGAACGTCTCCAGTTTCTCTCAATCGTAACCTCTAATTTTGATGAATTTTTCCAGGTGCGAATGGCTTCGGTAAAGCGTCTTATAATGGAAAATTCCAGTCAGACAGATGCGTCGGGCCTTCCTCCTCAGATGGTTTACACTTCAATTTCTGCGCGGGCACATCAGATTTTCCGTACCCAGCAGGACTGCCTTATGTCTGACATTCTGCCGGCTTTGGCAGAGAAGGGGCTTGTTTATGTGACTCCAATGCAGTACACCCAGCAGCAGATTGAATACCTGAGCGGCGTTTTTAATTCAGAGATTTTCCCCCTTCTTACTCCGCTCCGCACGGACGTTGAAGCTTTCCCTCATATTAAAAATCTGACGACCTATGCGGCCTTTATGCTTTCTCCAATCAAGGGTATAAAAAATGCCTCAGAAGATTTTAAGGGAAGCGATGACCTGCCGCGAATTGCCTTTGTTGAAATTCCGGACGGTATTCCGAATATCTACTGGCTGCCGGGTAGTGAAGGTAAAAACCGTCAGTTTGGACTTTTGCAGGATATTGTTACCCAGTATGGTACAAAGCTTTTTCCTGGCTTTGAAGTTGAAGAAACCCTGCTCTTTAAGGTTACCCGCGATGCAGACTTTGCTGTAGATGAGGATGCGGGCAAAACTTTATTCATGCAATGGAAGATGTTCTGATTCAGAGAAAGTCTTCCTTCCCGGTTCAGATGACCTGCAATTCTACCAGCCCTAAGATTCAGAATTTTCTGATGGAAAAGCTGGAGCTTAAGGAAGACGATGTTTATCCTGTTAATCAGATAATTAACCCTGCTGATTTAATGGAGCTGCGTGAGCTTGAAGAAAGTGCGGCTTTGAGCTTTGAAAAGTGGGAGCATTTTTACCCGGCAGACCTTCCAGAAGAAGAGCCTTACTGGGATACGCTGAAGCTTCACGATAAAATTCTTCATGTTCCATACGAGAGCTATGACCCTGTTGTTAAATTTATTTCTGATGCGGCAGATGATGATGATGTCCTTGCAATCAAAATGACTTTGTACAGAACCGGCAGAAACTCTCCGATTATCGATGCTCTGGAAAGGGCTGCACAGAGAGGAAAGCAGGTCGTTGTTCTGGTTGAGCTTAAGGCCCGCTTTGATGAAGAGCGTAACATTGCCTGGGCCAACGAACTTGAGCAGGCCGGCGTTACTGTAATTTATGGTCTTGTAAATCTTAAGGTGCATGCAAAAATCTTGATGGTGATTCGCCGCGAAAGTGATACAATCCGCCGTTACGTTCACCTGGCAACCGGAAACTATAACACTAAAACTGCAAAGCTTTATTCTGATATATCTCTCTTTACCGCTAATCCGCAGATTGCAAATGATGCAACTCTTTTCTTTAATCTTGTAACAGGCTATTCAACTCTGCAGAACATGAACTGCCTTTCCATGGCACCGGTTACAATTAAGTCCCGCCTCATTGCTATGATTAATCGCGAGATTGAAAGAAGTACTTCGGAAAATCCTGGCCTCATTATTGCCAAGATGAACAGCCTTACCCACGAGGAAGTAATTTCTGCTTTGTATAAGGCGAGCCAGGCTGGTGTTCGTGTACTTTTGAACATTCGCGGAATCTGCATGCTGGTTCCTGGAGTAGAGGGACTTAGTGAAAATATCCGGGTGGTTTCTATTGTAGACCGCTACCTTGAGCATTCGCGAATCTTCTATTTCCAGAATGGCGGCACACCGGAACTTTACTGTTCTTCCGCAGACTGGATGAACCGCAACCTGGACCGCCGCATTGAGCTCATGTTCCCGATTCTGGATAAGGCTGCCTTTGAAGACGTAAAATCAATTCTGGATACTTACTTTGCCGACAATACAAGGGCTATGGAATTGCAGCAGAACGGAAGCTGGACTCCGGTTGAACGTGGTAAGAAAGAAGACCCCCTTCGTGCCCAGGAAGTGCTTTATAAAAAATATAAAGAGCTTGAAGAAAAAAAGCCCGTGTCCGGCGAAAAGAAATTTGAAGTGAGAAGAAAATAAATAAAGAGAATCTGAAGAATCTCAGACTATAACGTTGCCCTGTCGAAGAACTTTGACCTTGCCGTTTTCGAGCATGACCAGAGTTGAAGGCAGGGCACCTTTTTTGTCTCCGTCGTCTATGATGAGGTCGGCTTCGCTGGAGAACTCTGAGCTTATGGCGTCGGGGGTGTCGAGAACCGGTTGACCGCTGCGGTTTACACTGGTGCTGAAAATCGGAGCTTCGCAGCAGGAAATTATTTCGCGGAGCCATGCGTCACCAGGGCAGCGGAAAGCTACGGTGCGGGTTTCGGGGATGGCTGTGGCTGCGAGAGGCGAGTTTTCTTTTATGTGGACTATAATTGTAAGGGCTCCCGGCCATTTAGAAAGAAGCTCTGGAGGGATAAGGTCATCTGTGTAGAGTCTCAGGTCTTCCGGGCGGGCAATCAGCTGGATAAGTGGCTTTGTTTCTGAGCGGCCTTTTATGGCGCGGATTTTTGCGTCGGTTTCGAAAGGGGCTGTAGTGTCGGCTGCCTTCAGGTCAACAATCCCGCTGAAGCCGTAGACTGTGTCGGTTGGAATTATTACTATGCCGCCTTTGCGGAGGGTAGAGACGGTTTGTTCTATAGATGTAGGATCTGATTTTTTCAAAATCATATAATTTATCTCCTGATATAAATTGTCATGCTGAACTTGTTTCAGCATCTTTTACAAGAGGTTCCGAAACAAATTCGGAATGACAGTTAATGTGTATATGGGTTAGCGTGAACTTCGTCTTCGGCGGTTTTTGTCCAGTGACTGCCATCGAAGGTGTAAACTGCTTCCTCGCAGTTTCCTTTGAGTCCACTGCCCCAGAAGTTATCAACTCCGTGTCCATCCAGATAGCACATCATACCGGCTAAAAGGGCTCCATGGGCTACAATCATAATGCGGGAATTCGGGTTTGTCTTTTGAAGAGGTTCAATTACTGTCTGAACAAATTCTTTTGTGCGGTCGCAGACAGACTGGAAAGTTTCTCCTCCCTCCGGCGGCTGGTAGCGGCCAGGTTCTGTGAAAAAGTATTTTCTTGGATGGTCTGTGTTAATCCAGTCATCATAAGGAAGTCCTTCAAGACCACCAAAGCTGATTTCTGTAAGCAGCTGATTTTTGATTATAGGATAAGTTTTATGACCACGGATAAGACAGGCTGTCTCGTAGGCGCGGCTAAGAGGGGAAGAATAAATGCAGTCAAAATCAAGTCCTTCTGAGTCCAGGCGTTTGCCTAGTTCGCCGGCGAGCTTGCGGCCGTTTTCGTTGAGATCAATATCCTGTGCACCCTGAAAGCGCTTTTGTGCATTCCAGTCTGTAGTGCCGTGACGTACTATGTAAAGTTCCATAATATCTTCCTAAAAGCGGAGCCGGCGCAGATGGGTAATCCGGCTTACTAAAAAGTTTTCAATTTCTTTTGTCGGTTCAACTTCAAAACGCATAACTGCCTCGCCGGGCTGTTTTGAAATACCAAGCGGATGGCCGACGATTGTAAAGAAGTTTCCTTTGCCGTCTGCAGTCGGCATCTGAAGTTCCATCATATCTTCATCTTTTACTGCTGCTTCAATTAAGTGTACCTTGCCCGAAAAATCCATTCCATCTGCTTCGAGGATTTCTGTTCGGACAGCAGCAGTCTTCAACTGGTTTTCTGAAAGAATGAGGCGGCTGGAAATTCTGTGGGTAAGGCTTTCCTTAAGCTGCTTTTCCATATCCTGCGAAGCAAGGCTTGCTTTTAACTTTTTGAGAAGTTTATCTGCTTCAGGTACAGAAGTCTTTTTTGTTTCGGTAGCAGAAGCTGAGGAAAGTCTTGCTGTAATTTTATGGCCGTCGCGTAAAAGCGGGAAGCTTGAAAACTCTGATTTTGTTTCCGAAGATTTGACGTTGCCCAAAAACTCAAGGGAGCTTTCTGAAATAAATTCAGAAATATCCTGACCGGTCGGAATGCTCAAAAGATAGATTCCTTCTGCAAGCTTTTCCTTTATGTATTTCTGAATGTTAGGATTTTTCTCGACAAGAGAAATATTATTTTCGCGAACCTTGAGTACATAACCATGATAAAGCATTGCAGAGGAGTAAGAGTTGTACCATTCGGTTATGTTGATTTTAAGGTTCTGCGGAATCTGATAATTTGTGTAATTGGAAATACAGTCAAAAATTGAATCCGGATTCCAGCCTGCATCAAAGCCGTTTGCAGCAGACTGTCTTGTAATTTCAAACTCAGTTACTACGCCGCATTTTTTGATCATCATAAAATCAGTTAGAGGAAGCAGCATGGAAAGCGGAAGACCCGGGAGGAGAGTAACAGTAAAGGTTGAATCCAGATTCAAAACTTTTGGAAGATTGCTGCCTGGCTGGGATGTTAAAACGGCTACTGATGCAGCCTTAAAAAGTTCTTCATCATTTTCTGTTTTTCCAAGTTTCTGCAAAAGACCGAACTCCATTGCACAGTCAATCATACGGTCCAGGAGTTCTGCATTCTGTTCTGCATCACTTCCTGCTTCCTGACGTGCTGCTTCGAGAATCATGCTGAAGCGGCTTTTTCTGGCAAGAGCGCTTCCATCTGCAGTGTGTGTTCCGGCTAAAAAGGCAAGGCGAAGAATTGCAGAGCGGGTAAATCCGGTATCTGGAATTGAAAAAAGACAGTCGAGCAAAAGCTGGGCTTCTTTTTTAAGTCCGTCGCGGCTGAAGCGGGAAACTGCAGCCGCACACAAAAGTGCATATTGCTGAGGCTCGCTGAGTGCGGCAAAAGCTTTTAGGCGGGCTGCTTCCAGAACATAGCCTTTTTCATTTTCTGTAACAAGAGAAAGATTTATAAAGGCGGTTGTCAAAAGTTGAAGAAGTTTTTCTTTACCAGGGAAGATTTCTGCAAGGCGGTTCTTGTCGTTCTTTTTGATTGTGCCGTCAGACTTGCAGGAAATGCCACGGATTTTTATATAAGAAATAAAAGCGGAAAGCAGATTTGGTGAAATAGTAAAAGTGTCTTCTGTTGAAAGTGAAGCAACTTTGAAATCCGGGAAAATAATTTTTGAATCAAGATATGGAGTAAGAGCTTCTCGGAGCAGGGGATTAATTGCCAGAAAACTGCGGCCGGAAAGTTCATCTTTGTCGGTATAAATCAGAAGACGTTCTGTAAGATTTATGATTTCGGCGTAAAGCTCTGTTACGGCATAAGTGCCGGAGAAAAACTGAACCAGTGTGTCCTGGGAAGCCTTTGGAATCAGAGAGAGGGCAGTCAGAATTTCAACATCAAAAGAGTCCATGAGAGTGAGGAGGCTTTTAAGGTTTTCTTCGCGGCGGATAAAGCTTGCAAGCTGCTCGGTGAGGCGCTGCTTGTTGTAGGGTGTTTTTATTTCACCCAGGTAGAGGCGCATTGTGTTGAAAAACTGTTTGTCTGGAAGAGATGCAATTGCTTCCTGCCAGCGTGAAATGTCCTGGTTAATCATCGAGGTTCAGCTCCCCGTCGTATCTGACAATTTTATATTCATAGCCCTGTTCTGCAAGAAACTTCTGGCGGTTAGAGCCGAATTCTTCTTCTACAGTACTGCGGGTAATCAAAGTGAAAAAGCGGGATTTTCTTTCTTTCGGGCGGAGGATGCGGCCCAGTCTCTGGGCTTCTTCCTGGCGACTGCCGAATGTTCCGCTTACCTGAATTGCAAGGGATGCATCCGGCAGGTCTATCGCAAAGTTTGCAACCTTGGAAACAACAAGAACGCGGATTTTTCCTTCGCGGAAATCCTGGTAGATTCTGTCGCGTTCTGCAGTTGGTGTTTTACCTGTGATTATAGGGCAGCCTAGTTCCTTTACAATTTCATCCAGCTGCTGAAGGTATTGCCCGATTACAAGAATTTTATCTTCAGGGTAGTGCTCAATAATTTGACTAACTACCGGTAGTTTGTCTGGGTTCATGCTTGCGATTTTATGTTTTTCGCGGACACCCGCAACTGCGTAATCAATTTCCTGTGAAGCTGGAAGATCTATTCGTACTTCAATACATTCTGCACTTGCAATCCACTGGTCGCGTTCAAGTTCCTTCCATGGAACATCGTAGCGCTTTGGACCAACTAAACTGAAGACGTATCCTTCGCAGCCGTCTTCGCGGACAAGAGTTGCGGTGAGGCCTACGCGGCGAACAGCCTGCAAATCTGCAACAACGCGGAAAACAGGAGCCGGCAGCATGTGAACTTCATCGTAAATAATCAGTCCCCATGGACGTTCATGGAAAATCGAGAAGTGTGGGTAAGGTCCTTCTTTGTTTGGCCGCCAGGTAAGCACCTGGTAAGTTGCAACAGTGACCTGTTTTATTGTCTTTGATTCACCTGAATATTCGGCGATCTGGTCGCGTGTAAGGTTAGTTTTGTCTAAGAGTTCGTCTATCCACTGGTGAACGGCAGAGATGTTTGTCGTGATAATCAGGGTAGAAGTTTTGAGCATGTCCATGATTGTCATGCCTACGATTGTTTTGCCCGCGCCGCATGGCAGCACAATTGTGCCAAAGCCCGTTCCTGGTCCCTTGTCACCTACAAGCGCGCGGGCAGCGCCACTCTGGTACTCGCGGATTTCAAGAGGTCGGCCGGATGCTGTTGTTTCGCGGAGGGAAACTTCGAGAGGCTCACCATCAATAAGTGCAACTTCATCTTTTACCGGCCAGCCTGCCTGAAGCAGAAGCTGCTTGATTGTACCGCGGTCTGTAAGCTTTAGAAGGAAAGAAAACTGCGGAGCTGTTTCGTCACTGTCGAGAGTAGCAGTCAGCAGTTTTTTTACCGAATGATTTGCAGCAATTTCTTTATAAATTGGAAGGGAATCTGCAACAAGATAAAGATTGTGTTCTATGATTTTTTCTGCGGAACCTTCTTTCACAGGAACTTCAATATCCGGTCCTTCAATCAGCTTGATTTTTCCAAAGCGGCTTGAGGTTTCCTTGAGCCAGGCAATTACCGACTGAGGCACATCATAGCGGGCATATTTTTGAAGCACAGCTGCAGCGTCATCTGCGGAAAAGCCAGCAGAGGCAGCGTTCCAGAGTGAAAGCGGAGTAAGTCTGTATGTATGAAGATGTTCAGGAGATTTTTCCAGCTCAGCAAAAGGAATGAGCGCATTGCGGCATTCTTCAGCCAGCGGCGCATGCACATCCAGCAGCAGCGATCGGTCTCCCTGAACAATCAATGGATTTTCATAATTCATCGCAACGGAAAATTATAGCAGAAATCAAAAGAATATAGAACATAAAATAGAAAAAAACTTAATCCCGAAAAAGGTATTTCTGATGAAAAAATAATTGAAAGTTTGAATAAAATTTGCCAAAAACTTCCTTTTTTATGAAGGTTTGCACAATTATATATATGGAGGAAAAAATGGAATTAGAAGAACTGGGACCTGTGCAATATAGCAGGCAGATGCAAAAAAGACTGGTGGAGTTAAGAAGCCTGTTTCGGGGAATGACTGAAAGATTTCAAAATACGCCCTCCGGGCATCTTAGGATTTCACAAAGAAAGGGCCATCCCGAGTTTTATCACGTAACAGAAAATGGTGGATCACGAGGACATTATATTCCGGCAGCCAATAAGGAGCTCGCTTCGCAACTTGCACAGAAGGATTATGATGAAAAATTGGTAAAACTTCTTCGACGGGAAATATGGAGTCTGGAAAATTATCTGCGGTTGACTGCTGATGGTAATCCATATCAGAAATTGTATGAGGGGCTGTGTTCTGCGAGACAATCACTTATCGAACCTGTGACTTTGTCTAACTGTGAGTATGCAGAGCAATGGAAATTGATGATTGAGCAGGATTCTGGAAATAAGGGTGAAGAACTTCCTTTTGCGGAGGATTCTCATACGTATTACACAGCAAATGGAGAACGTGTACGTTCAAAGTCTGAGGTAATTATTGCAGATTATCTTTTACGAAATGGGGTGCCTTATAAATATGAGATTCCGTTGAAATTGAAGCGTGAAAGCATGCGAGGAAACGGTGCCTTGGAATGGGTGACTTTTCATCCAGACTTTATCTGTCTGAATGTGCGGACACGCGGGGAGTTTTACTGGGAACATTTTGGAAAAATGGATGACGCGGATTATAAATACAATGCCGTTGGAAAACTTAATTTGTATGCAGAGAATGGCTTTTTCCCAGGACGGAACTTAATTTTTACAATGGAATCTGGGGAGGAAAGCCTTGATACAAGAGTAGTGGAAAAAATGATAAAGGAATTCTTAGTGTGATAGACCTGAGTTATGGGGTGAGATGCGAGATATTGTGTTGTCAGTCTGAAAATTTGCTTTCTTTAAGTTTTAAGTCTTGAGATTTCCGACAAAACTTCAGGGTGCTGTAATTTAGTCGGAAGTTTACCAGGCAAGATTTTGTATGAAAAGATAAAAATTCCGACAAAAAGGAGGGGCCTTGCGTTTAAGTCGGTATATTCTTTGAAAAATGACAGGTTTTGTAAGTGGAAAGATTGATTACAGGTGGAAAAACAGTGTGGGATTTCAGACAAAATATGGGTATATGCCATTTTTGTCGGAAAAATTTGATTGTAAAGTGTGTTGAAAGACTAATAACTTCCGACAAAACCACGGGGTATGGCGATTTTGTCGGAAAACTTGCCTTGCTTTTCGGGTATCCTTAGTTCAAGGCTAAATCGCCTTCTTTGATCCAGCCGAGCTTGCGGAAAAGCAAACCGAAGGCCCAGCAGAGGACAGCTGGAAGTACGATGCAGATCAAAAGGAGGCCCAGCCAGTCAGCAAAGCCTGGCTGAATTGCAACAGCGCCGTGGCCAATTGCAACTTCGCTTGGTTCGTACCAGCCGGTAACAACGCCAATCTGGCCAACGAGGCCACAGGTTCCCATTCCTGAGCTAACGGCAGCACCGTTCATTTCCATTTTGAAGAGGCAGGTTGCGATAGGACCTGTAATTGCAGAAGTGACGATTGGGGCAATCCATACTTTTGGATTTTTGATGATGTTAGGCATCTGGAGCATACTTGTGCCGAGTCCCTGCGAAAGAATACCGCCCCAGCGGTTTTCGCGGAAGCTGAGAACTGCAAAGCCAACCATCTGAGCACAACAGCCTGCAACTGCAGCACCGCCGGCAAGACCTGTAAGACCAAAAGCTGCACAGATTGCGGCAGAAGAAATAGGCAAAGTCAAAGCAATACCAACAACTACAGATACAAGAATACCCATCCAGAATGGGTGAAGTTTAGTTGTCCATACAAGGAAGCGGCCTACAGAACTTGCAGCAGCACCAATGTACTTAGCAGTTAAAACTGTGAGCAATGCACCAACGAGAATTGTTACAGCTGGAGTTACGATAATATCAACCTTAGTTTTCTTGCTTACAAGGCAGCCAATTTCTGCGGCAATAATTGCAATAAGCAGAACAGCGAGTGGACCACCAGCGCCACCAGTTACGTTAGCGGCAGATCCAACTGCAGCCAATGAAAAGAGAACCAGGGCAGGAACTCCCATAGCAAAACCGATTCCAATTGCCATTGCAGCACCAACTACATGTGCATCTGTGGCAAAGTTTCCTGCATCAACGAGAAACTTAAAAACAACATTGTCATTCAGGCGCAAAAGCTGCTGTCCTAAAGTCTTGATGATTGTTCCAATCAACAGGGAAGCAAAAAGTCCCTGAGCCATACCAGACATAGCGTCGATAAGATAACGCTTAGCATATTTGTTCATAGCGGTTATAACCTCCGGCAAAATAACCGCTAAACGGACATGTCAAGGCTTTAAGCGTAGCGTGCCTCGACATGGACATATAACACGGCCATTTTGATAAAATTGTGAGAAAAAATAAAAATGTTTCAGTAAATTACTTGGTAGATGTGATACGCGGTGCGCCGTGGCGTCGCCGGTAATGCAGGACTCTATGGACTCTGTCTGTTTAGTTCATCTCAAACGTAAAATCTTTGGATAAAGTAGCAGAAAAGAGGGGAGATGGCAAGTGGGGGAGGGTAAGCCTAGGGGAAATCCCCTATTCCTTGATATCCTTTTTAGGTTTATCCTTTAACTTAGGCAACCGGTTGCCTAAAAACTATTTTTTCATGTTTGCGGGTTCCTCCTGTATGTTTCCTGCATAATGAGATTTGCCGACCTGGGAAAGCCGTATTCCTTTCAGGTCGGCGTTTTTTTTGAGGAGTTTGCTTTATGGTTACTATTTACGACATTGCTGAAGCAACAGGCTACTCTGCGCCAACCGTTTCAAAAGCGCTGAACGGGCAGGGGTCTTTGAGTGAAGAAACCAGACAGAGAATTCTGGATAAGGCAAAAGAACTTGGCTATGAGCCAAACATTACAGCGCGCACTCTTACCACAAAAAAATCCCATCTTATCGGCGTAATTTATGATGATACAGGAATGAACATGGGATTTGCTCATCCTCTGTTCTCGCCAGTGCTTACCCGTTTCCGCGAAAAAATTGAAGCAGCTGGTTACGATATTATTTTCCTTTCCCGCCATTTTGACATGACATATTTTTCACACGCAAACTTCCGCTCAATTGATGGTGTGATTATCATAAACCCTGCAACCAATACTCCGGCAGATTTTGAAGATTTTGTAAAAACAAACTTACCCCGCGTTTCAACCAACTCAGTTTTTGATGGAATCTGTACTGTGATTACTGCAAACGAGCAGGGCGGTTATGAAGCTGCAGAATATCTTGTAAAACACGGACACAAAAAAATCGGTTATATTTCGGCTCCAGTTGACGGCATTTCTACTGCGCCAAATGAGCGCTTTAAGGGCTTTAAATCTGCATTGGAAAATTATCATCTTTATGATGATTCGTTTTACGAGTTGAGTTCAGGCTGGGATAAGGAAAGTGCAGCAGAAGCTTTTGGCCGTCTCATAAAGCGGCGCAAAGACCTCACCGCAGTTTTTGTAACTAACGATCAGCTGGCCTTT
>JAEEGK010028516.1_pt1 | contig 11198 bp, 2 predicted proteins | sample 8958771 | NCBI WGS metagenome assembly JAEEGK01 (sample SAMN16246547, study PRJNA631951) | gut metagenome | biome: gut microbiome; feature: rumen; material: SC-attached | host: Bos | place: Iran: Karaj | collected 2018-10 | reverse complement strand
AAATAGCCACCAAGCACTCACCCGTGTCGGTGACAGGCGGCGACTACAACGAGTTCTACCTCACCGGCCTCTACCGTGGCGACTTTAACAACAAGGAAGACAATGCCGAGTGCTACATCAACGGCGGTCGCTTCGGCACTGTCTGCGGCGCCGCTATGGAGGGCATCGGTAAAGCCAATGGTGGCAGCAACACCGGCAACATCAGCTGGCTCATCCAGAACGCCGACATCCGCGAGTTCTACGCTGGCGGCCTCAATGCCGCCAAGCCTGTGACGGGCAACCTTTCCACCACTATCGTAGACAGCCATGTAGATCTCTTCTGCGGCGGTCCCAAGTTCGGCGACATGAGCGCCAACAAGACCGTCACCACCTCAGCCATAGGCTGCACCTTCGGCACCTTCTTCGGTGCCGGTTACGGCGGCAACTCCTACAACCGCTATGCTCCCAGCAACCAGAACAACGTGACCAACATTAACTGGAACAACTGGGTAAGAGGACAATACTCCCGGTCATACGACGCCACCTACGGCGGCATCTCCACTCAGTTCAGCTATCAGTTCCTTCCCATGTCGGACAACAAGACCAACGTAGCCCGTATCTTGATTGACTTTGTCAAATTCTCCCTTGCCACCACCCGCAACGTCACCTCCACCCTGAAGCACTGCACCATCACGGACAACTTCTACGGCGGCGGCAGCCTCGGCAAGGTCGAAGGCCCCGTCACCTCCATCCTTGACTCGTGCACCGTGAACGGCAATGTATATGGCGCCGGCTTTTCTGCACTGCTACCCACCGTGGAGGTTGATTCTATAGGCTTTAGAGTGGAGCCTTACTACTATACCGAACTCGGCACCTATCGCACCGGCGTCAAAGGACAAACCACCACCTACACATGGGCGGAAGGCACATCCATCAGCGTCGACAATAGCAACCATATCCTCTACACCACCGAGGACCTCGACGTCCTCGGCACCATCATAGGCAACGTCACCCTCACCCTGAAGGGCAACACGGTGGTGGGCACCCTCGAAGGCACGACCCTCAAGGCCGGCACCGGCAGCGTCTATGGCGGCGGCGCCGAGAGCGCCGTCAGCGGCAACACCTCCGTCATCCTCGAAGGCCACACCCACATCCTCGGCAACGTCTTCGGCGGCGGCGACGAAGGCGAAGTGGACGGCAGCTCGCAAGTGATACTGAAGGACGATTAAAAAGAAAGACCGACCGTTTGTAGACGACCTACCATAGCATGACCCGACGCGCAGCGACCCCGTCATGCCCAACGCCTTCAATTTTTTTTTTTACATATTTGAAAAAAAACGTATATTTGCACTTTGTGCATAGTGTGCGCGTACGTATTAAATATTTAAATAACAACTACGTGCGCGAGATGCGAATATATAAAATATCATCCACAAGGGAGAACAATATACTAAGGCAACCGTAAAAATGAGCAAAACTGCCACAACTGAAAACAAACTAATGCGACGCAAAGCGCTCACATTACTCTTGACGATGCTCATGCCACTGACTATCTCAGCACAAACAACTGACATTACCAGCTTGAGCGACATCACCAACATGGCCGGCGACTACCGTCTCACCGCCGACGTCAGCGGCGCGGGGCACACCACCATCGCCGGACCCTTCGCCGGCACCCTCGAGGCGGCCATCGACCCCGCCACCCACATGCCCTACCGCATCACCGGCCTCACCGTCCCCCTCTTCGAGACTCTCACCGGCACGGTGCGCAACCTGGTGCTCGACAATGTCACTATCAGCGGCCATAGCGGCGCCACCGGTGCCATCGCCGGCACCGCCAACAGCACCGCCCGCATCTATAACGTCGGCATCCTCTCCGGCTCTGTGGGCGGCACCGGCAACACCGGCGGTCTGGTGGGCCTGCTCGACGGCACTGCCCGTGTGGTGAATTGTTACAGTTTTGCCACCATCACTGGCGGCACCAACGTCGGCGGCATCGTGGGCAACAACAACCAGACAACCACTGCTGCCAGCATCAAGACGATGGTGATGAATTGCATGTTCTACGGCGACATCACCGGCGGCACCACCGTCTCGCCCGTCTTCGGCGGCACCAACATCGCCAACCTCAACAGTGGTGGCCTCAATACCTTCAACTACTACGCTTACGACGAGCTGCAGACTACAGCCATCAGCAACAACAAGTACAACAGCGCCCTCGCCGTAGAGGAGAAATACCTGAACCGCCACGAGTTCTACCGCCTGCTGCTCAACAGCAACAAAAAGCTGGCGGCCTTCTACGTCACCGGCGATGTGGCCGACGCCAATCTGATGCTCAAATGGGTGCTCGAGACCGCCGACCGCACCATCGACGACCCCAAGCCCTACCCCATACTGAAAGCGCAGGGATACTACCCCTCCATCATCAACCCCGACATTGCCAACGCCCCCGACAGCGCCACCGTGGGACGCAACCACGGCGGCAAGCTGGGCAGGACGCTGGCTGTCACCATCAGCAACACCAAGACCACCGGCGGCCAGAGCTGGCCGACGGGCGCCAACATAACCACCACAAGCCTCACCTTGCAGCGTACCGACAAGGACTTCGACCGCTTCAACTACAACTACGACAAGGTGCAGCTGCCCTACTACAACGACATCGGCGACGGCAACTATACGGGCAACCGCGTGGTCACCGGCTGGAAGATCACGGCCATCACCGCCGTTCCCGGCGACCCCTACACTTCGGCCAACTACCCCACCACGGGTATCAGGGACTTTCCCGACCACAACTACGCCGACCGCCGCAGCTCCAACAAGGACCTCTACAGCGTCAGCAAGCGCGTCTTCTCGCAGGGCGCCTACTTCGACGTGCCCTACGGCGTCACCTCCATCACCATCGAGCCCTACTGGGGCAAGGCATACTATATTGCCGACCCCAACTACGATGTTGTGTACAAGACCGACTATACAAACGGAAACAAGCAGAACGTGACCCAGACAGGCACACAGGTAAACACGAGTACCACGCTGTTTAATGGACAGAATGTCGAAACGAGTATTGAGCGTGCTTTAAACAACATAAACAACAACATGGGTGGCTGGGGACCTACCGTCTATGACAACGCCCTCGTGCTCGTGGGCAACCATCATTTGGCCACTGTGCCGCAAAACGGAACCACACATTTCACCATGATGTCGGTGGATGAGGACAATGACCATGAGCCTGACTATAGCCTCATCTATCACCATATTGGCAGATCAAGCATCACCCCCATACGCTTCGACTTCCTGAACGTCATCGGCACCGCGCAGGCGCAGAAGCCCAACGGCGCCACCCTCATCTGCAACTTCACCATCTTCAAGACCAGAGGCTGGTTCGAGGTGACTAACACGGCCACAATGTATTCCAGCCAGGTGGAGTATGAGAACCTGGATAACAATACAAAAATGGATGCCCCGCTCATCCTTCTTGGCGGAGTCTTTGATCAGTTTGTGTCGACGCAGAGCAAGACCGTCACTGGCAAGACCATCTACATACATGTGGGTGGCAACGTGTGGATCAAGGAGTTCGGCATGGGCACCCACAGTGACGGCAATGAGTCTACACCCCACGTGCCGGTGTCGGTGACGGGGGGCGAGTTCCCGGGCTTCTACCTCACAGGAACCTACAAGGCCGATGCTAAGGTACGAACAGACAACGCCGAATGCTACATCAGCGGCGGCTATATCCATGAGGCGGCGGGAGCGTCGCTCGAACAAATCAACGGCAACGTGCGATGGCAGATATACAACGCCGACATCGACAACTTCTTCGGTGGCGGCATCAACGACGCCAAGCCCATCAAGGGCGATATCACCACGGAAATCTACAACAGCCACGTGAAGCTCTTCTGCGGCGGCCCCAAGTTCGGCAACATGCAAGACGGCAAGACGGTCACCACCCGCGCCGAGGGCTGCGTCTTCGGCACCTATTTCGGCGCCGGATACGGCGGCACCTCCCTTGCCAAGAAGAAATACTACGACCTCGACACCTATAACTGGAATACGCTCCAAGGCTACTATACCGCCGACCGAGGCAAATACTTTGACGGAAGCACCACACCGTCCTCACAGAATTCTGGCAAAGACTACGGCAAGAAAGGCCCCGGCGTGGCCACAGACTTCGACTACGAGTTCTTCGTGTGGAGTAGCGGTAAGACGGGTGCACGATTCTTTGTCAAGTTTGCCGCCTTCTCGCTGGCACAATGCAACAAGGTGTCGTCAAGCCTGAAGAAGTGCACCGTCGACAGCAACTTCTACGGCGGCGGCAGCCTCGGCAAGGTCGTCGACTCGGTGACCTCGGTGCTCGACAGCTGCATCGTCAAGGGCAATGTCTTCGGCGCCGGCTTCTCAGCCTCGCTGCCCACCATACAGGTGAGGGACGGAGGCTTCACCCAAAACCCCAACTACAACAGCGCTTCAGGTATGTTTGAGCCCGGTGTGTTTTCCGGGACTACCACATTCACATGGAAAAATGCCACCGAGGCAGGCGTGACACTGACCAACGGTCAGTCCGGCAGCGATTTGACGACGAACCACAACATCTACACTGATGTCGACCTGAACAGCCTCGGCACCGTCAACGGCCACGTAACCCTCACCCTGAAGGGCAACACCGTGGTGGGCACCCTCGAAGGGTCGGCCCTCAAGGCCGGCACCGGCAGCGTCTATGGCGGCGGCGCCGAGAGCGCCGTCACCGGCAACACCTCCGTCATCCTCGAAGGCCACACCCACATCCTCGGCAACGTCTTCGGCGGCGGCGACGAAGGCGAAGTGGACGGCAACTCGCAAGTGATACTGAAGGACGATTAAAATCCAATTATAATCACCCACAATGAGAAAACAAGCAACAAACGATATGACCACAACAACAACCAAACCCAACGATTGGCGGCGTCTGGTGCGCAGCGTGATCTTCGTAGTCCTCCTGCTGTGCACGGCACTGTCGGCACGGGCAGCCGACTATGTGTTCACCTACAATGGCGGCTACCTGGCGGTGGACAACAATGGAGCTGTCATCTTCACCACCACCCTCAGCCCTCAGTGCGTGTGGACCTGCGTGAATACTTATGGGAATGAGACAACTCTTAGTGGAACCTCCACCTATTTATACACCACCGATGAGAATGGGACAACGCGTTATTTGATTGGCAGCACCACAGATGGAGCAGCTATCACCACCTCCACATCCGGCACGGCAAGATGGAGGGCTGACGGTACCAGATTGTTCTGGCGAAGTTCCAACAACTACTATGCCTACTACCGTGACAACACCTGGAGGACCAGCCGAAGAAACAATGGCAATTCCTATGGTGTGAATGCATATAGGTCTGGAAACAACAGTGGTACTGACTACCGTTTGACGCTCTATCAGGTTACAACCTCCACAGTAACCTCCACCTCCAGCGGCCCTACCATCAACGGAGCAGATGTATTAACGGCAACAGGTAATTCCACTTATACAGCAACGGGCGCAGCCTATCGCATTGGATATACAAACTACCAATTCAACAACAATGCAAACCATTATGTCGATGTCAATGGCAACAGCTTTACCGGCACTCCTGCCAATGCAACCATCACCAACACGTGGAGCCTGACCGACAATGCATACGCCACAGTCAACAGTACCTCTGGTGTGGTCACCGTCACGAGCCTGCCTGAATACGATATCGCCCTGACGCTTACCGTCACTGCCACCGCCACCGGCGGCAACCCTGCGGCACCGGCAGGCACCACCTTTACCGACACCAAGGAGATTACCATCCAAGGCACCAAGCCTTCGGCGCCCATCATCAGCGTCAGCGGCAATAGCGCCACGCTCACCACCGAGGCTGCAGGCAGCACCACCATCCGCTACACCCTCGACGGCAGCGACCCGACGACAACGACGGGCACCGTGTACAGCGGTACCATCGACCTCTCGAGCAGCGCCACCTCGCCGGTCACCATCAAAGCCATCACCGTCCGCAACGGCAACGCCTCCGATGTCACGGAGCAGACCGTCACGCTCACCCTCCCCGAGCCCACGATTGCCGTCAACGGAGAAGCCAAAACGGCCACCATCAGCAGCAGCATTGCCGGTGCTACCATCTACTACACCACCGACGGCAGTACACCTACCACCTCGAGCAGTCAATACACCGGGGCGCTCTCCGGCCTCTCCTATATGACCACCATCAAGGCCATCGCCGTCAAGGACGGCTGGAACGACTCACCCGTGGCCTCGGAAATCGTAGCCATTCCCTCGGGCGTGGGCGGTGGCGTCGTCACCCTCTTCGACTATGAGCCCCACAGCTGGAGCTACTACAGCGACCCCGACTGCCCCATCCGCAGCCTCAACCCCGCCGACGTGAAGATCACCTACTACGGCGACGGCATCGTGATGAGCAACAATAACGACTACACGGCCGGCACATCCAACTATGTATCGCCCGGCAACGCCAACTATGTGGGCGGCGCCAAGGTCAACGTGGGCGGCGAAGACGAGAACACCTTCGTCTACTACAAGACCCTGGAGCGCACCGACGGCAGCACATCGGACAACCCCACAGGCCGCTGCCTCTACACCACCATCCCCAACCCCTTCCAGGTGAGGCCCACCTACGGCTCGCGTGGCACTACCGACCAAAACACCTTCACCGGCTGGCGCGGCTTCCAGTGCTGGCGCCTGAAGAGCGTGTCGGGTGGTTCCGTCTATAGCGCCGCCACGGGCGGCACAGCCCTCGCCACGGGTGCCATCATCAACGGCGAGACCGAGATATATTTTGCCCCCAGCAACGAGTACGGCATGGAGGTGGAGCTCGAGGCCGTCTGGGCCCGCGCCTATGTCGTCAAGGGCGACCAAGGCACTGCGAACAATATCCTCGCGCAGAATGTCGGCGTGGAGCGCAACTTCATGATTCTGACTTCGGGACAGAACTATCGTTTTGACGGTACATCCGGCAGATATATAGGAAACAAAGGATATGCCGCAACCATCTCGAACTATTATCCCAATGGCGAAACCGGCAACACCGCTTCTACCGTTGCGGGATACAACGATATGACCCTCGAAGCCGACACCAAGTTTGAGAATATCACCTTCAACTCGATGGGTTCCTACACCCTCACCGCTGCCAACCACAGCTTAACCATCGGCCGTGGATGCTCGGGTACGATAAATTATGTCCGCGGCGTTAACGCCAACGTCACCTCGCCCAGTTACACCATACGCCTAGAGAGCGGCACAATCAACTACCTCTCGTTCATCAGGGGCTATTCCAACACAGGAGGTACAGCCACCGATGTCCCTGGCAACTATCAAACCTACACAGTTGGTGGAACGCCAAACGTCAAGGGCGTCCTGGGATGCGACTATGACCGGGCGACGAACTCAGGCATCACGAACAACCTGATAGTAAACAACGGCGCCTATTATGGTTATGGTGTGAGCGAAGCCAATGGAATTGTCTATTCAGAAAAAGCCCTTACCGTCTATCTCAAGAGTGGCAAGATAGGCAACAGCTTCACGATAAACAACTCCTATACTGCCGATGCCGCACAGGCCTTCTATATCGGCATTGCCGCTAACCGTGTCCGCGGACACCGTATACTGTATATGGAAGGCGGTGAGGTGGCTTCAATCGCCGGCGGTATCGACGCCACGCAGAACCAGAACAACAACTCCGTCACTGTCCGCATGACGGGAGGCCATGTGCGTGGAGCCGTGTACGGCGGCGCCGCCCGTTCGGCAGCCCACGGAAACCGCAATCTGATTGTCACCGGAGGTTCCATCACCGGTTGGATTGGTGGCGGCTGCAACGGCGAGGCTTACCCTGCCGGACAAACGAGCGAAGATACCTATGGTGGCATCACCAACGGAGCCACCAAAGTCTACTTTGGCGGTACTGCCACCTGCGGCGGCACCGGAAGCAACGTAAATATTAACGGTTCTCAGGGAGGTATTGTCTTTGGCGCCGGCAAGGGTGTCGAAGGTAACACCACCAGCGGACGTATGTCCCAGGGTACTACCGTTGTGGTGGCTGACGAGTGCAACATTGAACGCAACGTGTATGGCGGCGGCAACTTCGGCTACGCCCAAACGTTGACCACCGTCTATGTCTCCGGAGGCACCGTCCAGGGCAGTGTCTTTGGCGGCTCGAACCAGAACAACGGTCCTGTAATCAACATGACGATGGTTGGTGGCCTTATTGAAGGCGGCCTCTATGGTGGCAGCAATACCTCTGGCACCATCTCCAACGATGTCACCATGCAGGTCAATGGCGGCCAGGTGGGCACCTCGTCGAGCAACGCCAATATCCACGGCGGTGGCTATGGTACAAACACCGCTGTCAACGGCAATGTCAGCCTCACCCTCGGCGCCAGCACGTCGGCCACCGACTCCGTGACCGTCTACGGCAACGTCTACGGCGGCTCGGCCCTGGGTGGTGTCAACGACAACGCCAACGACAACACCACGGTCACCATGAACAAGGCCCTTATCAACGGCAACCTCTTCGGTGGTGCCCTTGGTAACGGAGCTACCGTCACCGGCCGCATCACCGTGAATGTCAACGGTGGCCGCGTCAACGGCAACGTCTTCGGCGGCGGCGACGCAGCAGCCTACTCTCACGGCGGCGACTTCCCCGTGGTGAACATGACCGGCGGCCTGGTGACCAACCTCTTCGGCGGCGGCAAGGGTAACACAGCCGCCGTCACCGGCAACCCGCAGGTGACCCTCAGCGGCAACGCCCACGTCACCGGCAACGTCTATGGTGGCGGCGATGCCGCTCCCGTGACCGGCCAAACCAACGTGCAACTGCGCGATTAACGTCAAGCTCCGTTTGGGAGTCGACAGATAATGACCGTGGGACAATCTTCCACGGTTTTTTTGTCACCGATGGGGGAGGGGCTGCCTGCAGCGACACACCAAACAGCTTGGTTTAACTTTTTTTAGCGAATAGTTCAAGATTTTTTCTTATATTTGCGTTTTGAACTATCCCACACTGTTGTCAGCCTAGTGGCTGGTATTCAGTGAATTGGTGTATAATAATATACTAACATGACGCGTAAAAAATACATCGCAATGAAATATAATAAGGCATTTTTTGCCCTTTCACGCTGGTGCGCCGGCATGATGATGGGCGGACTTCTTGTCTTCGGCACTTTCGGAGCATCGGCACAGGTCGTTGTGAACGGTAACGTCTTCGGTGGCGGTAACGCTGCCGACGTGACCGGCAACTCCACCGTGCTCATGCAGGACAACGCCACCGTCGAGACCGACGTCTACGGCGGCGGTGCTCTGGCCGACGTGGGTACCAACAACAGCAACGCCACCACCGTGACCATCGAGGGCGGCACCGTGGGTGGCAACGTCTACGGCGGCGGCCTCGGCAACGCCGGCACGGCAGCCTTGGTCAACGGCGTCGTCACCGTCAACATCGGTAAGGACAACGGCGGTTCTGTTAGCGGCGATGCCACCATCGGCGGCGCTGTCTTCGGCTGCAACAACGTCAACGGTACCCCGAAGGACAATGTCTTCGTGAACATCTACAAGACGGCCCGCACCGGCGGTGTCAACACTGTGAGCGACAATGGTTTTGCCCTTAGCGAAGTCTTCGGCGGCGGCAACAAGGCAGCCTACCTGCCCGCCACCACCGGCAAGGTGACCACCGTGCATATCTACACCTGCGACAACACCATCCAGTATGTCTATGGCGGCGGCAACGCTGCCGACGTGGGCAACAGCACCACCAGCAGCGCCACCGATGTCATCATCGACGGCGGCCGCATCGAGTGGGTCTTCGGCGGTGGTAACGGTGCCGGTGCCGGCAACCCCGGCGCCAACGTCTTCGGCAATGTCACCGTCGACTACCATGCCGGCGAGATCACCTACCTCTTCGGCGGCTCGAACGAGAAAGGTAACATCACCGGTTCCAAGAATGTGAACCTCCTCGCCGACGGCTCCTGCACCAAGCATATCGCCAGCCTCTATGGCGGCAGCAACCAGGCCGACATCACCGGCGACGTGGCCATCACCATGGCTTGCAGCGCCAACGCCTGCCCCATCGACACCGTCTTCGGCGGCTCGCGCAACGCCAATATTAGCGGCGACGTCACCCTTACCATCGAGGGCGGCAGCTTCGCCGAAGTCTTCGCCGGCAACAACAAGGGCGGCACCATCGGCGGCAACGTCACCTTGAACCTCCTTGGCGGTGAGATGGTCAACGCCTTCGGCGGCAACAACGCCGGCGGTGCCATCAATGGCAAGATAACTGTCAACATGCTTGACAAGGGTGGCAGCTGCCCCCTCACTGTCAACAATATCTACGGCGGCGGTAAGAACGCTGCCTACGCACCCACCACTCCCGGTGCCTATCCCGAGGTCAACCTCATCAACGGTTCCGTCACCAAGAAGTCCAACGGCACCGGCGGCAATGTCTATGGCGGCGGCTTCGGCGCCACAGCCACAGTTACCTCCACTCCCACGGTGAACGTGGGCTACCAGGCCTCGATGTCTTCGCTGGCCAACACGCTTAAAGGCTCGAGCTTTACGACCTCCACCGTCGCCGTGGCTGGCAATGTCTTCGGCGGCGGCGAGGCTGCTCCTGTGACGGGCAGCACCACCGTGGCCCTCCAGCAGGTCACCTCCGGTGTCACCGCCACCACCACCGTCAGCGGCAGCGTCTACGGCGGCGGCGATGTGGCCACCGTGTCGGGCAGCACCGACGTGGACATCAACGGCGGCACCGTGGCACAGAACGTTTACGGCGGCGGCAACCTGGCTGATGTGGCCGGTTCCACCGATGTGGCCGTCAACGGCGGCACCGTATCACAAAATGTCTTCGGCGGCGGCAACTTGGCCGATGTAGCCGGTTCCACCGATGTGGCCGTCAATGGCGGCACCGTGACCCTCGACGTCTATGGCGGCGGCGCTCTGGCCGACGTGGGCACCAATAGCAGCAACCATACCAATGTCACCATCGACGGCGGCACTGTCAGCGGCGGTGTCTACGGCGGCGGCCTCGGCGACAACAGCCACGAGGCTCTCGTCAAAGGTGCCGTGCAAGTCACCGTCAATAGCGGCAGTGTCAACGACGTCTTCGGCTGCAACAACGTCAACGGTCGCCCCACCAGCACCGTGCGTGTGGACATCAACAACAATTTGGGCGGCAACTTCTACGGTGGTGGCAACC
>JAEEGK010028515.1_pt1 | contig 11198 bp, 6 predicted proteins | sample 8958771 | NCBI WGS metagenome assembly JAEEGK01 (sample SAMN16246547, study PRJNA631951) | gut metagenome | biome: gut microbiome; feature: rumen; material: SC-attached | host: Bos | place: Iran: Karaj | collected 2018-10 | reverse complement strand
GAATTTAATGAACTATTCTAAGATAAAAATATCCTCATAGAAATTCATTAATTCTTAACTTATTCAAAAGTCTCACTTTCTGTAAATAATTGTCCAAGGACTTTCCGCAGAGATTTGCTTTAAATTAATAAAGCCGTTTGTTCTCTCCGTTGCAATTCTTCTCCGTATCAATTATATTTTTTTTAATTTTTTGCTATTTATAAGATTTATATTAAATAGTAAGGTTTATATATAAATTAATGTTAATATAAAGTAGAATCGATCATACTAAGCCGAAAGCACCGGATCCCTTCCGAACTCCGAAGTTAAGCGGCTTAAGGTTTGGTTAGTAATCTTGTGGGTGACCGAAGGTGAACCCCAAATATCGATTTTTGTATTTTTTTTTTGAATAATATTTAATTAAGAAAAAAAAATTTTTTATATGATATGAAAGATATATAAGTTAATTACTTTAATAAAGATAGATATTATTTTTGTTTCTTTATGTTTAAAATGATAGTTTTATTTTTTGTTTTATGTTAAGATTAATGATTAAAATTTATTAATTAATTTTAATTAATTTTTAAATAATTTTATAAAATTAAATTAAATGATAACTTATTAATTTTATAATATAATAATATATTTTTTAGTTTAAATAAAAAACAATATATAATAAATAAATATATGATATAAAAATACATTGTTAATAAAATTAATCTTCTTCTGCAATTTTTTCTTCTTCTTTAATTGGAAAAATATGATCTTTTCCATTTATTTTTTCATACTCTTTTATTATATTTTGATATTTTTTAATTTTATTTTCCATACTTTCAATTTCATTTATTAAAGCTGAAATTTGAATATTTTTTCTATTTATTATTAAATCAATTTGTTCTTCAATATCATTAATTTTAGATTCAAAATTTTTAACCTTTTGTTTATATAAAATTTTAACTTGATTATATTGTTCTATAACTATATTTGTAAATTCATCATGAACATAAATTTGGTTTTTAAGAGTTTTTATATTTTTAATTTTTTTTTTAAATTCTTCTAAATCAAATTTTTTTTCTTTATTTATATTTATAACATTATGTTTTAATTCATTTTTGATATTAATATTTTCATCTTTTAATAAATCTAATAATTCATAATTTTTTTTTTCACTTAAACCATTGTCATATTTTAATTCCATAATATCTTTACAAACTCTGTAATTAATATTTTCTAAATTTTCACAAATTTTCATTAAATTTTCAGATTCATTTTTATATTCATTAATTTTTTCTTTAAAATCAATTTCTTTTTGTTTTCTATTTTCTTCTATTATATTTAATTTATTTTCATAATTTTTTTTTAAATTTGTAATTTCTTCTCTTAATTTTGAATTTTCTTCATTAATAATATTTAAATTTGTATCATTTTCATTGTACATTATTGTTCGAACAATTTGTTGTTGTTCATCTGAAGGTTTAATTATTATATTATTTAAAAAATTACTTTTATTATCATAATCAGTTAAAGAATAATTATTATTAAATAATAATTCTTTATTTTGTCTTCGTTTATTTATACATCCTTCACATTTATAAATTTTTTTCTTTTTTGATTCTTTTGATTTGACTTCATTTGACTTTTTATTATCATTTTTTAATAAAATATTTTGAATGAAATTTTTTTTTCTATTATTATTATTTTTATGTGGAAAAAGATTTTCATTATCAATTTCAGTTTCTAAATTAAAATTTGAATATTTTTCTAATACAAAAGGTTTTTTATCTTTTTCTAATTTCACTGTTTGTTCAATAGGTTCAATTAAAAATAATAATTGTGCAATTCTTCTTTTATCTTCTTTTATTCTTTTTAAACAATTTTCATAAATTTTTTTATAATTTAATACTTTTTTTCTTTCATTATTTAATGCAATTTTGCTTTCATATAAAGCTTTTTCATATTCAACTTTTTCATTTTTTCTTTTATATTTTTCCCAAGTCAAATCATGAATGTTTTTACTTGGAATTTTTAATGATTCTAATAAATTTATAAATTCTAATCGATCTTTTTCTTGAAGTTCAATAACTAAACGGTAATAATTTATTATTGTTGTTAAATCTTTTTTATTTGAATTTGTTTCATTTATTATTGGAGAATATTCATTTGTATTTTCATTTGAAGGTTTGTTATTTAATATTAAGTTATTATTTTGCGAATTATTTAAAATAGCCTCTGATTCTAACATAATTATTAAAAATTTATAAATTTTTTAATTTTATTATTATTGTAATAATAATAATTTATTTAAAAATATTATCAATTAAATTTATTTTTTAATTTATTATAATTATATAATAATTATTTGGGGATTGGGGATTGGGGATTGGGATTGGGGATTGGGGATTGGGGATTGGGCCCAATCCCCAATCCCCAATCCCCATAAAAATTATATTAATTTATAATATATTATTATTAAATCAAAATATTATTAAATATTTTTTTAATTATAATTAAAAAATAAATCCATTTTAATTCATTAATAAAATAATATTATATTATTAAAAAAATAATTAAATAAAAAAATAATATATTAAAAAATCCATGTCAAATGCTGAACATGATCATCCATACGAAAATCAACCATTAATTGAAAACAAAGAAGATTTAATTCAAAACGAAGAAATTGACCAAAACATAGAAGAAAAAAGTGTTTCTGAATCAAATAAACTTCTTATAAATCCTCAAGAAAAAAAAGAAGAAGTTGAAGAAGAAGAATTAATTCAAAATAATAATAATAATAATCTTCAAAATGATATTGATTTTTATAATTTAAATGAAGAAGAATTAGATTATTATTTAAGTAATTTAGGCATAAATGAAACAACATTAAATATAATAAAAGAAAATAAATTAGATTTTTATGATTTATTTTCATTATCTTTAAATCCCGAAGAATTTAATAACTTATTAGAAAAAAATATTCATGATAAAAATATTATTTTAAAATTAATTAATAAAGAAATTGAAAAAATTTTAAAAATTAAAATTATTTTAGAAGATAATAGTGAAATTTATTTATCTTTAGAAAATGATTTAAATTACACTGTTGAAAACTTAACAAATAATTTAATTAATATTTTAAATTTAAATAATAATAAAATTTTTTTAACTTTAGAGAAAGATGAAAATAATATTCTATTACCAAATATTAAAATTGTTGATAGATTATTAAAAAATCCATATTTATATGGAAATTTAAAAATTTTTAATCAAAATAATTTAAAAAATAAAAATAATTCTTTAAGTAATAAATACTTAGGTTATAATAGTATTAATAATAATAACTTCTCTAATATAAATGATAATAATAATAATATTAATAATAATAATATTAGTAATAATAATAATAATATTAATAATTTTTACCAAGGATATACTAGTATTAATAATATTAAACCGAGTGTGACTAGAACTGAAAACATTTTAAGAGAACAACAATATAATGGTGGAGGAGGCCAATATAATTCTTTAATGATAGCTCAAAATAAAAATAATAATAATACGAATAATAATAATATTAAAGATACCCCATATAATTCATTACAATCAATGAATGAGTTGTTAAAATATAAACCAATTTCTCAGAATGCAAATAACGAAAATGATATAGGTTATTCTTCTTCAGAAATTAATAACAATATAAATAAAGATAAATTAGATTATCAAAACGTTTTAATTAAAACTCCACAAAATAATACTAATTATAAAAATGATAAAAATCAAAAAGATCAAAGTTATTCAAGTACTTATTATACATCTCAATATGTAAATAATAATAACAATAATAACAATAATAACAATAATAATAATAATAATACTGATTCATCAAAAAATTTAAATAGAACTTTTAATACTGGTGGAGGATATAGTTCAATGCTTGCAATTGGAAAATATAATAATCAAGATAATAATAATTCAAATATTCCTACTAGTAATAATGATTTATCTGCTTTTGCAAATAAAGGATATAGTTCAAAATATAATTTCCAAAATAATAATATTGGAAATAATAATAATGAGAAAACTAATAGTTTAAATAATACTCCAATTAGTAAAAATAATAATTATAAAAAAAACATTAAAGATTATGAACCTTTAACAGATAATAGAAATGTTGAAAAAAATAATAATCAAGGTTATAGTAGTTATAAATATCAATCAAATTTTCAAACAAAGATAAATGATAATAATAGTAATAATAATAATAATTCCTCTCAACCAAATTCATCTTATAATTTTAATAGTAATTTAGGATTTGATTATAGTAGTCGAAGAAATAATAATAATACAAATATAAACAATGATAATATAAATAATAATGTTAATTACAATAATTATATACAGCAAAGAGAGCAAAATAATAATAATAATGAATATTCTTCTATTCAAAATCAAGGATATTATTCAAAAAAATAATATTTTTTATATTTAATTTTTATTTAAAATAAATTTAAATATTTTTTTAATATTATTTAAAAAATAAAATATTAAATATTATTATTATGAATTCAGCTAAATTAAAAGCAAGAGAATTAAGAAATAAATTAAAAAAAGAAAGAGATAAAGAAAATGATAAAATTGAATTAAATGATAAGAATTCAAAGGAATTAAATAAAAAAATGAATTATTCATCTTCGATGCCTTTTTTGCAAGTGGATGATAGTAATAATAATAATGAAGAATTTGATCCGTTAAAATATTTTGAAAATAAAAAAATTCATATTACTCCTAAAAAATTAAATTTAAAAAATTTATATAATGAAGAAGATTCAAATTTAAATGAAAAAAATTATCATAGAAAATTATATTCTGTAAGTTTACCTTTTAATAGAAATGATTTTAAATTAGATATAAATGAAATTTTAAATGCAAAAAAAAATTTAAAAAATAAATTTAATGAAATAGATAATGAAATTAAATTAAATAATAATAATAATATAAATATTAATAAAAATGATATTGATAATGAAAAAATAAATTTAATTGAAACAAGATTAAAGAATAATTTAAAATTTAAAAATATAAATTTATATAAAAATAATTTAAATAATTTATCTATTTATAATGAAATTTTAAATAAATCAAAAGAATTGCAAGAAAAAATTAATATGCCTCAAATTTTATTAAGTGAAATAAAAGATTTAATAAATTTATTAAATTTTAATAATAATGGAAAATATATTTTTGATGAAGATGTTGGAGACTTAATAGAAAATAATGAACAACAATATAATCAAATTAAAAGTATTAATATAAATGAAATTAAAGAAATAATGATGAATTAATAAATTATTATAAATTTTTTTAAATTAAATAAAATATATTAATAATTAAAAACATTATTTTATTTTATTTGTAAATATTAAAATAATATTTTTATTATTATTATTTTTTATTTACACTCCGAACTAACTTAAATAAAATATAAAACAAAATAAAATTAGCTATACCAGCTATATATTAAATTATTTTTTTTATTTCTTTTATTTTTTTTATTTATATAATCTTCTAACAATAAATCTATTTTTGTTAATAATAAACTCTTCTCACTACTTTTACTATTATTACTTTGTTTATTATAGGATTTAATTTTTCTATTATTATTATCATTTAAAACCTTATTATCTTTATTTTTAAATATATTTTTATTATAACTTATTAAATCATTTTTACCTTCAGTAAATTTAATAATATTAAAAGTATTATTATTATAATTAATTGTTGAAAATCTTTTATCAATTTTTGTTTTTCCATCTATTATAAATTGACATCTATATTTATCTGGTTTAATATTTTCATTATAAAGATATAAAACAAAAATTTTTCTTAATTTACAATAAATAAAATCATATGTTGTATATTGATCATTTAAATTTCTATAAAAGCTATTATTAGAAGTTAAATATAAATTATTGTAAAATTTATATAATTTCAATTTAACGCTTTTAATATTTTGATTTATTGAATAATATTCCAAATAATAATGTGTCTTTTGTAAATTTAAAATATTATGAGCTAATGAATAGGTTAAAGAAGATTTAAAATAACGTTGAATAAATATAATTTTATTTAATCTAAAAGATAAAATTTTATGAAAAAAATATAATTTTTTGATTTTGTTTTTTTTATAATATTTATATATTTTTTTTTCTATTAACTTAAAATTTATTTTACGTTGAAATAAAATATTTTTAATTAAAATTGCTTGTTTTAAATGTTTTTTTATTAAATATCTTCTAATATTTTTTTGAATTAAAATTAATAAAAAAATTATTCTGTTCATTATTTTATTACTTATTATTTGATAAAAAACTTTTCTTGTTATGTAACCTTTGTAAATTTTTTGTATTTTCAATGCACATTTATTTTTACAAAAAAACAAGTTTTGATTTGAAATTATTAAATGTTTTGAAAGATTAATATTATTTGATTTTAAATTTTTAAAATTTAAAATTTGATTCTTTGAATTATTATAATTATCTAAATTTTTTTTATTGTTTTTTATTTTTAATATTACTGAATCATAATAAATTTTATTTTTTATAAATTCTCTTTCGAATTTTTTTTCAAAAAAAGTTTGTTTTTTTATTAATAATTTATTATTTTGAAATAAAAAATCTTTTGATTTTAATGATAATAATAATAAAAATGTATTTATATTAATATTTATCATTGCTTTTATTGAAATATTATTTTTATTATTAAAAGGAAAAGAATTTATTTTTATCTTAGCATTTTTCTTTTCCATTTTTATAAAATTAATATTTCTTTGTATATTTAATAATATTTTATTTAAGATATAAATTTAAAATTAAGTTGAAAAATAAATTAAAAAATATTAAATTACATAATAATATTATAAATAAAAATTTTATTTATGAAAGATAATATTTGTTTTTATTGATTTTATAATTATTTAAATAATAATATATATACATGTAGATATATAATAAAATATAAATTAAATACTTATTATTAAAATAAAAAACAAAATAATTTAATATAAAAAATATATTTTAAAATTAATATATGACTTTAAAATATTTTCGATTAATATTACAATATTATTTATAAATTTTATATATAAATCTATTTATTTGAAAGGATGTAGATATATTTTATTAATATTTTATTTTTAATTAAATTATATAATTTATTTAAATAATTTTATTTATATTTCAAATATAAATATTATAATTAATTTATTTATAATAAAATATTTTTAATATAATTATTAATTTAAATAAAAAAATATATATTAATACAACAAATTAAATAAGTTACATTTTCTATTTAAAAAAATAGTTATAAAAAAATTAAAAGATAAAAACATTACTAATATTAATAAAATATATTCATTGCAATAAAAGTTTTTTAAAATTTTGTGGATTTCTTTCAATTGTACTTCCACCTCTCCTTCTAAAAATTTTATTTTTATTATAAAAAGATATATCCCTTTTTTTATTAATTGTATTTTTAAAAGATAAATTTATAATTAAAGAAGTTGTCAAAAATTTATTATAAGTTCTTTTGCTTGCATTATTATTTAAATTAATATTTTTATTTATAACAGAATTTTTTTCCTTTTTTTTATTTTTTTTTTGAAAATTATAATATAATTCATTAAATTTATTATTATTATATTCTAAACTTTTTTCTTTTTTATCATAATAATTTAAATTTAATTGTTTTAAATCAATGCTTCTTTTATAAATTAAATTCATTTCAGGTTCATTTCTAAAAAATTTATATTTTTTAATTTTTTCTCTTTTTTTAAGTTTAATTTTTTCTTTTTTGTATAAATTTTTTTCTTCTGTTGAATAATCAGATTCTTCATTTTGATCTAAATTATAATTATGTTTTAATTTATTCAAATTTAAAAAATTTTTTTCTGAATTTTCTTTATTTTCAATTTTTATTTTTTCTTTGTTTTTAATATTTAAAGACTTAATTGAATTATTAAAAACATTATCATAATTATTTTTATTTTTTTCAAATTCTTTTAAATAATTTATTTTTTTATATTTTTTAATAATTAAATTACTTTGATATTTTCCTAAAACTCTCATAATTTGTCGGGGATGTTTATTTATAAAAGAGTGATTAAAAGTATTATTTTTACAATTATTAAATAAAATATTATTTGATGTTATTGTAGTTGATCCATAATAACTATTACTTAAACTTTTATTTAATTTTGATTTCAAATTATTATTTTTACTTTTTGTATTTTTAAATAATTTAATATTTATAATATTATTAGATGAAATATTTTTATCTTTTGAATTTAAATCTAAATTATTATTATTTTCATTATTTAAATAATTAATAAAATTATTATATAAATCTTTTTCTGAAAAATTATTTTTTTTAACATCATTATTTTCATTTTTAATAGATTCTTTCAAATTTGTTAAAACTTTTTCATTATTTTCACTTATCATTTTTAATGTTTTTCTTCTTTTTTTAAATATATATTTTAATTTATCTTTATAAATTTCAAAATCTTCTTTATTAAAAAAATTTTTGATTAAAACTTTATTGTTATCATTATTAACATCATCATCATCATCATCTTCATTATATTCATTTAAAATGCAATTTTCATAAATATAAAAAAAAGAATTATGAAATAAATAATTAAATTTAAAAAATAATTTTATAACATTTAATAAAGTTTTTTTCAATATTTTTTTATTATCTAAATCTAATTTAGCTAAATTTATATTCATTTTATAAGAATATTTTCCATAATTGATATCAATTTTATTAAAATTATTTAATCTTTCTTCCATAAAAATAATACTTTTTTGTAATAAAAATAAAGATTTATGATAATTATCGTTAATAATATTATTATGAAATTTTAAAGAATTTAATTCCATTTTTTCTTTAATTTTATAATTTTCTAAATTTATTTTAATATCTTTTGTTTTATTTTTATTTAAAATTTGTGTTAATGAATCATTATATTTTGTTAATAATGTTTTTAATCTTTTTATTTCTAAATTATAAAAAATAAATTTTGAACTTAAATTTTGATATTTTTGTTTCATATTATTAAATTTTATTATTAATAAATTAATATCTTTTATTTTTGATTCTTTTAAAATCTTTAAAATAGATAATTTATTTTTAAAATAATAATTTCCAATCCAAATTATATCTTTTATAATAATATTATTTTTTTTCTTTTCATTTAAAATTTCATTTTTAATTTTATTTTTTTTATTAATTTCTTTCAAAATATTTTTTTCTTCATAAGTAATTGCATCTTTAATTAAATTAATTTGATATTCCAAATTATTTATTTTATTTAATTTTTTTATGATATTTTTTTCATATTTTTCTTTTTCAATAAATTCATAATTTTGCATATTTTTTAATGTTTTAGAATGACTATAGAATGAATTTAAAACTAAATTTTTTATTATATTATAATCTGAATATTGTTTCAATTGTATACTATCATTTTTTAATTCAGATTCAATTCTTTTTTTTATAGAATAATTTGATATGCGTAATCTATTATAAACGTTTTTATAACAAGTTATTTCATGTTGTTTTATTTTTATTAAATTAGTGTATTTTTTTATTGATTTATCAAAAAAATTTATTAATGTATTATTATAAATTGAATAATTATTTAATAATTCTGTTTGAATTTCTTTTAGAATTAAATTATATTCTTTTTTAATATTTTGTATTTTTATTTTATTTGAGTTAAATTTATTGTATTTTTCTATTACAATATTTTTATATTTATTTTCTATTTTATCTATATCAATAAATTTTGTATCTGATTTAATTATAAATGATAAATATTTTTCTTCGAATTTTTTTAAATTTTGTTGAATTAAATTTTTTTTGATTAATTTATTATTATTTTTGTTATTATTAATTTTTTTAAGTGTCTTTTTTTCTTTTTTTGTTTTATCTATATTATTAATTGGAATAGAAGTTAAAAAAGACATTTAATTATTTTTTTAATGTAAATTAGGTTAAATTAATTTAATTCTTAAATATTATTTATATAAAAATGAAATATTAATTTTTTATTTTAAATAATAAAAAAGTAATTGTTTTATATATATAAAATATTATATATAAAATATAATATTTCTATATATATAAAATATATTTAATAGCATTAATAATATTATATATAAAAAAATAAATTATTTTTTTCTTTTCTCCTTTTTAAATTTATTTTCTTTTGTTGGCATTGAACCTTTTAATTCTTCATTCATTTGTAAAATTTCTTTTTCTGTTTTTTCTTTCATTTCTTGTTCTTCTTTATCAATATTTTCAGCTATATCATAAGGATAATATGTACTAACACAAAGAGAAAATAAAATACCAAAATTCAAAAATATTTCAATTCTTGTTTCAAATAAACTAATTTTATTAGATTCAATGAAAGGATTAAAATAAATAATATTTGAAATTACAAACATAATAATCGAAAATAAACCACCAATAAACATTCCAAACATTCCTAAAATACTAAAAATAATTTCCAAAAAAGAATAAAGTATAAAAACTAAAGAAGGATCATCTATTAAATCATAATAATATTTTGAAGTTAAACCTAATAATTTTAAATTCTCTGTTAATTTTCCTTTATATTCATCAATACTTTGATTTAAATTTTGAAGTTTTATAAAAGGCCATAAAAAAACAATATAATATATCAAAAATCTCATAAAAAATCTTTTTAACATTCCTAAAATTCTATTTGTTGACATACTTTTAATTTTAAATATTTAATAATATTTAAATTATTAATTAAAAAAAAATAAATTAATTTTATATTGCAATTATTAATTATCATTAATGATTTATATGTAATTCTAAACAAAATAATTTTTCAAAAAATAAACTTTAAAATAATAACAATCATATATTATTGTTTTAAAATAATATTTATTATTTTATATAAAAGAAACGAATTGATACAGAAAGAGTAAGCCTTATTTTGTTACAAAGAAAATAAATTTTCTTTGCAATTGCATAACTTTGCTATGACCAAACCGAATTTAATGAACTATTCTAAGATAAAAATATCCTCATAGAAATTCATTAATTCTTAACTTATTCAAAAGTCTCACTTTCTGTAAATAATTGTCCAAGGACTTTCCGCAGAGATTTGCTTTAAATTA
>JAEEGK010028509.1_pt1 | contig 11199 bp, 14 predicted proteins | sample 8958771 | NCBI WGS metagenome assembly JAEEGK01 (sample SAMN16246547, study PRJNA631951) | gut metagenome | biome: gut microbiome; feature: rumen; material: SC-attached | host: Bos | place: Iran: Karaj | collected 2018-10 | reverse complement strand
CCTCCGTAATTTGATGCTGAAATAGTCAAATCCTCATCCGCAAGCATTTCTCTTAAAGCTTTGGCAGTTTCATTATCTTCCAGATTCACAATAAATGAACTACTTCCTACTGTTACACAAATCTGATTATCAGCCAGTGTGCTTTCATCCGCTATTTTCATCTCAGTCTGCTCCTTTGACTCATTTGTATCTGTTTGAACACCGGATTTCATCTGCCCAACATTATCTTCTTGAAAATCGCCGGTATTATTTGCCTTACACCCGGTTAACAACAAAAAGAAGACCACCAGTGTTGCTACAATTCTTTTCGACATCATTTTAAATCACCATATAACTTGTCAGAAACCGGTTCACACCATTCCGTTGTTCCATCCTCACCAGGAATCTCAAAAGCAAGATGACTCATCCAGGAATCGGAAGTGGCTCCATGCCAATGTTTTACGCCTACCGGAATATTCACAACTTTACCCGGAGTAAGTTCCACTGCTTCTTTTCCTTCCTCCTGATACCAGCCTCTGCCACCTATACATATGAGCATTTGCCCTCCACCGGATTTTGCATGATGAATATGCCAGAAGTTACGACAACCAGGCTCAAATGTCACATTAAATGCAGGCACCTGTTCTAAGGATACCTGTGCAAGATAGCTTTGCCCTGTAAAATACTTTCCATAAGGATTCTTTTCTCCAATTGGAAGAAATACTTCCTTCTGAAATCTTTCTTTTTCATCACAGGCTGGAGCATCATCATTCCAGGTTTCCTTAGCCATATTAAATACAGCCCACGCCATTGGCCAGCCGGCATAAAATGCGGCATGAGTAACAATGGCTGAAATTTCATCTTTTGTAATTCCGTTTTTCTTTGCCGTAAGCAAGTGGTATTTTAAAGAGCCGTCACAAAGACCTCTGCCCATAAACACAGAAATTACAATTATGCTTTTTGTCTTTAAATCCAATGTCATGTCATTCCATACTTCACCAAACAAAACATCATCATTATATCTGGCAAAGTCAGGCGCAAAACTCCCAAGTGCATCTCTTCCTGCTGTTTGAACGATTTTTTCTCTTTCCATAGTGAATTTGCCTCCCGATTTTTACTTTAAATACTCATGTAAGAAACTCTCTAACTTATCAAATGGAATATAATCCTTATCTCCACCATCATATAAATCTGTATGCGATGCTTCCGGTATAATCATAAGCTCCTTGTTCTCTGTATATTTACTGTCTTTTACCATGTTGGCATAAGCATCTTTTCCAAAGTAGCAGGAATGCGCTTTCTCACCGTGGATGATAAGAACAGCATTTCTGATTTCATTACTGTATTTTAGGATTGGCTGATTCATGAAAGACTCACATCCAATCACATTCCAACCACCATTCGAGTTTAAGGAACGGGCGTGATATCCACGCTTTGTCTTATAGTAGTCATAATAATCCTTTACAAAGAAAGGTGCATCCTCTGGGAGTGGATCTACTACACCACCTCCAAGCTTATACTCACCGTTTTTCAAATCCTCAAGTCTCTGTGCACACATAGCTCTCTTCTTCTCAAAACGTGCTTCTTCACTATCCTCAGAGTCAAAATATCCATTTGCATTTACTCTGGTCATATCGTACATAGTAGAAGCAACGGTCGCCTTGATTCTAGTATCAAGAGCAGCTGTATTCAGTGCCATTCCACCCCATCCACAGATTCCGATAATTCCGATTCTGTCTGGATCCACTTTGTCATTTAATGACAGAAAGTCCACCGCTGCCATAAAATCTTCTGTATTAATATCCGGAGATGCCATGTATCTAGGCTGACCTCCACTTTCACCCGTGAAAGATGGATCAAAGGCAATGGTAAGGAACCCCCTCTCTGCCATAGTCTGTGCATAGAGGCCGGAACACTGTTCCTTAACTGCTCCAAAAGGTCCTGATACTGCTATAGCAGGAAGCTTTCCAGTCCCATTCTTTGGTACATACATATCTGCAGCAAGGGTAATCCCATAACGATTCACAAATGTCACCTTACTGTGATCTACTTTTTCACTCTTTGAAAAAGTCTTGTCCCACTCTGTTACTAAATTCAATTCTTCTTTTTTAATCATCTTCTAATACCTCCATTATTAATTTCTTTTTCAAATTCTCTAAGCATAAAATCCATGCAATCAATTTTTCTTCCACATTCATGGTATTCATCCATTATGCGGCAACGCTCTTTTTTCAAAAGTCGAAACATGTTTTCCATGCTTCCAGATTCATATTGCTTAAGGATATTTTCTGATGCATCTTCGTGACATCCTGTATCCATAAGGCACTGTTTCAGTTTTTCTTTATCCATGAGATTTCCTCACTCAATCGTACTGTTTACCTGACATCTTTATTATAAGAGCTTGTAAATACTCTTGCTAATAGTTATAATGAATATCGTATTATTCCTTTTTGGCATATCATTGATAATGGAGGTGTTCTATGGAAATTAGAACGTTAAGATATTTTTTAGCAGTGGCAAGAGAAGAAAATATGAGTAGAGCTGCTGAACTTCTGCATGTAACTCAGCCTACCCTGTCAAAACAACTTAAATCGCTAGAGGAAGAACTTGGGAAAAAGCTTTTCACAAGACATGCTTTTAGTATCAAGCTTACTGATGAAGGAATTCTGCTACGCAATCGTGCCGAAGATCTTGTCAGCATGGCTGATAAAATCGAGCAGGAATTTGTTTCTCTAGATGATATAGCTGGTGGAGAACTCTATCTTGGTCTTGCTGAATCCTACCAACTTCGATACCTGGCAAAATCTATAAAAGATTTTAAACAACACTATCCGAACCTTCATTATCACATCACAAGCGGTGATACAGAGCAGCTCTCTGAAAAAGTCGATAAAGGCTTACTTGATTTTGTAGTACTGGTAGAACAACCGGATATCCGCAAATACGAATATATCGAATTCCCTCAAACAGACACCTGGGGACTTATCATTCTAGATACCGATCCCCTAGCAAAGAAAAAAGCCATCCGTTTGGATGACCTTGTAGGCTTGCCATTATTCTGTTCTGATCAGGCATGGAATGGAGATATTAGAAACTGGGCTGGAAGCAGATTTTCAGAGCTTCAGTTAGAAGGTTCCTTCCGCCTTTCTTACAATGGATCAATTTTTGCCATGGAAGGGTTAGGATATCTTCTCACCTATGAACATCTTGTAAATACGTCAAAAGACAGCGGCCTTGTATTCAGACCACTGTCTCCGAAGCTTGAAAATAGAATATATATAGCATGGAATAGATATCAGGCGTTTACACCTATCGCTGAAAGATTTCTAGCTCATCTCAAAGATTCTTTCCAATAGTAATATAACGCACTATACCCTTCCCCCAGGACCAAAAAAAGAGAGAGTCGACTGACTCTCTCTAAAAAAGATTGCTCTTTATTATTTGTTAGCGATAGCTGCCTGTAGTGGTGTGCTATCCTACGACATTTTTTGTAAGCATTTAGTTCATCTTTTTCCAGCAATTCTCTTTTAAAAAATCACTGATGTCACTTATGTCGTTACTCTCATAGAAAGCTACAAGTTTCTTTTTAAACTCTGGAACATGGTTTTCCGGAATTACAATTAATCCTAATCCATGACTTATCATATAATGATTTGCAAATATTACAGAAGCTCGTTTGTTGCCATCAACGAATATCTGAGTTCGCATACAATACATACACAGCTCAATAGCGATATCCAAATGGTCTTTTTCACATTTTAGAATCTCATTTATGCTTTCAATTACCTGTGATTCGATTGGAAGTGGAGGAACATATTTCGTGCCACCAATTGAGACCGGAACACCTCGTATTCTTCCACCATCATGAAAGAATCCTTCATTTACTAGCTTTGCTATATGGCACAGCAAATAGTAATTACTGTCAGCCTGAATCACATCATTATCAAGTACAAATTTCCACGCATGCTTTAAATTAAGAATTTTTTGCACATCGTCAGCTGTCATACCATTGACGGTACCATTTTCAATGATTTCCTCCGTTTGTGGAAATGTTGTTGCAACACCTTCCAATACTGCCTGATCATAAATATTAGACTTCATATTAGCTCTAGCAAAGTCCAAATTTGAAATCACTTCAGGCGAAAGCGCATTTTGAATATAACCATTCGCAACAAGTTCTTTATCAACTCTTCGAATTTGTTTTTTTAGTTCTCTGGCCTCTTTTGTATTGCGAAGCAATAACTGATACAAATCATCTGAATAAACATCAACATAAGTAGAGGTTAATCTGCCATTCACTCTTTTACGAATATACAAGTATTTACCACTACTATTTTCTTTTACTTCCGGTGAGCCATCGTATGGAATTAAATTCAAGCGAGTCTGATAATCTGCTCGTTCCTGTAACAATTGCTGGATTACATTAAAATTACTATCCATCAAAAAATCTCCTTTAGGGAACTTTTATATAAAAATATTAGCAAAAAGTTCCCTAAAACTCAATGCATTTTAGGGAACTTTTTTACGACTCATTCACAAGCTTTCCAGTCATATGCTCCGGAACCAATTCCAAACACTGAACATTTTTGAATGAATTCTTTATCTCTTTCTCAAGATAGGCCTGTTCATCAGTAAACTTCTTAGTAAGCTCCGAACAAATCATAAGAGCCACCTCTTCATCTTCAACCAGATGAATTCTACCAAATGTAATTACACTGGTGATGTTTAAAGCCCAATCGCCTTCTTTACGGAAGCCATCAACTCCAAGTACTGACAGCACACCTCGCTTAGTACTTTTTAAAATATCAATGCACTCAGCATCTGACACCTGCTGTTTAAATCTACGCATCTCTCTGAACATTCCTAACTCCTCATTCTTTCGCTAAAATCTTAAGCCCTGCTATTCCTATTACAATCAGAATAACACAAATCACCTGTGGAACTGACAGTTTTTCATTGAAAAGGAAAACGCCTAGCAATGTCGTTCCCAATATTCCCATACCAGTCCACATCGCATATGCTGTACCTAATGGAAGCTGTTTTAAAGCTATCGCTAAAAAGACTGCGCTAGCTATATAACCTATTCCTGTGATAATAGATGGAATAAATACTGTAAACCCATTCGACATTTTCATTGCCACAGCCCATGTAATTTCAAGAGTGCCTGCAATTAGTAAATAAATCCACTTCATAAAAACCTCCATATAATAAAATACGCCATTCCCTCACCTGCTATGACCTAACGGTAAAGGAATGACGTTAATCCCACTACTCGGTAGCAATGGGCGTCTGTTTGATTTAATTGATATGATGATATATTAATTTGTGGACTTCGTCAATCTTATTGATAGAAGATAGATTTCCAAAATCAGCTAAGACATTTTATCAACGTGTCCTCAAGATAAATCTTGTTATTCTGATTAAATATCTTAACTTTGCGTACTTTAACAATTGTCTGGTTTGCAATGTACATATCATTTGGTCTATAAAAGAATGATTCAGGATAACAGTCTGTATATACAGACGGAACTGCTGTGGCAATACAAAAATGGTTGTATCCAGTGCCCTTTTTCTCAAAAAGAATAAATTCCGATTTGTTAATTTCACTGCCTTTAATTATACAGAATCCTTAGTCGTCACGGAATACCAAATCGATATTCCTGATATTTAAGCAGTCCTGTTGCAATATTTTTATCAATCATACAGTTATATTTGTATTCTTTCAGAAAAAAACTGTATCCGTCTCAAAAAATCTCTCCTAGTGTGTATTATTTCCACAAAATTGCTATACAGAATATTAATTATGAGTAGCAACGCTCTGCCATATAGTCATAACGCTTTCAAAACTATTCCAACTAGGCATTTTCATACAGTTAAAAAATGTATTTATTAAATAATAACTGTACGTCTTCAATCTGGCGTTCAAGAACCGCCACACAACATCTTCTCAAGCAGTGATAGAAGCAGTTTTTTAGCAGTAATGCATCCCGTATATCGATAATGCGTATTCAGGATGCATAGCGTTAAATATTTTTTCATCCCAAATCTATAAATTTCCTATCTGGGATTCATTTTTCTCTCTAGCACTGTCCAACTCATCACTTTTATAACAAATTTGAACACAAAAATAGCCTCCCATCCCTACAAAAAAATCCAGGTCTTCCGAAACCGGAAAACCTGGATTTAAAAATCTAATTATGTTAGTTCTACAAATAATCTCAAATTACTTGTTAGCGATAGCTGCCTGTAGTGGTGTGCTATCCTACGACACTTTTTGAAACGTTCACATTATTGCTCAGAAAGAGCATCATAAACAATTTTATATAAATACTCTTTTTTGCTAAAATCACTTCCATCAGAAAAGAATGCATTGTATGCAACAAGAGCAGTTCTAACATAGCCAGCATTTTCTTCAAAAAGCTTTCGATTAATCATTATTCCTTGTGCTTCAATAAATTGACAGCAAAAAGTTATTGTAGTTCGAGTATTTCCTTCTCTAAATGGATGAATTTTCCACAATGCTGCTAAAGAATCGCAGAATTGATTTGCTAATTCTTCATGATTAAATGCATCCCATTCTTTTTCTCTCATGTCTTTCAATACATGATGAATATCAGAAACAATATCAAACGGATCAGAATACTCTACAGATTGTCCACCTAAAACATCTTCCTCTTTATAAATCGAAATAGTTCGAGGCGAACCCGCCCAATCAAATATATCTTGAAAGATAACCTGATGCATCTTAAGAAAATGTTCCGTGTGATAATCTCCCGGCAACGGATTAATTGCTACATCTTTTAATCGATATACAACATAATCAGCCTCAGCTTCATCCAGCAATTCTTGAGATTTTATACCAAGAATATTTTTTAGTACAGGAACGTCCTCATAAATATAAGGATCACGCATTTGTGGACTCCTTCATCTTATATTTCTTATCTAAAAAACGCTTTGCATCCTCCATTGTTACTTCACCACGTTTTTCTTTTTCTATATATTCTTTAAAATCTTTAGTTGGCTCTAGACCGTCTACTTTAATCATACCTATTGCATAATTCCATGCGTCAGCATTAGTCATAATATCCGCCTCCTTTTCTATTATATTTTAACATATATCGGCATATATTTCGATTTATATCCGCGCAGTCTTTTCAATTAGATGAGGCTAGACACGGCAAGGCACTTGAGGGTCTTCTTAATCGCTAACGTTTAATATTCAATTAGGGCGACAAATTTGAATTTCACGAATGCGATACGCGACTTTTATGCAAGAGATAAAATATCCATTATCACGTTTGTAGTCTCATCAACAAATTGATCTGACCGTTCTTTAGTTAAGTACTGATAGTTTCTATGAAGATCTCCATGATTATCACTACGATAATACCCACATATATAATCGCGTCTGTTTTCAAAAGCATCTTCAGGAAAAACTGACATATATACGTTCTTAATATCGTCTGTATTTTCATAAATATTGAAAGCTCTAAACTGCGGATGTTCTTCTAAATACAGGAAATCTAAATCATACCAGTCTTCCTTATTCTTCCAAATAAACTCAGTGAGAGACATATTCTCTTTTTTTGCATTTTCCTCTGAAATACCTTCCGAATGTGTCATTTTTGTCCATTCGATATCTGTTAACAAATGCGTATAATATCCTAAAAAAAATGAATACTCTCGACTTGTATATTTTTCTTTCTTATCCTTCGTGAAATAATCTCGAACATACTTTTCGATATCTATGTATGTTCTTTCCTCTGGCCTTGTTCTAAAATGTGTCACCATTACAGGCGGTGTAAACACAGACCAATCCTCATTTGGGACTCCACTATCTGGTGCGATATTCCCCAAAATAAACGCATTTTTATCAAGCCCAGAAATTTTGTCCAATAAAATATCTGCAATTCTAAGATGTACCATCCATGATGCCATAACTTTCTCCTCTACAAATTCCGATTTGTTAATTTAACTGTCTTTAATTATACAGAATCCTTATTCGTCACGGAATACCAAATCTATATAAATAATTGAACCCCTAACCCCGTCCCCTATGTCCCAGAGCGGTTTCCAGCTCCTCTACACTGTGTGTATGTCCGTGTTTGCCTTCATTAATCACATGGGCGTGATCATGGGAATGCTCGATAGCATGCGTATGTGTAGAGCCGTCATGTGTATGCGTTATCAGATGTGTGTGAGCATGTTTATGGCTATGTATCAATGTATCTCTGACGATCAGGACAGTCCCTGCGATCATTATTATCAGCGCAATTATAAACAACATCGTGAATCTTTCTTTCAGGAATACAGCTGACATTACCACACCGATAAACGGGGCGATCGCATAATAAGCGCTTGTCTTTGCTGCTCCCAGAGTCTTCTGTGCTCTGATGTACGTGAATATGCTGAGTCCATATGCAACAAACCCGAGAATCATTATTATTGCTATATATGAAATCCCCGGAATGCTCTCTCCAAGTATCATAGCAACTATAAACGATCCTGTTCCTGATCCGAGTCCCTTTATGGTTACTATCTCATAAGTGCTTTTTCCGGATATCTTTCTTGTACAGTTATTTTCAAGTCCCCAGCAGACAGTTGCTCCAAGAACAAATACCGAACCCAAGGAAAAAGAAAAGCTCCCCTCTCCTGAAAATGAAAGGATTATGCTTGCCACTGTAATAAGGGATATTGCTCCCCACAGTCTTGCAGATACTTTCTCCCGGAAGAGTCCGAATGCGATCAGCGTTGTTGCTACGATCTCAAAATTTCCAAGAAGTGATGCGTTTGCTGCCGTCCCTAACTTTACACCTATCATCAGCAGGATCGGCGCTATAATATCCAGAACAACCATTGCCAGAGTATATGGTATATCTTCTCTACCAATTCTTTCATCCCGGGATTCTTTTTTGGCGTGAAAAACATACATGATCCCGACGCCAAGACCTGCTCCCAGATACAGAAATGCGGCCATGAATGTCGGTGCCACGTTATTAAGCAATAGTTTCGAGCATGGTATGTTTATCGCATAAAACAGTGCCGCAAGAACGGCATATATGATAGCATTCAATTTCTTATAGTCCAAAATGATTCATTCTCCTTTAGCAGGTAAAACTGAAAGTTATTCCTTGTTAAATATCATATTGCATCTGCCCCAGATTTCATCTTTATAAGTAAATGCATCAGGTGTAAGGTTTCTCACTACAAATCCGGCTTTTTCATAACATCTCTTAGCTCTTGGATTTTCTGGAAATACATTTAACTGTACTCTTTCCGTTTCCGGATTATCAAATGCCTGTTTTACCGCAAGCCTAAGCATCTCCCGGGCGACTCCCTTTCCCCTTACATCAGGATCTACTACTACAAACTTGAGCATACCCTCTTTGGTTTCATGATTATACGAATAGCAAAAAAAGCCATCCACTCTGCCATCATCAGATATAGCAACATAAGGAACATCACCAAACCTGTCTGCTGCTTCTGTCATAGTTGCAGCCATGTGTTCTTTGCTTAATGGATACTTGATAAGATTGGCACACCACATAGCATGCATTCTCTCGTCCGTAACCCAGTTTTTCATTGATACAAAATCATTATCTATTTCAAATTCTCTTAATTTCATTAATGTCCTTTTTCATATTATCCTGCAACTCACTTAGGCATCTGTTCATTAATCTCATCAAGCAGGTGAATTGTTTTAAATGTTTTTTCGCAGTTTCTGCATTGCCAGTCACAATCACTCTTCTTTGCTTTTTTATGGAGTAATTCGAGTCTGCTTCCACATATAGGACAATTCACACTTTCCTGATTCCATAATGCTTTTAAAAAAGAAATCGCCTCATCTCTTGATTTCATATTTAGTTCTTTTAATAAGACTCTTTCCATAAAAATCCCTATCTTTCATAAAACTGAAAGTTAATCAGTATCTCCAACAACCCAAAGCAATTTATCAGCCGGAACAACCTTGTATTCGCCAACACCTTTTCCGACACGAAGGTAAACATTTTTTATACCTGCCTGAATGATCATTCTGGCACATAATGGACATGGCTTAGCTTCATGAATTGAACTGTCTTCAGGATTAATACCTGTAAGATATAAATCTGCGCCTATAGTCTGCTCTCTGGAACAATTTAGTAACGCGTTTGCCTCTGCATGAACAGCTCTGCAAATATCATATCCTTGACCTTGATGAAAATTTTTTTCTTTTCTTGGGCAATACCCAATATCACAGCAATTCTTCTTTCCCCTAGGTGCACCATTATATCCAGTTGATATTACAGCATCATCTCTTACTATAACTGCTCCATATTTTCTTTTTAAACAAGTACTACGATAAGCAAATACTTCGGCCGCATTCAAATAAGTATCAATCTTTGTTACTCTCTCTTCATTGGAATTTGTTATTACCATATATCTTACCTCATTAAATCGGTCATTTAATCTTCAAGCTTCTCCAATATCATCACTTAGTTTGTAAACATGCCAAAGTACATATACTTTCATTTAACTTTATCCCCCAATGCTTAGGTATCTTCCTGATTTAATGTGTTAACAACCAGTTTTTTACCAGGCTTTCAAAAATCTCGGGCTGTTCTATCTGAAGATTATGACCTGCGCTGTCTACGGCACAATAGGTAGAATTGATGTATTTTTCCATAAGATCGAACTGATCCTTATATCCGACTTCAGTATCCTGTTTAGCTGCTATGATAAGACCGGGAATTGAACATGGCTCCCTAAGATCATCCGGATCAAACGAAAAACTGCCTTCGAGCACATTGTTCAGGAAATCCCAATCAGCACTTTCCAAAGCAGGCATAAGATACTTCTTATATCTTTCCCAGACATCTTTTGTAAGTACGACATTCATTAAAGTGAAACTGTCACGTTCTTCTTTTGACAGAGAAGACAAAAGATCATCATCCTGCTCAATAACAGTATGCGGCACCACACGTCCCTGCTTTACACCGGGAATAATACATGGAACAAGAAGGATGATCTTCTTTATCATATCCGGATATTTGTTTACAAAACCTCTTGTAAGCAATCCGCCATATGATTGCCCCACAATGATAAAAGGTTCCCTGATCACATTAGCCGCAAAATCGTGAAGGATCTCAAGCATATCATCCGAATTCTTTACATCTCCTTTTACGGAATTGCCCATACCCGGAAGATCGATATAAAAACGCTTATAGCCGTTCAATTCAGTAA
>JAEEGK010028508.1_pt1 | contig 11199 bp, 7 predicted proteins | sample 8958771 | NCBI WGS metagenome assembly JAEEGK01 (sample SAMN16246547, study PRJNA631951) | gut metagenome | biome: gut microbiome; feature: rumen; material: SC-attached | host: Bos | place: Iran: Karaj | collected 2018-10 | reverse complement strand
AAATATTTAAAAAATATATAAATTAAAATAATATACAATTTTTATCCTTTTTATTTGAAGACTTTTTTTTGCTTTTATTATTTTTTTTGTTTCTATTTGTACTTATATTTGTTTTTGTATTTGTATAAATACTATTATTATCATTAGATGTATCATCATATTCATTAGTAAATTCATTACTATTTTTTGAATAACTTTCTTTTTCATTAGTATATATGCTATTTTTACTTTGAGATATACTATTACTTTTACTATTTTTAGTATAATTATTATTATTACTACTAGTATAATTTTCATTTGTTTCTGAATTTTTATTTTTACTATTTTGTATTGAATTAGTATTTTGAGTATAGCTAATATTTTCTGAATTTTCACTTTCACTTTCACTTTCTCTTTGGCTACTATTACTATCACTATCATTATAATTATTTTTATTTTCTTTTTCTTCTGTTTTAGATTCACTAAGACTTTCATTACTATTTTCTTCTATTGTTTTAGTTAAAGTATTGTGAGTTTGTGTATAAATATTACTAGTTTGATTATTTGAATAAATATTACTAGTACTATTATATTTATTTGTATATTTACTTTTACTATTACTATAACTATTTGAATAACTTTGACTTTGACTTTGGCTTTGACTTTTATTTTTAGAATTGGTTTGATTAATTTGACTTGAATAACTTTCATTGTCAGAAATTTTACTACTGTTTTTATATTTACTATTGCTTTCACTATAGGAACTCGAACTAAAACTTCTATTATTTTTTTCTGAATTTATTTTTTTTTTACTAAATTTATTTTTTTTAGTTTCTTCTTCCTCTTCTTCTTCGTTTTCTTCTTCTTCGTTTTCTTCTTCTTCGTTTTCCTCTTCTTCATTTTCTACTTCTTCATTATTACTTTCATTATTACTTTCATTATTACTTTCATCATTATTTTCACTTTCTTCATAATTTGATTTACTTTCACTTTTATTTTCATTTGAATAAGATTTTGAATAACTTTGATTTTGGCTATTATTTTCATAAGAATTCGAATATTGATTAGAATTATTTATAGTATTTTTAACAACATTTATTTCATTAGAATCATTATTATTATTATTTTTACTTTCAGAATCACTTTCCTCAATATTATCATTACTATTATTACTATCTTCATCATTTGAATCATAATAACCAATTAAACTTCTATCATTTAAATTATTATTTCTACTAACAAAAGTATTTTGTTTATCTCTATTAACCAAATTTTCATAAGTTTTATTTAAATTATTATTATTATTTAAAATAATTTCTCTACTATTACTTTTTATTCTATTAAACGTTGATATTTCATTTTCATTTAATTCATTATTATTATTATTAGAAACAAACGATTCATTATCATTATTAATATTTTTATTAGAATTTTTATTTTTAAAACTTTTTATTTCATTTTTAATACTCAAATTTAAACTTTTAATTTCATTTTTAATATTATTATTATTATTATTATTAATTTCCCAATCCATCAAATTTTCTTTATTATTACAATTATTAATTAAAATTCGTTTTAACAAATTTAAAATTCCTTCATAATCAGGATTGTCTCTGAAACTTAATTCATCAATATATTTTAATATTGTTTTAATTTCGTTAGGCAAACCTTTTGAAATTTCTAAATAATTTTTTTCTTTAGATTTTGCGATTTTATAAAACAACAATTTTAAATTTAATGCTTTAATATTCATCCAAGGCAATTTTCCTTTAAAAAAATATATTAAAACATACATTATACTTTCTAAATCATCTCTTCTACTTTGTTCTATTCCATAATGTGCGTTTCTTGAACAATATCTTCCAGTTCCAATGAAATTTTTAGTTATTTTTATGCTTTTATGTTTGTTATTTTTATTTAAATATTTTTTACTCGAACCAAAATCGATTAAAAATAAATTTTTTTTTTCTTCATCTAAAACGAAATTTTCTGGTTTAAAATCTCGATAAATAAAACCTTTTTCATGAAAAATTTCAATTATTTCTATTATTTTTATTCCTAATTTTATTGTTGTAAATAAAGAAAATTTGTTGTTTAGTTGATTGTGAAAAAATAATAAATTTTTTCCTAAAAGTTGTGTTATTAAAATATTATATGAATCTGTTGAATCATAATAAATAAATTTAGGAATAAAATCTAATTTTTCTAATTCAATAAGAATTTTTTTTTCATTTTCTAATAAATTAAATTGTTTTATTTTTTCTTCGAATTTCATTGCGACTAAATCATTAGTAAAAATATCTAATCCTTGAAAAACGTAACTAAATGAACCTTTGTTTATAAATTCTAAAACTTTGTATTTTTTAAAAAAAATTTGGCCAATAAGTGAATCAATATTCATATAAAATTATTAATAATTTATTAATATTTAAATTTAAAATTTTTTTTTGTTTTTTTTATTATTTTAATAATTTATTTTATTTCATATTTATTTAAAAATTCTTGATAATCAATTTCATCATTTTCAATTTTAAATAATTTAAATATTTTTTCTGCTTCTTCTTCTGTTATTTTATTTCCTAAATTCGTTAAAAAATATTTTAATTCTTCTTTATTAATTTTTCCATTTTTATCAAAAGTTTTAAACGCGTTTATAATATCTTCATTAGTTACAATAGGATATTCATTAAACATATTCCAAATTTCATCAAAATTCACAAAATTTTTATTTTCATTCTCAATTTCCGAAATTTTTTCAATCAAATCTTTTTTTTCAATAACAACACCAACAGAATTTAAATATTTCGGTAACAAATTTACATTAATCTTCCCATTAAAATCTTTATCAAACAAAACAAAAATTTCTTTCCAAAAATTTATTTTTTCATCATTCATAAAATTTTAAACCAAACAAAAAAAAATTAATATTATTTTTAAAAAAAAAATATATCATATATATAAAAAAAATATATAATTTTATATATAAATTAAAAAAAAAAAAAAACATATATATATAAAAAAAAAATGTCAGATTATTGGTCAAAAACAGGAGAAATGTTTGGCAAATTAATAGACAAGCCAAAAATGCATGAAAAACTATTAAAAAAACCTCCACCGAAATACATATACGATATTGTTATGAACACAATGAAAAAAACCGGATTTCCAAAAGGTTTATTCACCGACGATGAAATGAATGTAAAATACTTCGAATCAGATGCAAAACATAAAGTTGAAATATTACAAAAAGTAATTGATATTACCAAAATAGTCACAGGCGAAAATTTCGAAATAAAATGCACAGATATTTTAAAAGGCGCAAACCCAGAAAAAACAAATAATTTTTTGCAATTATTTTACACAGCAGCAACGAATGGAAAAGATAATTCAAAATTCATAGAAAAATATTTAGAACATAAAAAGAAAAAAACTGGTGGAAAAGATTTAAAAGACATAGCAAAAGAAGCATCAGCTCAACCGGTAGAAAAAACAGTAAAAGTTCAACCAAAAACAAACATTAACAACAACAATAATAATAATAACAAACCAACTGGATTAATTTCAGATAATAAAAACGATGATGATGACGATTTAAATATTAATAATAATAATAATAATAACGATGTTAATTTAGGAAATGACACTAAATTAGAAAGTGGCTCAGGAATGAAATTAGATAAGCACATTTTCCAACATGAAATGATTTCAGAAAACAAAGAAGAAAAAAAAAATATTCCAGTCAATGTTGATTTAGAAACTATTAAAAAATATGTGCAAGAAATTACTAAAAATTGCAACCCCATTGGAAAAATTATTGAGTTCATTGGAGATGATATTGATGGTATGAATAAAGAATTGGCTGATTGGAAAAAAGAAAGTAATAGTTATAAAGATAAATTCGATGAAGAAATTAAAAAAAGTGATGAAACGCTTTTACCTTTGCAAAATGAACTTCTTGAATTAGAAGATAGTATTAAAGATGAACAAAAACAAATTAATAGTATTAAAACCAGACTTATTAAAAATGAAAAAATTATTCATAATTTAATTACTAATGTTATTATTTTTAAATCGGATGGGAAATAATATAAATATAATAATAATAAAGTTATTAATTAATTTTTATTAAAAATTTTTTAATTTATTAAAAATTTTTTATTTATTAATAATTTTTTTTTATTTAAATTAATTTTATATGAAATTTTTATAATAAAAACAATAATATAAAATTAATTTTTATTTATAATAAAAAAAATAAAATACTTTATAATTTTATATTAAAATATTCATTTTCAATTATTATTATTATCTTCATTATCATTTTCATTATTTTTATTCATTTCTTTTTCTAATATTTTTTGTTCTTCAATTCGAGTTTGTCTAACTTCTTCTTCATGAACAGTAGTGTTCCATCCCATCATTAAAATTTTAAATTCTTCAAAATCAACCTCACCATCATTATTTTTATCAACTTCGGAAAATATTTTTTTCCATTGTTTATCCGTTCCACCAAAAACATGTTTAATTTCCTTAACACTCAATTTTCCCGAATTATCTTTATCAAACAACTTAAACGCTTTATCTAATTTATCAACAGTCAATATTTTCTTATTATCAATCAAACAAGTTAAAAACTCATTATAAGAAATTTCGCCTGATTTATCAACATCAATTTTAGGGAAAATTTTTCTAGTAATTTCTTCCGAATTATTTTCACCATAAATTTTAATTAATTGCGTTCTAAATTCTTTTTGTGTTATTATTCCATCATTATTCGTATCAAATTGTTTAAAAATCTTTCTTAATTCTTCTTCTTCTTTTTCCAAATCAAATTGCGTCGTAATAAATTTCATAACAGCTTGTTTAAGTTTATTTTCCTTAACAAAAAAGGCCATTTTTTTCACAACACTCGTATTAAAACTTTTCGCAAAACTTTGACTAAGATTCGAACTTAAAGTTTTACCATTAATTTTTAGCCATTTATTTTTTAATATTTCTTTCGCAGAAGGTCTTTTATTCATATCTTTTATCAAACACATTTTAATCAACTTCTTCGCATCGGGGGATACATTTTCCCATTCTTCGCCAGAAAAATCTGGTTCACGGAACTGTATCTCATTATATAGCTCCCTATTGTTTTTTCCATTAAAGGGGGGGTACCCACATAAAAGTATATATAATATGACCCCCATGGACCATATATCACATTTCTCGTTGTAGTTCCTCTTCAGCACCTCAGGAGCTATATAATAGGGGGTACCTACCATACTTTTTTCTCTTTTTCCGGGGGGGATGGTTATAGCGAATCCGAAGTCGATGATTTTTAGGTCTAAACTATCGTTTTTTGTCATCATTATATTTTCTGGTTTTAAATCACGATGAGCGATGTTCATGCTATGTAAATAATTTATTGCGTTCATTATTTGTTTGAATATTCTTGCTGCATTGATTTCGTCGAAAAAAGATTGATGGGTGATTACATCAAAAAGTTCTCCTCCTTGAATGTATTCGTACATTATGTAATATTTTCGAGTATCTTCGAAGATTTCGTATATATTTACTATGTTTGGATGGGAGATTATACGTAAAATTTCTATTTCGTTTTTCGCGGTTGCGTTTTTTTTATCTACGATTTTCATTGCTCGTATTTCTTCTAATTGATTGTGTTTGACTTTTTTAACTTGCCCAAATGAACCTTGTCCTAAATCAGAAATTATTGTGTAGTATTTTGAAATAGGTTCTTTTGAAATTGGAATTAAATTTTCTTTTGAGAAATTTAGTGTATCTTTTTTTTTAGGTCGAATGTCTGAATCAATGTTTGATATTTCTTGTAATGTTCCACTATGTGAATCGTTTTTTTCTATTTTTTTTTTGATGACATCTAAATTATTTTTTTTGCTACTATCTTTTAATTTTGTGTTTTCATTTTCTTTTTCATTTTCTTTTTCTTTTTCATTTTCTTTTTCTTTTTCTTCTTCTTCTTTTATTGTTAATAATTTTTCTGTTTTTAATGGTTCTGTTTCTTCTGAATTTGCTAAATTATCGATTTTGTTTACTTTTAATAAATGATTAGATTCGTATTTTTTCTTTTTTTTTTCCTCATTTATATCAAAATCTTTATTATTAATTACTTCTTTTTTTGTATTGAATTTTTTAAATTCTTCTTCATCATTTTCTGTTTTTGCTTCTTTGTCATTTTCTATCATTTCTTTTTCTGTTTTGTCACTATTTTTATCATTATTTTTATTATTATTATTATCATTATTATTAATTGATGCAACTAAATTATCGACCATTTTTTTTTTAATATTATTAGAAATTTTTTGTGTATTTATTTGATTTTTTTTTCTTGAAAAATCTTCATTTTCATTATTATTATTATCTCCAGCTTCAATATTCATAACACTTATATTTTTATTGCTATAATATTTATTACCAAAAACAATTTTTTTAATTATATCATCAATGTCTTCAGGATTTCTATAATTTAAAATATTATTTTTTTCTTCATTAGTTAAATTTAATTTTAATATTTCATTTCCTTGAAAATCATATTTTATTGTATCTGAACTTTCACTGTCTTTATTTTCATTATTTTCTTTGTCATTTTCTTCATCTTCTTCAATTTGTGAACTATTATTAACATTTGGATTATTTTCGTTTGAATTTTCTAAATTTTCTTGATTATTTTCTTGTTTTTTATTTTTTATTAATGTATCTTCTATTTTTGGTTCAGCTTCATTTATTTTTGTTAATTGCAAATTACTTTTAAAATCATCTGATTTTTTACTTTCTTTTATTTCACTATGAGAATTATTAAAATTTGTATTTTCATTTTTATTAATTTCATAATATTTTTTCCAAATAACATCCGGATTTTCAAACGTCCAATCAAAATTTAAAAACTCATCTTTTATTCCATATAAAATCGAACATTGCCCAAGCAACCTAATAAACAACCCTCTTAAATAATCATAATCAGGTCTATCTTCAAACTTTAAATTTTTACAATAATTCAAATACATAACAATTTCACATGGTAAACCAAAGCACAAAATTTCAGTAGGAATTTGTAATTTTTTTTCCATAATTCTAATATACTTATTATTATTCTCCGCTTTGAGCCCTTGCCAAGGCAAACTACCTTTCAAAAAAAAAACTAACACATATCCTATACTTTCTAAATCATCTCTTCTCGACTGTTCTATACCTAAATGAGTATTAATAGATACATATCTCGCAGTACCTGTAAGAGCTCTACCTTCTCTATAAGGTATATGTTGATGATTTTTAGGATTTTTATATCTTTTAGATAACCCAAAATCTATTATATGTATAATATTACTTTTTTCTTCGATACCTATAACAAAATTTTCTGGTTTTATATCTCTATGAATATAATGATGTTTATGTAAATATTCTATACGATTTAATATTTGAAGTGCGATTAAACAAACTGTGCTTATTGTGAATTTTTTCGTTCCGCAAAAACGAAAAAGATCAATTAAATTCGGACCCAAAAATTCTAAAATTAAATAATAACAATCTAATAACTCTCCTATTCCATAAAATTTAGGTACACCTATTACTGTTTCTTGATTGATACCTATTTTTCCTGAAAAATCTTGATTAGGGATGTTTAATAATGTTTGATATATTTTACTTTCGATGCGGACTTGAATTGTTTTTAGATTTTTTTTCATTTCTTTTTTTACTGCGACTTGAATAGAATCTCTTAATGAAAAACTTAAATAAATTTCTCCAAAAGCTCCATGACCGATTTTGTTTAATAAAACGAAATTTTCTGCTATAACGTCTGGATATTGATTTTTTCCTTGAGTTGATGTTTGAATACTGTCTATGTTTGAGTTGTTTGATTTTTGTGAATGTGAATCTTCTTTATCGTTTTTTTTTTCTGATTTATTATTATTATTTTCGTTTGACATATTAATTTAATTTTTTATTATTTTATTTAATAAAATTATTTTATTTTTTAAAGAATAAAAATTATAATTTTTTTTAATGATAAATGAAAAAAAATTTAATTGTGAAAAGTTAAAAAAAAATAATAAAAATATTAATAATTTTATTTCGGTTTTTGTTAATTTAAAAAAGTAATTTTTTTATTAATTTTTTTTATTTATTATAATTATAGTGAATCAAATGATGAATCTTTGAATGAAAAAAAAAAAATTACTTTAAAAACTAATAAAAATTTGTTTTTAAAAAACAATTTTAAAAATAAAATTGAATTAATTCATAATTTATATAAAAATTCATTAATTCTGAATAATAAAAATAAAATTCAAACAATTTGTAAAAAATATTTTAATTCTTTGACTGAAAATTCATTTATTCCAAATTTATTAATAAATAATAATAAAATTATAAATAATTATATTAATAATAATAATAATAAAAGTAATGAAAATAATAATAATGAAAATAAAAATATTTTCAAAAGAAAAATAAACATTAAAAAAATAAGAACAAATTTTAATATTATGAATAATAAACAAATAAAAAATTCTTTGAGTGAAATTAAAATTTTAAATAACAAAAAAAAAATAAATAATTTCAAAATAAAAAAACCAATTTTTTATTCTTCAAATAATTATAATAAAAACAAAATAAAAATAAATAAAAAAAACAAAAATTCAATTTATAAAAAAATAAATATAAAAAATACAAATTTAAATAAAATTGATATTTTTTTTAAAATAGAACAAAAATGTATAATAATTCAAAAATTTTTTCGAAGTTATTTTTCAAGAAAAAAATTTAAAAAAAAATATGAAAAATATTTAAATTCAAAAAAAATATTTTTCACTCAAATTGAAAATGATAAAAATTATATTCAAAACATAACCGAAATTTCAATAAATTCAAACGATTTAAATTTCACAGAAGATTCATTCAATGAAAATCAAATCGAAGATTTCGAAATTGATTTTTAAATATAAATAATTTTCATATTATTAATAAAAATTAATTATAATAATTATAAATTTTCTAAAAATTATTATTTTTAAATAAAAAAAATATTTAATTTAAATTTAATGTCTCACATTCAAATCAATCAATTTAACATAAAAAATTCCAATGACAAATCAAATTTACCTCCATTAAACACACAAGGATTTATTTTTACAATAATCCCCGAATTAAATTCATTTTTATACATCGGTGGAACATCTACCTCAGATTTTGGTTTATTTTTATATAATTTAAACACAAACACATGGACAAAACAACAAACATCAGGAATTAATTTTCCTCCAATTCATTATTGTGCTTTTTGGTATAATTCACCTTATTTATTCATTCATGGTGGAAAATCTTTAACAGAAAACAAATCATTAAACGAAACATTTTTATTAGAAATTCCTAAATTTAAATTATATAAAGTTTTCACAATGGAAAATCCATCTTCGAGATATGGTCATTCCGGATGTATAGACAATGAAAAACATGCATATATTTTTGGGGGATGTAATATTGGAAAAAAAAATGAAAGATTTTTAGCTGATTTACATAAATTAGAATTTAAAGGAATTAAAATAGTAGAAGATGAATCTAATGTGAATGGAGCAAGTTGGATTACGAATATAGCAACAAAAGGTGAAAAACCTTCGGGAAGAAAAAATTATAATATGATATTTTTAAATAATTTAAATTCTTTGGTTATTTTTGGCGGAGAATTAAAAAATGATGTTAATGATAATAATTTTTATATGTTCGATATTGATAATAAAGAATTTAAAAAAATTAATATTAATTATTTAAATGATGTTAAAATTGAAAAATGTTTTGGATTAAAAATGATATGTAATAGTTTGAATAATTTAATATTTGTTTTTGGAGGAAAAAATTTGTTTGAAATTGATTTGGATTTTAATTGTAAAAATTATGATTTAAATGATTTTGATAGATTTGAATTCAATGCATTTGAAATTTTAGATGAAAAAATGAATAGTAATTTAATTTTTATGGGTGGAAAAAATTCAAAAAAAGAATTTTATAATAATGATATTTTTAATATTACAATTTTTAATGAAGATGAAAATAAAAAAAATAAAATTTCAAATAATAATAATAAAATTCAAAAAGAAAATTTAATTAATGAATTGAATGAATTAAAAAATCAATTTATTTCAGTTTATAAAAAAAATAAAAAAATTAATGATGAATATGCAAAAAATAAAATTTTATTAAATAAAAATAAAAATTTAGATTTAGAAGAAAAATTATTAGCGAATATTAATAAAAAAGATAAACAACATAAATTATATAATTTTAAATATGAATTTGAACAAATTAATAAAAAAAAAATTGAAAATGATCATTTAAATAATATTATTGAAGATTATTTAATTTTAATGAAAGATAGATTTAATTATATTTCTGAAATTTTGGGCGAAATTGTTAATAATGTTTCTGATATTGAAAAGATTTTAATTGATAATTTTATAGATGATTCTGATATGTTAATTTCGAAAAGAAATAGTTATAAAATATCATTAAAAAAAACTTTAATTGATTTAAAAAAATATTCTGAATTTGAAAAAAAATATTATAATTTTATTATTGAAAAAGAAAATAAAAAAAATAATTTTAATTAATTTAATTTTTTTATATAAATATTATTTAATATTCTTATTATTTTTTAATTTCATTTGTTTTAATATTGATTTTTAATATTAAACTTTAATAATAATTTTTTAATTCAAATAATAATTTTTTAATAAATTTATTAATGAAATTATTTTAAATTCAAATATTGAACATATTATTGCATAAAATAAAGAATTTAATAATTTATTTTTAATAAATTTATTTATAAAATATTTTATTGGAAAATAACTTAAAAATGTAATTACTTGTTTAATTATAAAAAAATAAGCATCTATTGTTTTTATATCAAAACAACATGATAAATTTGAATAAAAAACAATCAAAATTCTTAATAAATCTCTCAATTTTGGATTTTTTCTTAGTAAATATAAATTTGTATTTATTAAAAAAGCAATAAAAATACTTATTAAAGCTTTAATAATAAATATTTCATAACTTAAATTAATAAAATAAAAGTTTTTATAAACTGCTTTTGTCATACTAACAATCATCGAATATTTTATAGAAGAAAATAAATTTGAATTTTCTTTATTTAAATCATCTTTTTTTATTTCATTTATTTTAATATTATAATTTGCAATTTTA
>JAEEGK010028505.1_pt1 | contig 11200 bp, 12 predicted proteins | sample 8958771 | NCBI WGS metagenome assembly JAEEGK01 (sample SAMN16246547, study PRJNA631951) | gut metagenome | biome: gut microbiome; feature: rumen; material: SC-attached | host: Bos | place: Iran: Karaj | collected 2018-10 | reverse complement strand
TTTCGCCCGTATTAATTATCTTTGCTTTCAGCAACACGGTCGTCAGAATCGGCCGTTAATGAAATCAGGAGTAAGGTAAGTCCTCCGTTCTGGAGGCGGCTCCCTTCAAATTCATATTGTTTATAGTATCGGGAAGGAGTTCCCGGTTATTATCCTGCATTATTATGGATAAATCTTATGATTTGTTTGTGCTGTACAAACAATATCCGAGCGGAGGAAAGATTTGGTTAATGCTTGGTCTGGAGACCACAGGTTCGGATTATAACGACATACTTGCCATCGCAAATTGCCTGGCAGAGAGTGGACATGAAGTAAAAGTACTCCATGCGGTACACTATAAGGATCCAGTTTACCGAGAGGTCTTTGGCGAGTTGATTGGAACCAAGTATTACCGCAAATGTCCAGACCTTCTTGTAGATGGCGATTTCGTAGAATACGAGTCTTTCAATTCCGAGCAGCCAAAAAATGCTTTCCGTAATATGCTACATAAAGGATTGGCGCAATCGGACAGGATTATCCTACGACAGTGTGACCTCACTGACGGTTATATGTTGCGAACAATAATAGGTTATATCCAAAATGGCTATCCGGTATCAATTGTAAAGATTTTTGATGGTACCGGATTAAGAACGTTATATAAAACTGAAGGCTGACGAGATACTCATCAGCCCAGTATGCAGCGAATCCGTAGAATCGCTTAACTTTCTATTGCAAATATACTGCTTTTATTTAAATCTGCAAATTATTAACAAATAATCTTCTTCAAATACCCCCTTAACCCCTCATTCTCACAATACACATAACACCCTTTCTGGCCTCGTGTGAGCAGGGTTTTGTATGTGTTTAGAATCAAGCGGTGGGCAACGTCGTCACTAGCCCCGCGGATTCCGGAGAACTTGTCGTCGGGAGAGATAGCGGACTTGTCCGTTATGTCAGATGGCAGCGTTTTGATGAGATAATAGAAAAAGCAAAAGAAGCATGCAAATCGGCCTCCCAGAGCGTTGAGGAACATTTTACCGACGCCGGTAAAACATTCCCTATGCCAAAAGGAGGTACAAACGAAAAGAAGGATGTCCTTCTAACCCGCTATGCCTGCTATCTAGTTGCCCAAAACGGAGATTCTTCGTGCTGCGGGGGGAGCTTGGCTCCCTACCGCTTTTTTTATTGAGGAATAACCGCCTTATTATTCCCTTCTCATAGACATAGAGTTCCTGTTTTTTCTTTCAGAAAGAACTTGTCGCTTAATGCACCGTTAACGAGGTGGTTCAAATATAAAAAGCCAGCCTGGCACGCTGACTTTCGGTCTCGATCCGGGTTGCCATCTTCATCTATGGATAAACACAAGCTATTTGTGATTGCCGACGGTTTATTCTCCACATTCTCAGGTATTTTTGCTATATTTGTAATATGAGTGAGTTTGACGAGTATATCCGGCAAGGGGAGCTTGGGCCCAAGCAAAAGGCGGAAGCATGGCAGACCGCTATCGGCCTGCAGGATGTGGACGGCTTGAAGCCGTCTCCTTATTTGCTGGATACCGCAAAGCGCCATATCGAAGGAGATATCACCATCGATGAGGTTAAAGGACTCATCGATACATACTACAAATCTAGGGAAGGACGATTGTCCGTTGAGGAAGATAGGATGGAGGAGGCCGATAAAGTATCGGCAAGAATAACTGAACTCCTGCAAGAAGATACTTTTTCGTTTACACCATCAGAGTACCAAAGGATTCATCGCCGCTTGTTCCAGGGAATTTTTAAGTTTGCGGGTAAGTTTAGGACCTATAATATCTCCAAAAAGGAATGGGTGCTTGACGGAGCCTCCGTATTGTACAATCCATTCGAGAATATATCCGAGACGCTGGATTACGATTTTACAGAGGAACGGAGGTTTAACTATTCTGCCTGCTCTACTGATGAATCGATAGCCCATATTGCTGCTTTTGTCGCCGGTCTATGGCAAATTCATCCATTTGGAGAGGGAAACACCCGCACTACGGCTGTATTCTTGATAAAGTACTTGAGAGCTTTCGGTTTTTCAATTTCTAACGATTTATTCGCTGCACATTCATGGTACTTCCGTAATGCGCTTGTTCGGGCCAACTATTTCAATCGAGAGAAAGGGATTGTTCCAGACCTGTCCTATCTTGAAAAGTTCTTGCGGAATCTGGTGTTAGGCGAAAAGAATGAATTGAAGAACCGTTTTTTACATATTGGTTTTCAAACAGAGCTTGATTCAAAGAGTAAAATTTGCACTTTGAGTTGCACTTTGGAAGAATTGGCAGTACTACGATTCCTGAAGGCTGATCCAAAGGCAACACAACGACAGATTGCCAAGCATCTAGGCCGATCTGAAAGAACAATAAAGTCTATGACTGTCCGGCTCACCGAAAAAGAGTATCTTATCCGTAAGAACGGAAAACGTGACGGATGGTGGGAGGTGCTGGTAGAGTTGCCCGTTAATTAACGAAAAAGAGGATGACCTCACCTCATCCGCCGATGGCCTTTGGGTTCGGGCCTCGGCAGGCCGTGGAGGTAAAGTGCTGATATTAAGTTAAATGCAAAAAAGGATCTCCACACATGAAGGGAGATCCTTTTTGGTAATATGCTAATAATCAGGCATTTATCTCCACGCCACTCACTCATTCAGAGTGGTTACATCGCAAGAGTAATGCTTTTTCTGGAACTAGAAAGCGGAATTTGCTATATTTGCTTCACAAAACACACTGCATATGATTCTTACCACGACTCCGTCCGTAGAGGGACGCACAATAGCAGAATATAAGGGAGTGGTCTTCGGGGAGGTTATCTCCGGGGTGAACTTCCTCAGAGATTTCGCGGCCAGCATCCGCAACATCGTAGGCGGCCGCAGCGGCTCCTATGAGCAGGAACTCATCGACGCGCGCTCCAAGGCTATGGAGGAGATGTCGCTTCGGGCGCAGGCTATAGGCGCAGATGCGGTGGTCGGCATCGATGTCGATTACGAGGTCCTAGGCGAGAATAACGGCATGCTCATGGTCACTGCCTCCGGCACCGCCGTAAAGCTGGCGTAGGGGCTTTATTTCTCCTTCACATTTTGCTTTTTTAAATAAAAACCCTACCTTTGCGACGAGACAGTAATACCGTGATACGGATGGGTAATCGAGTCGCGCAAAAGTCCCCGCCCGCGAGGCCCTCGCTCATGAAGTAATTCCGCCACGTAGTCTTGGGGCAATTCTAACAGGAGGTCATTTGGCCTCCTGCTTTGTTTTTCTTGCTTCAATGGCTGTTATACAATATTGAACTTTCTTTTTGTCTTTTCGTCTGACTCCCACAGTCATTTTTACTCGACCAACTCCTGTACAGATGTATTCCATAATGAGCATACGCTCAAAAGCTCGCTGATTTTTACTATCTTGCTTTGCCGGAACATCCCTGACGAGCCAGGAATTTGTAAGAATTGCGTCAAGTTGCTTATTACTCAAGCTTTCTTTCGGTCTCAATCCGGGTTGCCTCAAACATTTCCATCATGCCGGACAGGGCGGCGAAGGGCATGAACTGGGCGGCGCGTTTGGCCATGCTCATCCGCCGATGGCCTTTGGGCTCGGGCCTCGGCAGGTCTATAATGTCTTCGTAAGGGTTCATGCCTGCAAAGGTAGAGCCCCGTTTTGAAAGGTTTTGACAATGATAAAAAAACCGCCCCGCATTTCTGCGGAGCGGTCGAATAGTTCTAGATGGTCCCTCTACCACGACATCTGCTGCAACTCTGCGTGCCGTAGCCATAGCACCATCCGCATTTTTGGGTCCCCTTCCCATTGCAGCTGGAGCAAGTCCTTCTGCCGCCGACAAAGGTAACATAGCCCTTGCCCTGGCATCCTGCGCAGGAAACCCTGCCGCTGCCTTTGCAGTGAGAGCAGGACTCTTTTCCGCTGCCGCCGCACTTGGGGCATCTCTGGTTTTGGACGGCATCGTTGTGGTGGTCGCAATGGCATACGGCGGTGATGCCGCATTCATCGGGGTTGGCATTCGACGCGTGGTCGCGCGTGGCTGCTGTTCCGGAGGTGAGCCATAGCAGCATGGCAATCGTGATGAGCAAATTGAATTTCATAATACTATGGATTTAAAGGTAAGATTGATTCATGTTGCAGGGGACTCCTTTGACGGACGGGCGGAATTCCGGCATGCCCGGAAGGGAATTCACTTTTTCATGGAACGGCACTATCTGTTTTTCTCCGATCTTATAACCCGCAAGGTCCAGGGTCGTTGTCTTCCCATCCTTCCGCATCACGACCAGGTGCTTAAAACTCTTGTCCAGCCATTCGTATCTGGCGGTCCTCAGTCTGAAGTAGCGGTAGTTGATGAAGCAGTAGTCTATCTCCCCAGTGGGGATGAGGCAGCCGTTGCCGTCCGTGATCCCTTCGGGGGAGATGGTTATGGTCTTGTTCCGTTTCCGGAATTCCCGGATGAAATGAAAGGTCATTATTGCCGCCAGCGCGAGGAAAATGAGCCAGGCGTACAGGTAGCCGAGGAATTCCCCTTTTTGAATTGCGACCACGGCAATGGCCACCGCGGCTGCAATCAGCATTGCGGCCAGGATGCCAAAGGCAATGATATACCCTCTGCCGTATTTGATAGACACATCCATAAACAATGATATAACTTTCTGATTCTCACGCAGTAATGCTGTTTTGCAAATTTACTGGTTTTTCGGAAAAATGCAAGAGTTATTTACTTCTCACCTCATCGGAATGCTGGTGGCGCGTTTGGCCATGCTCATCCACCGATTTGTCAGACTTTGACAAGTCGCCACCGGCGTGAAAATAAAGTATTTTTTATTATATTTGTAGGTTAACACGACACTAAAAACAATTTAATATGGGAGCATTTCACGCATACGACATCAGGGGAATCTATAACGTAGATTTCGATAAGGAAACCGCATACAAGATCGGGGCATTCCTGCCCGAGCTGCTGAAGGCAGACAAAGTGCTGGTGGGCCGCGATTGCCGCGTCTCCGGCCAGGAGATCCACGACTATCTCATCAAGGGCATCACCGATGCCGGGGCAGATGTAGACGACATCGGCCTCAGCAGCACTCCGCTGGTGTATTTCGGCACAGCGAACTACGGCTACAAGGCCTCGGTGCAGATCACGGCATCGCACAATCCTGCCGAGTACAACGGCATGAAGGTCTCCCGCGAGAACGCCCTTCCCGTGGGCCTGGACACCGGCCTCGGCCAGATCAAGGCATGGATAGAGGAGGGGCGCCCCACGCCCAAGGCAGCCAAGCCCGGACAGGTGAGGGAAATCGACATCAAGCCGGACTATATCGCCTTCCTCAAGAAGTACAAGGGCGACTACTCCAACCTCAAGATCGCATTCGACCTCTCCAACGGCATGGCCAATCTTTTTGCCAAGGAGATATACAAGGACGAAAACGCCGAATGGCTCTTCGACACCATCGACGGCCGTTTCCCCAACCATGAGCCCAACCCGCTGATTCCCAAGAATGTGCAGCCTCTGCGTGAGCTTGTGGCAAAGTGCGGGGCGGATCTCGGCGTCATCTATGATGGCGATGCCGACCGTGTGATGTTCGTGGACGACAAGGCCCGTTTTGTGGCGCCCGACCTCATCATCGCCATGATGGCCCAGTATTTCTGCGACGAGCGCGGAGAGAAGAATCCCCGTGTTCTTCAGGAAATCCGCTCTTCCAAGGCTGTGGGAGAGTATCTTCAGCAGTACGGCGCGGAAGTCCACACCTGGCGTGTGGGCCGTGCGTTTGCGGCTCCCAAGCTCCGCGAGATCGACGGCCTCTGGGGTGGTGAGCTTGCCGGCCACTACTACTTCAAAGATTTCTTCTATTCCGACAGTGGCATGCTCGCCAGCATCATAGTGCTCCGCATCGTGGCCGCCCTGAAGCGCAAGGGCAAGACCTTCAGCCAGCAGATAGACGAGCTCACCAAATACAAGAACTCCGGCGAGGTCAACTTCCGCGTGGAAGACAAGGCCGGCGCCATGGAGGCAGTGAAGAGCTTCTTCGAGAAGAGCGAGACGCCCACCGCGGTGATGGACTTCGACGGCTACCGCCTGGAGTTCCCCCAGTGGTGGTTCAACATCCGCCCTTCGAACACCGAACCGTACCTGCGCTTCATCTGCGAAGCCACGACGGATGAACTGCTGGAGAAGAAGATAGCCGAAGCGGCTGCGATAATAGAAGGACAGTTCGGCGGAAGGAGGGCATAGATGCAGATGAGGGGGAGATTCCTGATAACGATAACCGCCTTTATGCTGCTGCCGCTTATGGCAGGGGCGCAGGAACGCCGCCTGACCGTAAAAGAGGCGGAGAAGCTGGTTCCCAGGGAGATACGGAAGCCGGTCAAATCCATGATCCCGGGGGAGAAACCTCCCGTGCACGACACCCTGGACACTTCCGATCCTGCCGTCAAGATTATCCTTTTCAACGACGGCACGTGGAGATATGAACGGGACGTGCGGGCTTTTGCCGACAGCGCCGTCTTCCGCAAGGCATGGAATGCGAATGAACTGAATCCCTACCGCACGAAGCTCGAGGACCTGCCTTACCGCGTGACCCTGTGCCTGGCGGATTCAGCGAGCCGTTTCTGCTGCCCGAACAAGGTGAAGGTGTTTTCTCCTTTCGGATGGCGCAGACGCCGGAACCATACCGGCGTGGATCTTCCGCTCCCGACCGGAACGCCGGTATATGCGGCCTTCGACGGCCGCGTGCGCGTGTCCATGTACAACAGGGGATACGGCAATGTGGTTGTGATACGCCATGCATCCGGCCTGGAAACGACTTATGCCCACCTGAAGGAGCGCAACGTGCAGGCCGGGGATTATGTGTCGGCTGGGGATGTCATAGGCCTTGGGGGCTCCACCGGGCGCTCCACCGGCCCGCATCTCCACTTCGAGACGCGTTATGAGGGCTTTGCCTTCGATCCGCAGTGGCTGATAGATTTCGAGACGGGAACCCTGCGCCACGGCTACTTCGTGCTCAAACGCAAGTATCTTTCCAACACCTCCAGATATTATCCCGAATCCGAGGACGAGGAAGACGAGATATACAAGGCGGAAGAGCAGGACAGGGCCGAGGCCGAGCGCATCGCAAAGGAGATGGCGGCGGCTCAGTATCATACCGTCAAGTCGGGGGATACGCTTTATGGCCTTGCGGCCAAGTATCATACTACGGTGGGTGCTATATGCAAGCTTAACGGCATCAGCGCATCCACCCCGTTGAAAATAGGTAAAAAACTAAGAGTCAAATAATTATGAAAAAGATCCTTTTTGCGGCCATGGTTCTCATGATGGCTGCGTGCTGCAAGCAGACGCCTCAGCTCTACACCATCAAGAACGCTTCCGGAATGGAAGTGAGCATCACCAACTACGGCGGGCGCATCGTTTCCCTGTTGGTGCCGGACCGGGACGGGAACCTGCGTGACGTGGTGCTCGGTTTCGACAATCTGGAAGACTACTATCCCGAGAATAACGAGACCGATTTCGGTGCAACCATCGGGCGTTACGCCAATCGCATCAAGGACGGCCGCATCACCATCGACGGCAAGGAGTACCAACTCCCCAGGAATAATTTCGGGCACTGTCTCCATGGCGGCACCAGGGGCTGGCAGTATCAGTTCTACAATGCCGTCGAAGTATCGGAGAACAGCCTGAAACTCGAGCGCATCTCGCCGGACGGCGACCAGGGTTTCCCCGGCAACGTGAAGGCATATGTGACCTTCACCGTTCAGGAGGACAACAAACTGGATATCCGCTACGAGGCCACCACGGATGCCCCTACCGTGATCAACATGACCAATCATTCTTACTTCAATCCTTCCGGGGAACCGAATCATTATTCGATATGCGCGGATGAGCTCTACATCAATGCATCCCGGTTTACACCGGTGGACGACACTTTCATGACTACCGGAGAAATCTGGCCCGTAGAGGGAACTCCCATGGATTTCCGTACGCCCAAGCCCGTCGGGTTGGATATCGATGCCGATTATGAACAACTTCGCAACGGCCATGGTTACGACCATAACTGGGTGCTGGATACCAACGGGGATGATACGGTGATCGCTGCTTCACTGTATTGCCCTACCAGCGGGATAGAGATACGGGTGTATACCGATGAGCCCGGAATCCAGGTTTATGCCGGCAACTTCCTGGATGGAACGGTGACCGGCAAGGGCGGCGTAGTGTATGGACACCGTACTGCAGTCTGCCTTGAGACCCAGAAGTTCCCCGACACTCCCAACAAGCCGGAATGGCCTTCCGCGCTGCTACGTCCCGGCGAGACCTATACAAGCCACTGCGTATTTGAATTTGTAACGAAATAATTCCTGAACATATGAAAAAGCTGTCGCTTATCCTGCTGGCCCTTCTTGCCCTTGCATGCAATAAGGAAAAGAACCCGGAACCGAAGGATTCCATCGAGTTCAAGTCGGCCAAGACGTTGACTTTCGACAATAAGGGTGGAGACAAGACCGTCTCTTTCACCACCTCCGGCGCGTGGATGTCCAGCACGTCTGCTGAATGGATAACCCTTTCGCCGTCATCCGGCAAAGAGGGTGCCGCCATGCCTGTGATTTCCGTATCCGAGAACACGGGCCGCTTGGCCAGGAAAGGTTTTGCGTATATAACGTGCGGTAAGGTTCAAGATACCGTAACCGTGTCGCAGACCGCAAAGAGTTTCATCACGGCAGATCCATCCGTTTTCTCGGTCGGAAATGCAGGAGGCGTTTATCTGTCCACGGTCAGCGCCAACGTGGATTACAACATGCAGTTGAATCCATCTTCGGCTTCCAGTTGGATTAAGGCCGATCTCGGACAGGCGGACTCCCGCGGTGACAGGGCACTCATGATTACCGTCTCGAAGAACGATGACGTGCACGCCAGGGAAGCCAAGATAGAGTTCGTTTCTTCCGGCCTTTCGGCGGAGATAGGCGTCTCCCAGTCCGGACAGGCCCCGATCTTCGACGTTACTGCGGTTTCCGAGCTTAACTGCCCTCCTGAAGGCAAGACCATCTCCATTACGGTTACGACCAATCTCGAGCTCACTGTAACCACACCTTCCTGGATTACGTCGACCAAGACCAACCAGGGCTACGACTTCACCGTTTCAGAGAACTCGACCGACAATCTCCGCAGCGGCACCGTGACCATCTCCAACACGGAATTCAACAAGAAGGCGGTTTTCAGCGTTAAGCAGAAATCCACGCAGTCGATATATATCCTTGCGATAGGCAACAGTTTCTCCGACGATGCCATGGAGTATCTTTTCCAGATTCTCCAGGACCTTGGCTACAAGGATATTTTCCTCGGCAATCTGTATATAGGTGGCTGCACGCTCCAGACCCATGCCGGCAACCTTACGAACAACCTCGGCGCCTACGATTACCGCACCAACAGTGCCGGGAAATGGTCTACCGCGGCTAATCACACGGCCGGATCAGCCCTGAAGGAGCGTGACTGGGATTATGTGAGCATGCAGCAGGCCAGCGGCTATTCCGGCGTGGCGGACAGTTACGATCCTTATCTCACCACCATCGTGAATGCGGTCAAGAGTTCCTGCCCCAATGCCAAGCGCATGTGGCACATGACCTGGGCGTATCAGGGGGATTCCAACCATAGTGATTTCCCCAAGTACAACGACGACCAGATGACCATGTATGAGGCAATCCTCAATGCAGTGAACACCAAGGTGCTGTCCCGTGGCGATTTCGACTTCGTGATTCCTTCCGGCACCGCCGTCCAGAACCTGCGTACCAGTTTCCTGGGCGACAACCTCACCCGCGACGGTTATCACATGTCCTATAACATCGGACGTTATCTCACGGCTCTCATGTGGGCCAGAAAGATCACCGGCAAGAGCATCGCCGGCGTAAGCTTCAAGCCGTCATCCTACACATACACCGACAGCCAGATTGCCGTAATCAAGGATGCAGTGGAAAAGGCGTACGAAAAGCCCTACGAGGTCACCACGTCCTCCAATCCTTTGGTTCCGGTCCTGCCCACCGATGAGCTGAAGCAGGCTTTCGTCAATGCTGGATATGACCTCTCGCAGTATGAGGCGGTTCCGTTGATTCTGACGAACAAGGCTTACTACAATTCGACGTCGAATCTCGTGTCCGTAAAGACGAGCGCTACTGCCGGCAGCACGGCAAGCAATACTTCGCAATTCGCTGCGACGCAGATTTTCAAGAAGGCAAATATCCCTGCGGGCTCGGTGATAGTCTTGAAGGATGGATTCCAGTACCGTCCCGAAGGGTGGACTTCCCTGAGATCGAAGAACTCCGATTCCGCCCGCCCCAAGAATACCACGACAAGTATAGTGGTTGTGGACGATGCCTGGTGGGGTAGTTGGAACTACCGTGCCTTCAACCTGGCGAAGAGCGGGAATCCGGGCCTGACCGATGCCGAACAGGAGACCCTCAGATCCTGCTTCGCCATCTTCGTGCCGAAGTAGTATGAAGCGTTTCGCTCAACTTTTCGCCCTGTCGTTGCTGCTTTTTGCCTGCAGTGGCAGACCGTGGCTTGTCGGCAGCGAGTCGGTGATCGCTGTCTCGCCCTGCGCCGACAGCATCTACCTCTACACTCCCGCCATCGCAGAGGGCTTCGACGGCCGCTTCGTGGTGGCGGTGGATTATGGCGGGCCGGGCACATCCGCCCTGGACGGCCCCAAATCTGACTTTGGAGATTACTCCGCCGGCAACCAGATCCGCGTACTGCTTTCCGATGACCACGGCAGGCATTGGCGTGAGACCTCCGCCCGCATCCCCATGATGCACGAAATCCTCTTCAAGGCAGGGGAGTCTCTCTACATGATAGGTCACTCGCGCAGGCTCCTCATCACGCGCAGCGACGATAACGGAGAGACCTGGTCGACCCCGGCCGTGCTGTGTGCGGAAGGCCGCTGGCATCAGAGCTGCGCCTCCGTGGACGTGCATGACGGCAAAGTGACGCTGGTCTATGAGAAATGGATTTCCGACGGCCATCCCTGGCCAGGGGTCGGCCCTGTGCTGATGCAGGCACCGGTATCTGCCGATCTGACCCAGGCCTCGAGCTGGAAGTTCTCCGAGCTGTATGACCCCGATCCCGTGATGGAGGCCGCCCGCCCTGCCGGCCTGCCGCTGGATGAGGAGGGCCGCCCGGGTCTTCTGGAAACCAACGTGGTGCGGGTGGTTGACCCTGCGCGCCCGTTC
>JAEEGK010028503.1_pt1 | contig 11200 bp, 4 predicted proteins | sample 8958771 | NCBI WGS metagenome assembly JAEEGK01 (sample SAMN16246547, study PRJNA631951) | gut metagenome | biome: gut microbiome; feature: rumen; material: SC-attached | host: Bos | place: Iran: Karaj | collected 2018-10 | reverse complement strand
GAAGGGACTTTTAGTAGATTATTCGAAGGAAAATATTTAAATTATATTAAATGTATTAATATTGATTTTCATTCTGAAAAAATGGAAAAATTTTATGATTTACAATTAACTATTAAAGGCTATAAAGATATTTACCAAAGTTTAGATGATTATATTAAAGAAGAAATTCTTGATAATGATAATAAATATGATACTGAGAAATATGGGAAACAAAAAGCTAAAAAAAGAATTAAGTTTATCAAATTTCCCCCTGTTTTAATATTACAATTAAAGAGAATTGAATATAATTCAAGAAAAGAAATAATGGTAAAAATAAATGATCATTATGAATATTATGATGAAATAAACCTATCAAAATATATAGAAAAAAACATATCAAATAATGTAAATGACAATAATAATAATATTAATAATAATTCAAATGATAATAATAATAAAGAAGAATTAAATGTTAATTTAGAAAAAGAAAAAATAAATGATAATATATATACACTTCATTCAGTTGTAGTTCATCAAGGAAATGCAACAAGTGGTCATTATTATGCTTATATAAAACCTTCAACAAATAAAAAAGAATGGTTATTATTTAATGATGATATTGTTAAACCCGCTGATCCTTATGAAATATTTCAACAAAATTTTGGAGGAAATATTGAGGTATATAAAAATAAAGGAGGAAAAGAAATTATTACTAATTCTATTAATTACGAAAGAAGTGCTTATATTTTAGTTTATGTTAGAAAAAATATTCAAAATGATTTAATTGGATTTGATAATATTGATATAGTACCTTCTTCTTTAAAAAAAAGATTCGAAAGTGAAAAAGAAGAAGAAAAATCTAATATTAATAAAAAGAAGAGTTTTATGGAAGATAAAAATATTTTTCTTATTTCTAATCAAAATGTTTTTAATCATGTTAATAAATTAGGAATTGTTAATTCTTTTATTGATTTAAATAATGATTTACCTCTTTGTTATAATACTAATTCTAGAATGATAATTAATTTTCCTTTAAATTTAACTTTTTTTGATTTTTTAGATTTCATTGAATCTCACACTAATATCCAAAAAAATAATTTTATATTATATGATTATTTAGGCTGTGAAGATATTAAAATTTTTTCTAGACAAGATTATGATTTAAAATTAATTGAAGATTTAAATATGAAAATTTCTGATTATAGAATTAATAATAAAAAAACTTTTTTAACGCTTTTCTTATATGTTAAAAATAATTATATTTTATTTAATAATAATGGTTCTTTAAAAGATTTTTGTGAAGAAATTGAAAAAGAAAATTCTCAGGATGAGAAAAATAATTCAAATATAATTTATATTTTTAGAAATATGAATAAATTTATGTTTAAAATGAATACAACAAAAAACAATAATATAAAAGAAGAGGAAGAAAATAATAAAAATATAAGAATTATATTTGTTAAAAAATATGAACAGTCAACAAAAACATTATCAATAGAAAAAATATTTCATTTAAATATAACTAAAAAGAATAATTTGTATGAAAATTTAATTCAAAAATTACAAAATCAACCAGTTGGAATTTTAATAGAAAAAACATCTCCAATCAATCAATCAATGAAGAATTCATCAAACGCATGTTTTTTAGATGAAAAAAATATATTTTCTATTTTAGAAAATTCAATTTCATTAATCATAATTCCAATATATAATTCCAATTTAATAAATGAGACACTTAATTATATTTCTTCTTTAAATTCAATAATATATATAGATGTATATTCACATCAAATAAATGGTAATTTTAATTATGAAGAATTAAATAGAGTAATAAAAAAATTAAGAATAGAATTAAAACAAAATCAAGATGAAAAAAATTTAAAAGAATTAATATTAAAACAATTAAAAGAAAAACATACTTTACCTTTATTTTTTAAAACTTCAAATCATTATTTTATTAATTCAAATAGTCAAATGGAATCAATTTCAGAAGATTTTTTAAAAAGTATAATAACAATAGAAAATATAGATATATATGATGATTATGATATTCCAATGAGACAAATTAATGATTTTAAAGAATATCCTATTTTAAATTCTATTAATTTTTATGAATGTTTATGTAAAATTAAAATATCTTTATTTAAACAAAGTGATTTAATTGATAATTATTCTCAAAATATTTCTCTTTATGATGTTGATAATAATGAAATTTTAATTTTAAGTTGTTTAATTCCTAAAAAAATTAAAAAATGTTCTGAAGTTATTGATTATTTATATGATATTTTACAAAAAAAAATTGGTGTTTCTTATATGAAAAAAAACTTTTATTTTATATTACAAAAAAAAAAAGAATTTGCTTATCAATTAATTACTGATAAAAATAATGATTTAAAAATATATGAAACTAGAACTAAAGATATTGAATATAGATTACAACCTTTTTTAGATGAAGAAATTTATAAATTTTTAAATTTTGATTATAAAAAAGTATTTATTTCTTTTTCTGAATTTTCTTTTGGGCAAATTGCTCCTATGATAAAATTTTTTAAATTAAATCAAAACTTTTTAGAAATTAAAGAAGAATTAAAAAATTGTATAAGTAAAAATAAATATTATGAAGATATTATTAAAGAAAAAGGAAAACTAGATATTAGAATATATAAAGCTGTTAAATATGAAGGAAAAATTTATAGAAATATAAAAGAGTTAATTAGAGATGAAGAAACTATTGATATTATTATTAAAGATTCTTTAGGTGCTTGTAATTTATTTGTATTATTTGTTTAAATTTCAAAAAAATATTTTTTTAACAAAATATCAAAAAAATAATTCTTATATAATAAGAAATTAATTCATTTTTTTCAAAATTTTATTGATTATATTATAAGGAATATCTTTCTCATTTCTTGAAGTTAAAGGATATTTTTTATTAATTTGAATATTTAATTTTTGTTTTAATTTCCCAATACTCATACTTGTATCATGATATAAAGCATTAATTATATGATTATCATTTAAAAGAGAATACTTTTTACTTTTATTTTTTCTTTTTTTTAAATTATTATTTTCTCCTAAAACAAAAACTAAATTTTTTCCTTTAATAGAATTGCTTTGTAAATTAGTTGCAATATTTTTATCATTTCTAGAAAAATTCTTTTCATTTAAATTATTATTTTGATTACAATTAATATTAATATTTAGATTTGGTTGATTATAATTAATATTATTATTGTTATTATTATTTGAAGTTTGTTTATGAATACTTATATGAACATTATTTCCATTTGTGTTTAAAACATATGATATTTTATTATCTTTTCTTTTTGTTTCTAATGCTTTTTTTTTGTTTGAATTTATATTTTTTGATTTAAATAAATTTGAAAATTGAGAATTTTGATTATTTGGTATTAAAGAATTACCTATTATATTTCTTATATTATATTTATTTTTATAATTTTTATTTTGAAGTTTTGGATTTGTTGAATTTGAATTAAAATTTTGTGTTAAATTCTTTTTATTTGAATTTTGACCAAAATTTAAATTTAAATTAATATTAAAAATTGAACTTGTAATATTATTATTTGTAATAACATTAGAAATTGTCATTGTTTTTTTATTTGTATATTTGATTTTAGAATGATTGTTTTCTGTATTACTTTTATTTTCTTTTTTATTTTGAGAAGTATTAATTCTACTACTTATTGTATTTTTAGAATTTGTTTGAATAACTAAATTTGTCTTTCTTTTATGTTTAATTACTTTATTTTGAGTATTATTATTTCTTTTTGTTCTTATTTGTTTTGGATATTGAATAATCTTTAATAAACTTTCTATTGATTTATTTGTTTTTTCATTATAATTTTTTTTCGAATCTCTTGTTGTTGATAATAATTTTTGTGTAAAAAGTAAATCATTTGGAAAATTTATTTTTGTTTGTATTTTTCTTTTTGTATTTGAAATTTTAATATTAGTTAAATTTGGATTACTTATTTTTGGTCTGTCACTATTATTATTTAATTTTTCTTTATTTTTATTTTCTTTTAAATCTATATTAATTAAATTTTGAAAATTTAATTTTTTTATTTCTAAAATTTTACCTTTCAAAGGAATTTTAGTTTTATTATTTTTATCTATTTTTTTCTCTAAATTTTCATTATTTTCATTTGTTATTTTATAGTTTTTTTTTTCTATTTCAGAATTATTTAAATTAAAAAAAGATTTACTAAAATTTAAATAATTATTATTAATAATTATTTCATGTGAATTATTTTTCATTTTTGATAATATATCATCATCAGAATAAGAAAAATCATCATTTTCATTTATAAATTTATTAATTACTTGACCTAAATCTTTTGAGGAAATTTCATTTTCAAAATTAAAAGAATTCAAAGAATTAGTTAAAGTATTATTTTTAAAAGTTTTTAAACTAAAAGTTTGAGTAATATCACTAGGATTAATAATTTGATTAAAATCTTTATTTTCTTTCTTTTTACAATTAATATTATCATAAATATTATCTTCATTTTCTTCAATTATTTCTAAATATCTTTTTTTTCTTTTTACATTTTTTAACATTATTTTCACAATATCATCTAAATTAAAATAAACAGGAGGAAATAAAGTATATTTTTCATAATAATGATTTATTTTGGGTAATCTATTTTTCGATTCATATTTATAATAAAATCTTTTTAAAAAATCACTTGTTTCATCCCATAATAAATAATTTTTAAATTCACTTACTATATGTTTTCTTTCATCATATATTATATCTGTTATTATTTTTTTATTATATGAATCATTTGTTACATTATATTTTTTTAAATTTAATATCATTTTTTTTTCTGCTTTTAATAATAAGTTTGAAAGAGATTTTTTATTGTTTATATTATTTAATATTGTTTTCTTCGTTTTTTTTATTTTTTCTTTTGAACTATTTGATTTTATTATTTTGTTTGTTTTTGAATATTTTGCATTTGATTGATTTCTTGAATTTAAAGATGATATTTTTGCACTATTTAATATCATTTTGCCTTTTTTTAATTTAGGTTTAATATCCCTTGGAGATTTCAAATTAACTATCATTTTTAATTTAAACAAATTAAATTTATATAAAATTATTTAAATAATTTGAAAAATAAATAATAAAAAAAGAAATAAAGTATATTATATTTATTTAAAATAAAAGATATTTTAAAACTGTTTTTAATTATAATAATTCTTTTTTTATATTTAAAATTAAAGTTTTGAGAAGATAATAATTTCAGTTTTATTTAATTTAAATATGTATTTTTTAAAATTAAATAATCTTATATAGTATATTTTCTTAACTTAAAAGAATATTATTTATCATTAAGAAAATAAGTTTAATAACAAATCCTATTGTTCCCATAATTAAAAATCCAAGTGAACATTGTTTAGCTATTGTCATAAATTCTTTTCTATCTGGTTTTTGACAATTCATAATAAAATTTTTAGAAGCTTTATAAAAATCAGTTAAATCACCAATCATTCCTTTATCTTCTTTAGATGACATTTCTTTTAATTTTAATTTTAAAATTTTATTAAATAAATATTAAATAATATATTTATAAATTAATAAAAAATGAACATTTGTCCTATAAAATAATTATTATAAAATAACAATAATAAAATAAAAAAAATGAATAATTAAAAAAATGTAAAAACGTATAAATTCACTTATTTATTATTTTAATTTCAATGATAAAAGAATCATTGAAAATATTTTTCCAAATCACTTCCAAATTTTAGCTTTTTAAGTTAATCAATTGAATAAAAATTAAAGTTTTTATATTATTCTTAAATAATAATTTAATAATTATATAAAACGAAAATTTAAATAATAATAAAAAATTTTTTTGAATAAAAAAAAATAAAAACCCATCATAAATTTTTGAATATTTTATAAATAAAACCCCAAAATTAATGTAAAAACGTATAAAAAAATATAATAATTTTTATTCTCCAAATCTAAAATGTACTTTAGATTCCAATTTCATATCATCATTAATTTTAAAAACAAAGCTTTCAGGAATAAAATAATCATTAAATTCTCTTGTATCATTTCCATCTTTATTCACTCTTAATCTAATATCAGAAGAATTAGAAACAGAAATAGGAATATGTGCAGAAGGAGGATACAAATATAATAAAACATCTTTACAACTATCAACATTTATCATATTTACTAAACCTTTACATTGTATTTTTAATTTAGTTACATTTATTAATTCTATATCTACTAATAAATCTTCACATGTTAATTTTATATCTTCACTATTTATTATATATATTCTATTTATTTTTTTTGGTATTATAAATGTACTTTCTATACAATTTTGAATTACTAAAATTTTTTCTATCGTTAATTTTGATTCTTCTAAAGTTTTATTTATTCCTTCAAAATTTTCAAATATCATTAAATTATCGTCTTCTCTATATGATTCTTTCTTGTTTCTAACTAATAATCTTCTTGATAACAAATGCTTATTTAATATATATGTCTTGTTTTCACTTGAAAAATCTGTACTTTCTATTGTTGAACATGAATTACTTCTTATGTGAATTTGGTTTTGATCTGAATTTTCATCCTTTTTTAATTGGTTTAATGGCTTTAGTTTGTTTATTAAATTACCAGAAAATACTTGATCAATTATAATTTTCCTCATTTTTTATTGAATCTATTATTTAATTAATAAAAATAAAATCATAAAAATATATTATAATATTTAAAAAAAATTATTTATCATAAATGAAATAAATTATGAATATTCAATCGATAAAATAAAAGGAAATATATAAAAACATTATCAAATATTTTTAAAATGAAAAAAAAGAAACACATATCTTAAAAACATTAATTTATTTTTAATATAATAAAAAATCAAGTGATAAATATTTTTTCTTATATATTAATTCTCTTCTTTTTTTTCATCTTTATCATTATTTTCATTATCATTATTTTCTTCATTTTTATTATCTTCTTCTTTATTATCTTCTTCTTTATTATCATTTTCTTCATTTTCTTTAAATTCATGTTCTTCATCATCTAAAAAATCAACATCTTTCAATTGACTTTCACTAATATTTAAAACACTTTTATCAGCATTAATATTATCATCATTAAAGTTAATATTATGACTTTCTTTTCCTATCATTTCATTTTCTTCTTCTTTTTCAATTAATTCAATCATTTTTTCTATTTTTTCTCTTAAATTTTCTTCAAAAACTCTTTTTTTTCCATCTTTTAAAATTTCCAAAGCTTCATTTTTTTTTCCAATAATTTTATTATAATAAATATCTGCAATTTTTAAATAGCAATCAGGTAATGTTCTTTCATTAGAAAGAATTTTTTTATAAATATTAGCAGAAATTTCATATTCTCCAATATTTTCAAACATTAAAGCAATTTCACTTAAAATATCTTTATCATTGAAATTGACTTTATTTAATTCATTAAGACATTGTAAAGCTTGGTTTTTTCTATTAGTACTTAAACAAAAAATAGTTAAATAAGCCCAAATTAAAGGATTTTCAACATCTAATAAATTTGCTTGATTTAATGCTTTTTCAGCTTCTTCAAATTCACCTAATTTTGTTAAAGTAAAACCTAGAAATCTCCATGCAAAAGAATGTTCAATTGAATCTCTTAAAATTTGATTATAAATTACTTTTGCTTCATACCATTTTTTGTTTTTAATATATATATTTCCTAATTTTACCATCATTTCCAAATCAAAATTGTTTTCTTGTGGTTTAAATCTTATTGCTTTTACATATAATTTTTCTGCTTCTTCATATTTTTCCTTATAATATAATGCATGTCCTTGAAGTAAATATGGCTCATATGAAAATATTTTTTTTTCTATTATTTGATTTGTTAATTCTATTACTTTATCATATTCTTTTCTAAAAAGTAATATTTTGGCTTGTTGAGTTTTAAAGGAAATATCTTCTTTTGTTTCATCTGAAAAATAATCTAATATTTTTTCACTTATTTCATAGAAATTATATTTATTAAATAAATTAACTAAATCATACCAAATAGAATCAACTTGTAAATTATTTAAAACATTAGGTTTATAATCAAAATGAATTCTTGGATTTCCTCTTTTTTTTTCTTCTTCTTTAGCTTTTAATTCTTCTTCAGTTAATTCAGGAGGAGGATTTTTTTTATCTTTTTTATTATCTTTGACTTCTTCTTCTTCTTTAACTTCTTCTGGTTCAGGATGTAATTCTTCACTTGGAATACTTTTCATTTTAAATAATTTTGCAGCTTCTAAATGTTTCTTATATAATAAATCATATATATTTAATTGTTGTTTACTTATTGTTTGATTATTTTGATTTGCTTTTTCCTTATATAAAAATGCTAAAAATGAATTAAAGTTACAAGATGTTCCATGAATTTCTTTTTTAAATAGTATTAAATTCATATAATTTAATGCATTTTGAATTTGATCTTTTAAATATAATAATCCACAATAAACAATTTGAGTATCTAAATCAATTGATGATAAATCAATTGAAATTGCATTTTTTAAAGCATTTTCAACTTCTGGTAAATCATCTATTTTTTTTGCTAAATTCATATATAATAACCAAGCTTCTTTATTTTGATCTAGAAGTAATCTTGCTTTAAAATATTTTACTGCTTTTTGATAATCATCTAATAATTCATTTTCTTTTGATAATCTTATTAATCTTTTATCTTCTGGTTCTTTATTTTGTCTTATTGCATAATTCATTATTTCTTTTTTACTTTGAGAAAATGTTGTTAATATATGTTCATGTAATTCATCTTTTTTTAATTTTACAAAATCATCAGTTGCTTTTTTAATTGAATCTGTTAAATATGCATATAATTCACTATAAAATTGATCTCTTTTATCTTTAAAAACTCCTTTCACAGAAGTATCTTTTTTATTATATTTTTCTCTTACAATTCTTACAATAAATTTCTTTAATTTTTCTTTTAATAAATCTGCTCTTCCACTAGTATTAAATTTATCTAAAAATTTATTAACATTATTTTCTTTTTCTTCTCTTTTAGCATTACTTAATAAATTTCCTTTTTCTCTTCTAACTAATTGTCCTTTAGAAGAATCACCCATAGCTTCATCATAAGTTTTTGCAATAGCAGCAATGGCAATTTTAAATTGTCTTAATAAATCATTTTCAATTTCTTCTATTGTTATTTCTTTTTTAGGTTTTGGTTCTTTTTTAATCAAATCTATTGGATCTGGTAAAGGCAAATCAGGTAATAAAGGATTTACTGGAAAAGTTAAACCAATTTTGATATATATATAAGTTTTAGCTTTTTCAACTTCATCTAATTTTTCTTCTTGATTATCTTTAATTAAATTTAAAATTTCTTCATTATTAGGATTAATATATTTAAATCCAGTTTTTTTTTCAATTTCATCAATTCGATTTTCATAAGTTTCTCTTAATTGTAAATTAACTCTTAAAGATAATTCAGTTAATCCATAATTTTTATGCAAATCAGTACAATCAACCCATCCAATACAATAAATAGGATGAACATCTTCAGGATTAATTCCTTTTGGTTTTGCTCTTTTTTTTGGATCATCATCAATTGGAGGAATAAAATTTACTTGAATAACTAATCCTTCATTTACATTTATATCATCATCTAATTCTATCAATTTTTCATTTGTCTTTTTTACCATTGCTATATTATTTTCTTCTGGAAATGATATCCAAGGTTCTTTTGTTGGTAATTCTTTCAAAAAGTAAAATTGCTCTTCTGGTGTTTTTTTACTTAATATTTCTTGAAAAGCTTTTTCTTTTTCTTCTCTTTCTTTTTCTTCTTGTGCTAATCTATCTTCTTCTGCTTTTACAGCAGCAGGATCTTTTTTATTTACTTTAGGAGGAGGCTTTTTTTTATTTTCTAATTCATTTTTTTCTTCTTCTGTCATTTCTCTCTCGTGTAATTTCCCATTTTCTAAAATTGCATCTGCTAATGTTACTGTATATTGCCAAGTATCAACTGAACCACTCTGTTGAAGCTTTAGCCATGATTCTGGAAGACTGTATATTCCTAAAACTTGGTATGAAAATTCTGTTTCTGATGTTTGAGGACCTCCACGTTCTAATATTTGGGAAAGAGAACCCCATTGATCTTTAGGGTCTATGTTTATACGAGATGTTTTTAAACGCATTGTACGACCGCTACGCAGTTTCATTTTTTTTTTGTATTTTTTTAATTTTTTATTTTTGGGAGTTAGTTTTTAATTAAATTATTTATTGGTTTTTTTTATTTAAGTAAGTTTATTTTTTAAAAATTCAATTTTTTTAAATTCTTTAAAAAGAACTAAAAAAAATGAATGTTCCCTTTGAATAGAATTTATATCAATTTGAACAAAAAATACAAAGAAGATAGTCTTTAGATATCAACATGATATGAATACAAGAAAAAAAATATTAGAAATAAAAAATGACTATTCTCAAATAGAATCTAAAATCATTTTTTCCATTCTGACAATTATTTTTAAACATCAATAGAAGATTATTTTATCCTTCAACTTCCTCAAAAAAATAATATAAAACTTGATTATTAAAATAGTAATCAAGTATTTATTTTTTTTATTAGTAATTCAAGAAAGAAAAAATATATTATTTAAATGTAATTGTTTTTATTAAATTTATATTGTTTTATTTATTTAAAAAATATAAAAATTAATTTTTATTATTTTTTAATATATTTTCTTATATAAATTTGTTTAATATTTCTTTTTTCACTTTCAATATTTTTATTTAAATTATTTTTAGGTGAAAGAATATTATTTTTTCCTTTGATATTATAACTTTCAAGTAAATTATCAAAAACTTTAACAGTAAAAAATTTTTGAGGATTATTAATTACTTTATTACAAATATGAAAATCTTCAGGTTTATGTTCTTTATTTTTTTTACATAAAGGATATTTTATTCCTTTTTTACTATAAGATTCAATTGTTTTAATTAAATTTATATTTCTTGAAATAATTTCATTATTTTTTTCATTTTTTACTTTATTATTATTTTCATTATTATTTTTCTTTTCTTTTTTATTATATTTTTGCTTTAGAGAATCATTTATTATTATATTACTAAAATTTCTTTTTAATTTTTTTTTTTTTTAATTTTTCATTTAATGATTTCTTTATTTTTTCTTCTAAACGAGGAGAAT
>JAEEGK010028501.1_pt1 | contig 11200 bp, 17 predicted proteins | sample 8958771 | NCBI WGS metagenome assembly JAEEGK01 (sample SAMN16246547, study PRJNA631951) | gut metagenome | biome: gut microbiome; feature: rumen; material: SC-attached | host: Bos | place: Iran: Karaj | collected 2018-10 | reverse complement strand
TTAGAGAAAACGCAAGCAATTACATTAGTAGCTGCTGTCAACAAATTTAATTTGAAAGGATAATACAGCTGCAGGTTTGAGGTTTTAATTATGAGTCATTCAGTGATGATTATGGGATGTAGTGATTCCCGGCATGTTTATAACTTTATCAATATCGTTTTGTCTGACCAATTAAAATTTGATCATATTACAATTTTTAATGTGGCGTACGTCGATCATGAGCCGGAAGAGTTTGATGATTATTATAAAGCAAGAAATATCAGGGTATTAAATCCATTACAAAAGCCCTCAACCAAAGTTGGAGCATTTAATTCCGCTTCAAATTTTGCAGAGAGGACATGGGCTTTGCATAAGCACCTGAAATCAAATCATTATGACTATCTCATAGTTCATTATTGCTCCTGGCAGGCTATGAGATGGGTTAGTTTGTCCAGTCATTTTTTTCAGAAAGTATTCCTTGTTTTTTATGGAGGGGACGTCCTGAGAAATAAATCTGCAGACAATCACTTGTTTAACAAAGCATATGGGAAAGCATCCGCTATTATTCTTCCCAACAAGCATAGCTATGAAGTTTTTAATGCCAAGACTCATAATAGATATGAAAACAAGACTACTTTAATCCAGTTCCCCAAAAAGATGGTGAGTGCTTTTTTAGAGTTTGAGAACAGACTACCGCAAAGGAATGATATACTGGATTATTTCGGCTTTCCAAAAGATAAGATTATCGTACTTTGTGGGCACACCGCTACCAGGGCTGAGAGGTATGAGCAAATCATCAGTCAAATCAAGATGATACCCGATGACATCAGAGAGAAATGTTTCTGGGTTTTCATGATGACATATGCACCAGAGGAATATGAAACATATCAGAAAGAAATAGAAACATCTATCTTGAACCATCATATTCATGGATGTGTGATGAAAGAATACCTGAACTATGAACAGATTCAAGAACTAAACAGCGTTACGAGTATTCATGTGACAAATATACTAACAGATGCCTTGTCTGCCTTTTTACAGGAGCAGATGCTGTCTGGTTCAGTCATTATCTATGGCAAATGGCTTCATTATGATGATATAGAGAATGAAAACTTCTTTGCAATACCATACAACCATATTGAGGACTTAAGCGGTATTCTTATCGAAGTTATCAGTGATTTAGATAAATATAAAAAACTGAGTGAAAAGAACAGAAACGGGATCATCAATCTTGCTTCTGAACAGACCGTCAAAAACAAATGGAAACAACTTCTTGAAATCAGTTAGTATGAAACATGGTTCAATTGTGGGATAAAGAAGCCTTGTAACATCCACATTTACTGAGCCAAATATTTTGATAGCGTGAAACCCTGTCCAATTTGTTCAAAACAATATAAAGTGGAGTAAAAAATAATTCAAAATTATGAAAATTTCTAAAAGATTCTTCTATCTTCTATACTATTTGTTTTTCAGTCATTTGCCACAGAATGACGGCCCTTTCGGCAGGATCGGCAGAATTCTGAGGCGATGGGCATGCCGACATCTTTTCGAATACTGCGGCAGTAATGTCAGTATCGATAAAGGTGCAGTATTTGGTAAAGGCGATAGAATAAGAATTGGAGACAATTCCGGCATTGGTGCTTACTGTACCATACCAAATGGCTCTATCATTGGTGACAATGTGATGATGGGAAGGAATGTTTATATATTGTCCCAGAACCATAGGTTTGACAGACTTGATATTCCGATGTCAAAACAGGGTTTTACGCCCCCACAGCCGGTTGTTATCGATGATGATGTGTGGATTGGCAACGATGTCAGGATTTTGCTTGGAAGGCATATAGCAAGAGGGTCGATTATAGGGTTAGGAAGTGTTCTTACAAAGGATTTTCCTGAGTATAGTATAGTTGGCGGGAATCCGGCAAAACTGATTGGAAGTAGGATAAAAAGCAAAGAATAACGAATTCAAATCATAAAGTAGCGGGGTCAAATTTGGTATATGAATAGAATCAAGTATGTTAAAACGATAGTGTTAGGTAAACTCCTGCGTAGGGGCAATTCTTTCGTAGTGGATGCGTTCCGCAAGGAAGGAATGGATATTGGAGAAGACACCCATATTTTTAGTAACATAATAACTTCAGAGCCTTATCTGATAACGATTGGGAAGAATTGTACAATTTCAACCGAAGTATGTTTTTTGACACATGATGCAAGCATAGGTTTGTTTCTAGATAGAAAAGTAAAATCGGACATCTGTGGCTCTATATCCATCGGGGACAACTGCTTTATCGGGAACCGCACCATTCTGCTTTATGGAGTCACTATTCCGGATAATACCATTGTTGCGGCTGGGAGTGTTGTTACCAAATCTATCAATGAGGCAGGTTGCATAGTTGGTGGAAATCCTGCTAAAATCATTGGGAAGGTGGATTCATTTCTTGAAAAGAATAAGGATTATTTTCTCAACCTGCATGGGCTAAGTTTCGAAGATAGAAAGAAATTTATACTTGAGAACCAAGGAAAGCTCATTATAAGGTAAACGGTGATAGTATGACTATAAAACAAGCGCTGAATTATGCCATATCAGTTCCCAAGACCATTTACTTTAATTTTATGTGTTTTGAATTTAGAAAGGCAGTGCATCTTCCGGTCTTTGTTGCGTGGAATGTAAAGTGCAGAAAGCTAAAAAAAGGATCAATTGAGATCCCGGAAAATGCACAGACTTTTTCGATTCAAATTGGTTTTAATGGCGTGGAAGCTATTGAGAGTGGAAAAAGCATTTTCAATCTTGATTCGGGTACGATTATTTTTAGAGGCAATTGTGCCATTGCGTCAGGATGTCGAATCGGTGTATCAAACAATGGCATCATCGATTTTGGAGATGGATTTAGTGCAAATAAGAATTTCTTTATTTCATGTAATAAACATATAATCTTTGGCAAAGACGCAATGTTTGGATGGAACGTATCTTTCTTTGATGCTAACGGACATCCGGTATATGTAAATGGTGAAATAAAAGAGAACACACGTAAAATTGAAGTTGGCGATCATGTGTGGATAGGTTCAGAATGTCATGTTCTAAAAGGAACTGTAATACCTTGTAACTCAATTATTGCTTATGGGAGCGTTGTTACGACCAAACTTTATGAACCGAATTGTGTTTATGGAGGGAACCCAGTGAAAAAAATACAGGAAAACATCAATTGGAAAAGGCATTGGGAGTAACCACTCAGAAATAGAAAAGGAGTCAAGTATAGCGCTGATGCACCAGAAGGGCAGAAGTGAGAGCAGTCACACTGAAAGATGAAAGATACAGGGTAAAGTAAAGACCCATGGATTGATTGACGAGACTGATGTTGCACCATTCGCTGAAGAAACAAACGAAGAGTCCGAATGGATCATGAACTTGGCGGACACTTTGAAGAAGCACAGGGATGCGTATCTGACAAACGGGACCCGTTATTACAGACCGACAAAAAGAAAAGAAGGAAGGCAATAGACATAATAGATGCTAACGGCACATATAGAATTATGATATAATAAGCATATGCAAAACGCATATGCTTATTTGTTATATACGAGAAGTGAAGCGGAGCGTATGCTTAAGGTAACGAGTGATCTAAGGAGGAATCATCTATGTACAAGGTGGATAATATCGAGATTGGAAAATACATTGGCGGATTAATCATCGCCGGGAAATATGCTTCAGACAGGCAATTTGTCATAGCATACATCAAACTGAGAGAGGCAGCCAGACGGAAATGCTGGCTGCCTCTCGGCAAGTTCGCATGTATGTTAGAGGAAGGGATCGCGTTAAAGGAGAGAAATGCGCGATCCTTTTTAATTGGCCCGTTACGAAATAAAGACTTTGTCGGGGATGATGGCATCAGGGAGCTTTGCCCTGTCGTCAATGTAGTAGTCACAGGAGATTTTTCTTGAGTTATTCCCGTACATCTCAATGATCTCCGGAAGGTTGTCGTTGACGGCATCGAATTCCAGCTGATGGTCCCGGCACCATTCAACCGCCTTTTCCAATGCCTCGCCCGCTCGGCAGGTCCAAAGGATGAGTTTGTTGCCCTGGCCCTTCCAAGATTTCAGGTATTCAATTAAGGGCATGTTGGGCTCCCCGAGCTCCGGCCATTTGCTAAAACACAGGGTGCCGTCAAAATCCACGGCTATCGTCTGATAATCCATCCCTTCACCTCCCGTCAGTCACCTGGCGTCGGTCATTTGCCGTATGCCGCCAGTTGTTCGATTGCGTCCTTTTTGTCGCATTTACCGTTTGAATATGCGCCTACGACGTCATAAAAGCCTTCGTCGTTAACGTCTATCTTGTAAAGGCTGTACAGCACTGCGCCGAATTCGTTCATTGCGTCAATGCAGTCCCGGCCGACCGTGTCGGTACCGTCAGTTGCATCTTCGGAAACGTTAACGCCGATTGATAAGAACTTGTTTTCCATGCGGTCCAGATGACGCATGAAGTCTAAATAGTGTCCCAATACGATTTCTCTTTGATTATCCATTAGTTGTGGACTCCTTTCTTTGGCTGGAGTGGCGGCATTGAAAGAATGAGGTTCAAAGTCGGTGACGGGAAACACGTCGTAAACCATTTTGCCCAAATACGCCGAGATGCGGTACGCCATGCCAAGGGAGAGGTTTTGCTCGCAGTTTTCTATCTTGCTGAGCGCCCTTCGGCTGATCGCGAGTTCTTCAGCCATGCGGCACTGACTGACGCCGCGTTTCTTCCTTAGTTCGTAAACCTCGCTTGAATAATTCATTTCCTTCATTGTTATCACCCCTTTCGCATAATTTGAGTTGGCGCCTGAGCCCGGGGCCCTTCGCCGTACACCCTAATTATGCACTCGGAGCATGTCCGAAAATCTTCCCTCAAAATGAAAGACGCCCAAAAGTTTTGAAAGTGCTGAACTCACTGATCGGAATCGGCTTGTACTTCGCATTGAGGGACACAAGAAAGGCACCCGTCTTCTTTTTGACCAGCTTCTTAAAGTAGGTCATGCCGTCAAGAAAGAAGAGACCGATCTCGCCGTTTTCCATTACTTCAGTCTTTTCAATCCACACCAGGGATCCGTTTGCAAAGCGGGGTTCCATGCTGTCACCGTCAAGGTAAACGCCAAAGCTCGCCTTGTCAGGAACGGGATCGTAAATTTCGACTTCCTCAAAATTCTCTTCGTCAAGGAAGTTGCCGGTACCTGCGGAAGTGGAAGTGAGGGCAATTTTCATGACGCGCGGCTTAAAGGGCAGAATCTTTGTTTCGGCCTTTTTGTAATCGTCCGACAGCTCCAAAAGTTTTGCGTATTCAAGAACCTTTTGAATTCCCAGCTCGTTTAGGTTACGCAAGGGATCGGACGGGTTTTCTCCTATGAATTCCTTGTAGACGTCATGGATTTCCAATATCTCGCACAGGGCAAGGAACGCGTCCGCGTGCGGGGAGCTTTTTCCCTTTTCCCAGGCACTTACGGCGGCGTGCTGGATGTGAACGCCGTATTTCTCCAGCAGGACGGTTAGCTCTGCCTGGGATATTTTTTTCTTTTTTCTGTAAGTCGCAATCACTTCTCCGATTGGTTTCATGCTTCCTCTTTTCTGCCCTAGGGCGATGCTCATGGTATCACGTTTCCATATGGTAACTATAACACCTTTATCCGTAAATGGCAACAGAAATCGTAACAGATTTGAAAAATGGGAACAATAGTAGCCTTGACAGCTAAACAATTTTGAATTATATTTGGGCTGTGAACAGGACGCAGATAAGACGGACAGACAAAAACGGACCAGGAAACTGAAGGGAGGGAGAGACGATGGGCAGGACGATATTGCATTCCGACTGCAACTGTTTCTATGCCTCCGTGGAGCTCCTTCATCACCCGGAGCTGCGTGGAAAACCCGTTGCAATCGGCGGGGATCCGGAGGCCAGGCACGGCATCGTCCTCACGGCTTCTTATGAAGCAAAGAGGAAGGGCGTGAAGACGGGAATGGCGCTGTGGCAGGCAAGGCAGGCGTGTCCCGATGTAATCTTCCTGCCGCCAAGGATGGACCTGTACCTTCGCTTTTCAAGGATGGCGTCGGAGATCTATTCCGAATACACGGACCTCGTGGAGCCGTTTGGGATCGATGAGTCTTGGCTGGACGTAACCGCAAGTGCTTCCGTAAAGGGAGACGGCATGACGATTGCAAAAGAGATCAGCGACCGAATCAAGAGGGAACTTGGCATCACGGTAAGCATCGGGGTTTCCTTTAACAAGATCCTGGCAAAGCTGGGATCCGACTACAAGAAGCCTGACGCGATCACGGGAATGCGCGAGTGGGAGTTTAAGGAAAAAGCTTGGCCATTACCTGCGTCCGACCTTTTGTACGTGGGAAGGAGCACGACGGCAAAACTGTTTAAGCTTGGAATCCTGACGATAGGAGACCTGGCAAATGCACCGGAGGATCTGCTACGGTCCCATCTGGGGAAGATGGGAACCATCCTTTGGACGTTTGCAAACGGGTGGGACGATTCACCGGTGAAGGCCGAGAACGTGCACGCGCCGATCAAGTCCATCGGAAACAGCACGACGACGCCAAGGGATCTCGAAACCAACTTGGACGTGAAGATCATCCTGTACCTTCTTGCGGAGAGCGTAGGAAGAAGGCTTCGCGAAAACGGTTTTCGGTGCCGCGTGGTGGAGATCAGCGTCAGGGACAACGAGCTGCTTTGTTTTACCAGGCAGCACAAGATTGATCACGCGACGAACGTGACGGGAGAGATCGCGGAGGAAGCCTACAGGATCTTTTTGGAAAGCTACGACTGGAGCAGGCCAATCAGGAGCGTCGGGATCCGCGGGGCAGACCTCGTGAACGACAATTACTGGGAACAGCTGGATCTTTTCTCGAGCGTGGAACGCAGGGAAAAGCAGATGAAGATGGATGCAGCCATAGACGAGGTGCGACGGCGCTTCGGGTTCTTTGCGGTGCAAAGGGGCCTCATGCACTGCGACAAGCCCTTGTCCCACTTAAACGCAAGGGAAGAACACACGGTGCATCCGCACGGATATTTTGGGTAAGGGAGGAATCAGGAGAATGAAGGAAAAGGGCATTGGCTTAATGGACAGGGAAAGAATGACTGACAGGGAACAGTCGGTGATTGAGGAAATCATCAGGTATCAGGGAGAACACGGCTTTGCGCCGACGGTAAGGGAACTCGGCGCAAGCGTCGGCCTTGCGTCGCCGTCTTCCGTATTTGCGCACCTGAAGTCATTGGAAAGAAAGGGTTACATAACCAGGATGCCGGCATTTCCGAGGACGATCACGATTCTTTAAGGGAGGAAGAAAAATGGCATCTGCAAAGGTTTACGTGGAAGTAAAGGCAAAGTTTTCTCCCGAAGGAAAACTCACCCCGATCAGCATCATATGGACCGACGGCACCGAGTACGAGATTCAGAGGGTTAAGGACGTATGCCGGGCAGCCAGCCTTCGGGCGGGAGGAGCGGGAATCAGGTATACCTGCGTCATAGCGGGCAGGGAGAGTCACCTGTTTTACGAGGACAACAACATGTGGTTCGTGGAGCGAAGATAGCTCCGGTCGCATTTTTACAAGGATCAGCAAAGAAGGAGGGACTTCCCGCGCGGACCTTCGGCGCGACGGAACTGGAAAGCCCCAGGAAGCAGCATCCTTCCCGCCTATTTTCCCGGGCGGTGGAGGTCAACAACCAACTTATCAAATTCTAAGGACATTCATTGGAGTGAAAGTAATTGAACGAAATAAATAATCAAACAAGGGAAATTAGAAAGAGAGAATTTCGAATTAGCTGTCCCGTGTGCGGGAAGCACAGATTTAACATGGAGGAAGGAAAGACTTCCTTTCAGTGTGAAAAATGTGGGGCCTACGTTGTGGCAATCGTGAAAGACAGGAGGGTCATCGTATACGAGGATGAACCAAGTGAACACGAAAACGTATGGCCCGTAAAGATGAAAAGCAGGGCTGCGGCAGGCTCTGCGTAGTAGAAACAAAGACAACTGAATATTGTGAGACGGCGGACAAGCTGGCAGATCAGGCAGGATTCCCGGGATGGGTGGAATTCGTAAACCTCCAGAGCCGCCCCGACCGTCAATAGTTCGCATGGAACTGGAAACAATGATGTTAGGAGTCTGCGAAACGATTTGGATCAATTGTATGAGGCATTTTATGCCTTGCGGTTGGTCTGCGTTTCGCAGGCTTTTTTTGTGCACTAATTTGGTCCTTATCGTTTCGACTCCGGAAAGGACGAAAAATGGAAGGATTTGGAACAAACGAAACAATGGGAGAAAGAATCAGAAACAAGAGAAAGGAATTGGGATATTCGCAGGAGAGGCTTGCCGAACTCCTCATGGTAAAGCAGAACACACTCTCTAATTATGAGAATGATCTAAGAGACGTGCCGACGGAAATCGTGTCCCTGCTGGCAGAAAAACTCGACACGACGCCTTCCTATCTGATCTGGGGAAAACCGGAAGGGGAGGATGAGGAATGGCTATTTACGCTTGAACAAGTTGCGAGTCGCATAAATAATCCTTTGCTTAGGGAGGCGGCATTAAAGCAGCTTTTGGCCTTAGCGCAGATTGATGGAAAAATGATATATCACAAATCGTGATGGAAGTATCACGGATGGGGTAGGGTAATTTGAATGGCTAAATAGTAATATGGAGCCATGTTAAACATAAATAGGTTTGTATTAGGTGTTTATTCAGGGTAACGAGGTGATGAAATTGGCAGGTAAGGACGCGGATTTCTTAAAAACATATCGGGAAGCGAGTTCATACGAACGGTATAAGATTTTGATGAATAATTTTTCGGAGTTCCCCAAGGTGATTCGAAAAATCGAAAAGAAGACTCAATACAAGATTAAGGCTGACAGGGAATATCTTAAGAGTCATGTTAGAGATGAGCTTGGAGTAAGAATAATGACTTCTGACTTAAGCGATCCGACGGCGCGAGAAGCAATCCAGAATATAACCATAGAGGAAGCCTTCCGTACGGGTATCATTAACGGGGAATTACTTAAGGATATGGACAACGCAGCTGAGTACGAAGCAGACATCCGGATCATCAGCATCATGCGGGATGATTACGAACTCTTGGAAGAAATCATTGAAGATCTAAATGACAGTGATTGCAAGATCATAAAGGCGTATCTGCTTGAGGGGCGGATGTTCCGTGAGATAGCAATTGACGAAGGACGAAGCTACGAAACGATCAAAAAGAGAATCGACAAGATTCGAATGGAGATTTGGGAGGACATGGAAGAATGCCTGGAGAAAAATTGCCGAGGGGGTATGGGATGATGAAGAACAGAGTTGATGAAAATGTAATATCGCCTGCACTTTTGAATGTCAAGGAATTCGGCGATTATTTGGGGATTGGTGAAACAAAGGCCAGGGAATTGTTGCATGATCCTGCAAATGGATTCACCGTGCGGATAGGTAACCGGCTGTATGCACATAAGAGCAATGTTGACAAGTGGCTATTAAGACAAGTAGTAGATTAGAAAGATGAAAAAAAGGGATAGAAACTCGAAGGTGGATGTGATAGACTTATGGAGAAACAAAGAAAGTTCTTTTCCATAAATCTGGCGAGAAAGGAAGAAAAAAATGGGTAAATCGCTTAAAGGAAAAGAACTGGGAAACGAAATTTATCAAAGACCAAATGGAAGCTATGAAGCAAGGTATGTTGATCGCTTTGGGAAAAAGCGAAGCGTGTATGCAAAGACTGTAACGGAGGTAGGGAAAAAACAGCGGGAAAAAATCTATGAAGATGCGAAGCAAATAAGCATAGTTGACACAAAGATGACTTTAGACGAGTGGTATGAACACTGGATAGACGCTTGTAAAAAGCATTGCAGAGACACAACGCTTAGGACATACGGTATTCAGTACAATCGCTTGCGAGAGGATCTGGGATGGAGAAAGCTCACCAGCTTGAATATGATTGTTCTGCAAACGGCATTTAATAAGTTGGGTTCTGATAAATCCAGAAAGGATTGCAAGGCTTTGCTTGTTGACATTTTGAATCGTGCAGTAGAGGCGGATTTGTTGTTAAAGAATCCTGCTTTGGGAATTAATCCTATTATTGACGGACGCAGAAAAGCGGAAAAACGGATTCTTTCGAGAAGCGAGATGGAGGTTTTGCTGGAAAATGCTAAGGGCGGAATGATGTACTCTTTTTTAATCGTTGCCCTTGGTACTGGAATGAGAATGGGTGAGCTCATCGGACTGACATGGGATTGCGTGGACTTTGAAAATCGCGTTATTACCGTGAACAAGACGCTTACTTATTTGCCAGGGGATGGCATTAAGGCTTGTTACGAATTCCATGAGCCGAAGACGCCGGCAGGCAATCGAAAGATTCCGATGACAAAAAAGGTTTATGACATACTTGTCATTCAGAAGCAGGTGAAAGCAGACATTGCCACACATTTTTCTCCTCTGGAAGGATTTGAGGATCTTGTGTTTACGTCAAAGACGAATCATCCAATTCATGAAGCAAACATTAGGAGTTCCTTGGATTATATTGTCGCGCGCATCAATAGAGAAAATCCTGATCAGTTTTTTGAACATTTGACTCCACACGGTCTGAGGCATACTTTTGCAACGAACTGTGTCGAAAACGGAATGGATCCTAAGGTTTTGCAAAAGATTTTAGGGCATAACTCGCTGCAAATGACTATGGATCTGTATTGTCACGTTCGCGAAAGCACTCTTAAGGATGAAATGGCAAAAATCGCTGATTTCATGTGATGAAAGCGTCATTTTTTAAAAGTGGTAAGTTGGTGGTAAATTTCAAGAAAAATGACATATCGAATGGCTAAAAGCCTTTATTTATAAGGACTTTGGACGACACACTTGAAGTTCTACGTCTTCCAAGTCGTGGAAGAGAAATAGTGTGCCAATGGGGACGGTTCTTTTTGGCACATATGTGCCAATGGGGACGGTTCTTTTTGGCACATATTAGAAAAAAATAAATTACGAGAAACCACTGGCATTTTCTGTGAGATTGTGTATAATACAATCATAGAAGTTCATCCATAACAACAAGCTCTTTCACACATAAGATGTGTTTTATTGGCCGACGAGGCCATATAAGAAAGAATCATTTGACCGACGAGGTCGCTCTGGTTTGCCAGAGTAGGGTATGGTTAGCGCCATACCCTTTTTTATTCAAAACTAAATGTGCCACTGGGGACGGTTC
>JAEEGK010028499.1_pt1 | contig 11201 bp, 2 predicted proteins | sample 8958771 | NCBI WGS metagenome assembly JAEEGK01 (sample SAMN16246547, study PRJNA631951) | gut metagenome | biome: gut microbiome; feature: rumen; material: SC-attached | host: Bos | place: Iran: Karaj | collected 2018-10 | reverse complement strand
TAGGGCTTACTCTGCTCGTGTCCGTCCGGTTTACAAGGTGGCGCCAACTGCTTTTGAATTAGGCGACGAACCATACAGCTGCGATTTCGAGAATGCCGACGAGAATGCCCAGTGGGTACTTGCCAACGGCAGACAGCCAAGCAAGTGGTATATTGGCACTGCTGCCAGCAACGGCGGAGCAAACGGACTATACATTTCCGCAGACGATGGTGCGCACAATTCATACAACTTCGCCGAGCCATCATCCACATACGCCTATCGCCTAATAAACATAACCACCGCCGACCTATACCAATTCGATTTCGACTGGCGAGCAGCCGGAAACGAAGATTACGACTACCTTAGGGCATTCCTCATTCCTGCCTCTATCGACCCCGACCTTACCCCGGGTGCAGGCTACGATCCTGACTGGATAAATATATGCAGTACGGAAATAATGTCGGAACAACCGGAATGGCAGCACAGCAGAACGGCTGTGAACATTGAGGAAACAGGCATGTACTACCTTGCTTTCTTCTGGGAAAATGATGATTACTATTATGGTAATAACCCGTCTGCCGCAATCGACAACATAAGTATATGCAAGGCAACCAACTTCTTCATTGACAATCGCGACGGCAACATATATTCGTTTGTAACCATCGGCGACCAGACTTGGCTGGCCGAAAACCTGCGCTACGCAGGCAGCATACAGTTGGGAACGGAAATAAGCGAAACCGTGCCTTACCTCTACTATCCCGACGGAAACGAATATAATGTTTCGACTTACGGCTACCTCTACAACTGGCCTGCTGCAATGAACGGCGAAGAAAGCAGCTACGAAACCCCAAGCGGAGTACAGGGCATTTGTCCCGAAGGATGGCACTTGCCAAGCGAACAGGAGTGGGTGCAACTTGATGATTATCTGGGACGCAACAATACAGGCTCAATGCTTGCTGGATATGCAGACTCATGGTTCTACGGAAGTTTGAAACAATCGGAATATTTCGGGGCAACAGGCTTCAATGCATTGCCAGCAGGTGTTTACAGTGGCACAAGCATAGAATTTGGTCACATAACCCGTTTCTGGACAACAACTACAAGTTTCAACAATAGTGATTTAATATACCACAAAGATATTATAAGCACATATACCACACTTTATTCAGACCTTAATAGCAAGGACTTCGGCAACTCTGTACGCTGTGTCCGCAACACAGGAAGCATCACTGCTACTCTGCCATACGACTGCGACTTCGAAGATGACACCGAAAATGCCAACTGGGTACTAGCAAACGGTGACGAGACAAACAAATGGTACATTGGTTCAGCAACAAACAACGGCGGGAACAATGGACTTTACATTTCGAACGATGGCGGAACAACCAACGCATACACAAGCACATCAGAATCAGTTGTGTACGCATATCGTACCATAGACATTGACGAAAACGCCTTTTATGAAATAAGTTTTGACTGGCGGTCGTTTGGTGATGTTGATAATTTTGATGGTATTCTTGGCGTATTCATGGCTCCAGTATCGTCTGATTTCGATTTGTCGGGTGGAAACAATCTGACTGTTTTGCCCGACGGCTGGATAGTTATAGCCGAAGAACCATTGGCAGGAGCACCTTTCTGGCTAAACTTCAGCAATACAATTTATATTGACGAAGGAAACTTCAATCTCATATTCTACTGGGCAAACGAAGATAATGGTGGCGACTTAAATCCACCTGCCGCAATCGACAATGTTAGCGTAACCAAAGTTGCTAATCCTATTGTTGCCACATCTTCTGTTTCTGACATAAGCGCTACTTCGGCAACTATGCACGGAAGCATATTAAGTCATGGTACTTCTGACATTATGGTGCGTGGATTCGAGTATGGTACCGACGAGGGAAATCTTACCGAAATAGTACAGAGTACCGATGGGACAAACGAATTTTCTGTTTTGCTCACCAACCTTGCCTCAAGTACGACATATTACTATCGAGCCTACGCAACCAACAGTAACGGCACTGGTTACGGTGAAATAGTAGCATTCAATACAAAATGTTCTGATGAAGATATGTGTGAAATAAGCTACTCGCTTGCCGACAGCTATGGCGACGGATGGAATGGTTGTGCTATCAATGTTGTTGATGTGGAAACAGAAATAGTTATTGCAACTTTGACAATTGATGATGGCTTTTCGGCAACTGGAACATTGGAAGTTTGCGATGGCAGGGAAATTATATTTGAATGGGTTGAAGGCGAATATCCCGAAGAAACTTCATATCAGATATTTGATGTCAACGGCGATGAAATATTCTCTGGTACAGGAACTATCTATTCGTCTGTATCATATACTATGTCTTGTTCTTCTTGTCGGGTTGTTGCCGACTTTACAATTGCCGACATTACCACCGAATCGGCAACAATAAGCTTTACTGGGCAAGGAACTGCTACAAGCTGGGAACTGATTGTTTCGGAAACAGAACTCGATGATGCAGACCTTGAAAATTACAATAACGCAATAATTTTGACAGAACCTTCTTATTCTGCAACAGGACTACCAATTGCAACTCAATATTATGTATATGTTCGCTCAGTATGTCCGAATGACGACAAAAGCAGTTGGAAAAAAGGAGCATTCAATACAAAAATATGTCCCGACGAAGATATGTGTGGAATAAGCTACGAACTTGCCAGTGAAATTAGTATCGGTTGGAGTGGTGGTGCTATAAATATAGTTGATGTGGAATCGGAAATTGCCATTGCAACCTTGACAATTGACCAAGGTTATTCGGCGACAGGAATTGTGGATGTCTGCGACGGCAAGGAAATCAGGATAGATTATACTGCAGGGCAATACCCCGATTTTGTTTCTTATCATATATTCGATGCCAATGGCGATGTAATAGATTCTTATTATGGACTTGATTCTCCTACCTCACATTCTCAATTGTACACAGTTTCCTGTCCAACCTGCAGACCTGTAAAGAACATTCGCGCTACAGAAATTACAACCGAATCGGCAACAATAAGGTGGGCTGACTATGGCTCTGCTGAAAGCTGGGAAATAATCGTCTCGGATGAAGAAATTGACAATAACGCTCTCGATGGTAACGATGCTATCGTACAGAGTGCCGATTCTTCGTTTGTCGCTACAGGTTTGACATCTTCCACCAATTATTATGTGTATGTACACGCTTTGTGCTTGGGAAATGACGAAAGCCAATGGAGAAGCTATTCATTTACTACCACCCAGATTCCTGCCACTATACCATATACCTGCGATTTCGAGGATGCCGACGAAAACACCAACTGGGTTCTCGCAAACGGTAACCAGACAAACCAATGGCACATAGGTGAAGCTGCCAGCAACGGTGGCGAAAATGGCTTGTATATTTCCAATGATGATGGTGTAAGCAACGAGTACGACATTAACTCAACTTCTGTAGTTTATGCCTACCGTACCATAGATATTGAAGAGAATGCCATTTATACAATAAGTTTCGACTGGAAGTCAAATGGCAACGGATCCAATTATTCGGCTATTTTAGGTGTATTCTTGGCTCCTGCATCGTCAGATTTCGATTTGTCGGGCGGAAACGATCTTAACTATCTTACCTACGATTGGATATACCTAACCGAAAATCCACTGGCAGATGCAACTTCGTGGCAAAACTTCACCAAAATAATAAATATTGAAGAAGGAAGCTATAACCTCATATTCTACTGGCTAAACAGAGATGGTGGCGGAGAAAATCCTCCTGCGGCAATCGACAACATAAGCATAAAAGTAAATGAAGTCGCAACTATACCATATATCTGCGATTTCGAAGATGCCGACGAAAACGCCAACTGGATTCTCGCAAACGAAAATCAGACAAACCAGTGGTACATAGGCTCGGCTGCAAACAACGGCGGAGAAAATGGCTTGTATATTTCCGATGATGATGGTACAAGCAACGAATACGACATTAATTCACCTTCTGTAGTTTACACCTACCGTACCATAGATATTGAGGAGGATGACATTTATGAAATAAGTTTCGACTGGAGGTCAAATGGAGATGGAGATACTCCTTCTGCTTTATTAGGTGTATTCTTGGCTCCAGTATCGTCAGATTTCAACCTCGTGGGCGGGAACGACCTAGATAATTTGGACGACTGGATAATCATAACAGAAGAACCGCTGGCAGATGCAACTTCTTGGCAAAACTTCACCAAAATAAAAAATATTGTCGAAGGAAGCTATAACCTCATATTCTACTGGGCAAACAGAAATGACGGCGGTGAAAATCCTCCTGCAGCAATCGACAACATAAGCATAAATAGCCTAACGCCGGATATAAGTGTAACCTACCCGATGGATAGAAGCACAACCGGGGCTGATATCACAATCAACTATTCACCTTTTACAGATGACGAGAATTATACCTTGCTGTTACATTATGGCACCAACAGGAATATCATTTACCAGATTGTTTATGCTGACTACGAGAGCACCAATGAGTATTTTTATGCAGAAATCACAAACCTTCAACCAGATACAAAGTACTACTATTATGCCGAAGCCAGAAGCGAATTTGGCACATTCCAAAGCGATACACTTTGGTTCTATACTTATGACTCTTTCATCGATGACCGCGATAACCATCAATATTATTCAATACGAATTGGCAATCAAATCTGGATGGCCGAGGATTTGGATTATGCCGGCGATATTCCACAAGGAACAACCGAAACAAGTTTAACTGAGCCTTACCGCTACCGCGCATCATATTGTACAGAATATTGGACCTATCAGTACAACTGGCCGGCTGCAATGAATCTAGCAAGTAGCAGCAACGAAAATCCTAGCGGAGTACAGGGAGTATGCCCCAATGGCTGGCATTTGCCAAGCGAAGCCGAATGGCAGGAGCTTTACGACACTCTTGGAGGAAACGACAGAGATGCTGGTGCCCAGTTGGTATCTGGGTTATATAGCGACGGCAAAACTATTGCCGAATCGAGATATTTTTGTGCAAGCGGATTCAATGCCATATACTCAAACGGTTACGATATTAGTTATGAAAATGCAGCTTTCTGGTCGGCTACCGCAAGCAATACCGACGAAGCCTACTACCACAGAATTTATTCGGGAACAACCGACCTTTTGAGTGGCAGCATAGGAAAGGATTACGGCTTCAATGTCCGCTGTGTGAAGGGTAGCACATATTATGTTTACGATACAATACCATACTGCGGAACACAATACGAATACCACGATACCATCATCACTGCAAGCGGCGACTATACAATCCGCAGACAAATAGGTAGCGATACCGACAGCATTTACAAACTGCATATTACATTCTTCGAAATACCTGTTGCAACTATCAGCGATTTCAGCAATGGTTGCTTCGGACAGAATAACGGTCACGCAACTGTAAGTGTAGAAGGTGGTACCGCACCATACAACTATGCATGGAATATACCCGAAGCACAGAACAGTGCTACCTTGGGCAACCTTGCAGGAGGTGAATACACAGTTGTTGTTACCGATGCAAACGGCTGTAGTGCAACAAGTTCGATTGAAATCACAACACCAGACGAAATAGCAGTTTCAATTGCCGATACTGCCTGCAACTCATACGAATGGAATGGCACTACCTACACCGAAACAGGCGAATACACGCAGACATTGCAGACCGCCGAAGGCTGCGACTCGGTTGTAACCTTGCGCCTCACCATAAACCACAGCAGTACAGGCGAGTTTGCCGACCTTATGTGCGCAGGCATTCCTTACTCCTACGGAGGTGAGACATTCACCGAAGCTGGCACATACACTGTAACATTGACAAATTCGGTTGGTTGCGACAGCGTTGTAACACTTACCCTCACCTACGCCGACAACTGCAACGGCATAATAAGCGGTGTTATCACCGACGACTATACTGGCGATTTGATTCCTAACGCAAGGGTTACAATCGGAAACAATGTAACATACACGGATGCGGAAGGCCAGTATTCGCTCGAAGTCCTTCGCGGACGAAAGACTTTGCGAGTATCGGCAGTGGAATACATTTCACACAGCGAGATTATTGATATTCAAGGAGATACTACTATCAACATCGCAATCAACTCACCGCGAATCATTACCTCCGACAACATCAGCCTGACCACATACCCGTATCTGGAACAGACCGACACTATCACCATTACCAATACTGGCAACGGCACATTGGTTTGGAGCTCCATAACTGAATACGAAGGGCTTGCGCTTGTAGAAGATTCGACAATACAGCGTCGCAACACACGCAGTCTCTGGGACAGCATACAGACCTTCGCAACCCGCGAGAACGCCGAGCAGGCAGTAGCTACCGATGGATTCTTCATCTACACATCGTCGTGGATGCGTCCGGGCGAGTTCAACAGATACACCCCAAGCGGCGAGTATGTCGAAACATTCTTCATTGAGAATGTCGGTATGATTAGGAATTTGTCATACAACGGAAACTACTTCTACGGAACGGATGCTACAAATGTTATCTTAAAGCTCGACCTTGACAACCAGACTTTGCTTGGCAGCATCGAAACCGACATTCCTGAAATCCGCCACTGCTCGTTCAACCGTCAGGACGGAAGTCTGCTTGCAGGCGACTGGAACTCGCTGTACAGGATTGACACCACAAGCGGAACTTCGCAGCAAATAAGAAGCGACCTCGCCAATGTCTACAGCTCGGCATTCGACAATCTCTCGGCTGGAGGACCCTACCTGTGGCTATTCTCGCAGACTTCGCAGGACAATGGTCCGTCGGCTTGCATAAGGCAGTTCGACATCAGTGCAAACGACTTTACCGACAAGATTCACTACCTCGACGACATTGAAATAAGCGATGCATCGCTGGCAGGTGGCATCTGTGCTTCGGAATATGTCTGCGAAGGCAAGTTCGTGCTGCTCACCAATGTACAGAATCCATCTGGAAACAACACCATAGCGACCTATGAAATTGGTCGTACCAACAGCATAGCAAGGGCGGAAAGGAAGTGCGGTTCAATCGCGCCTAACGAAAGCGAAAACATTCCAGTAAGAGCATTTGCAACCGAAACCGGTGAATTCACATCTGCCATCAGGTATCGCGCAGCCGTTATGGGACAGCAGTCGAACGATGTAATTGTCAACATTTCGTCAATTGCTCCCGAATGCGATGCCGTACAGCAGATTACAGCCTCAACCGACTACAGCGCAATAACTTTGGAATGGTCGCCTGTGGAACTCGGTAATTACGAAAGTGTTTCGTACTTGGTTTACAACACGGCTTCGCAATCCCCAATCGACACGCTTAGCGGGACATCGGCAACTTACAGAGGACTTCCAAACGGTGAATACTGCTTCTATGTACGCGCACTCTCGTCGGCAGGCTACTCCTGTCTGTCGGAAGCATCCGACACCGTCTGCGCTGAAACCAAGGGCAGTCCTTGCGACATTCCGCTGTTTGTCGAGGCAAGAAGCGACGGCGAAACGATAACCGTATCGTGGAATCAGCCCGCCGATGTTGACCATTTCAGCATCTACAGGGACGGAGAATCTATTGCCGAGAACATCACCACGACAAACTTTGTTGACAGAGATGTCGTTGCCGAAACCGACTACTGCTACACCGTAGTTGCCCACATGGGAAGCGGTTCCTGCAATGAAATTTCGGGTGAGACTTGTATGAGAATCCTCACTGGAGTATGCACCGAAGTGCCTGCTCTGACTGCCGATGCCATTGGCAACTCGGTAATCCTCAAATGGACAGAATGTGATGGTGCTGTCAACTACAGGATTTTCAGGGACAATGAGTTTGTTGGAACAACAACTGACATTTCCTACACCGACAATGTTCACGAAGCTGGCAACTACTGCTATGTAGTTGAAAGCGACTGCGAACACAGAATGTACAAACTTTCCAACGAGGAGTGCGTATTTGCAGATGCAATCGCTGAATGGTCTGCCGACATTTTGAGCATCTACCCCAACCCAACCTACGGTCAGTTCTTCATAGAGGGACAACACATTGCAACAGTTCAGATTTTCAACGCAATCGGACAGCTTGTCGCCGAAATTGAGAACACCGAAGACGAACGCATAACAGTAAATTGCGATGACTGGAATCCAGGATTGTACAGTGTACGTATAGTTTCGACAGAAGGAGAAATTGCAATAAGGAAGGTGACGATTTTTAAATAAAGTATTGAAGTACAGTCAAAAACAAATCCTCCTGAAAAATATCATTCGGGAGGATTTTCTTGTATAATCCTCATCATTGTACAATCGTACCATGGCGCGTCTCTACAGATTGCGCGTATATTATTTGGCGCAACGCATTCGGCGCAAATCATTAAATCGTTGAATTATTAAATTTTTAAATCTTCAAACGTTAAACCTTACCTTTGTACAGTCGCGACGTGCCACGACGCAACAATCATCAACCTTTAGCTCGCGCAAGCAAACCAGAAACGGCTTTAGCCATTCAAACAGACACTAGCCAAATTATACAGCATTTTCTAACATTTACTTTTTTATAGAAATTTATTGTTTATATTTGCAGAAATTTATTTTTAATATGAGAAAAATCGTACTAATTTCATTTCTTATAATGCTGTGTGTGGCTTCATTCGCACAGAACTGGTATCCTGATGGTGCAACTTGGACATTCGACTTGCAGTACCTAGTGTCATATCCTGCGCATGGGTATGTAAAATATTCGGTAGGAAACGATACCGTAATAAATGATACGATAGCAAAACTTATAAACATAAATGCTGTGGCTTACAATGGGAACGAATCAGTAGGCGACCCTTTGATTGTCCACGAGTCAAATTCAAGGGTTTACCACTGGACTGGCGAGAAATTCAAGCTGATGTACGACTTTAATTTGAATGCTGGTGACACGCTAAAAACCGAAGTTCTATATGCTGATTTCTGCGACTCTGTGTCCCCCGTAATCATCGATTCTGTATCCTCGGTGAATATCAATGGCATCAATCTGAAGGTGCAATACATTACATATACACCGTATGACTGGGAATACTATATTGAAGCAAGAACAGAGCGTATAGTGGAAAGGGTTGGTAGCGAAATAGAATTTATTTATGAACCATATTGCGGATTTTACGAGCATTTTGAATATACAGGACTAAGGTGCTACAATGATGATGATATTTCGTACAGGAATGAATGGTGGGATTATTTTCATCACGATGTGGAATGTGACTCCGTGATAAATGCTCATGTTCAGGAAATTCCCAACATCAAGTTCACTGTGTATCCTAATCCAACTGATGATTTTGTGACAATTTCTGATGACGGTCAGTATGGCGGAGTTTTTTGCGCAGAGCTGTACAATTCATTAGGAGAAAAACTCTACATTGCGACAGCGGAATGTTCAGCAACGTTTAATATGGAAAATTATCCGGCAGGACTTTTCGTAATAAAGGTTTACAAGAAAGGCTCTGATATATACACGTTTAAGGTAATTAAGAATTAGAGAATATGAGAAAAATATTATTTAGTGGCACCTATATGTTTATTATGAAAAAGATAGTTTTTATTTCATTTCTTATAATGTTGAGTTCGGCTTCGTTCGCACAATTGAGATATTTTTTCCCTGATTCAAATGCTTGCTTTTCGGCTTGTGAATACAAATATTGGTTCAATGGCGATACAACAATAAACGGGTTGAAATACAAGGCTGTTTATATGCAATATATGGATTCTGTTCCAAATATTGACAGGGCAAATTATTATGCGGCAGTGCGAGAAGATACACTTGCAGAAAAGGTGTATTGCTTTCAAGCAGAAGATACAATGGAAAGATTATTGTACGACTTTTCGTTAGTTGAAGGAGACGAGGCATCTGTTTATAATTATTGGCCTTGGAAGGAAGAAATGCCAATAATAGTTGAAAGCGTTGATTCAATACTTATTAATGGTAGTTATAGAAAACGTATCGTATTAATGGAGTATTGCGACGATATTGTATGGTGGATAGAGGGTATTGGAAGCACATTGGGAACTTTCGAACCTGCTCCAAATTGTGTAGTTGATGTTGGCGACATTTTCTTGCTATGTGTTGAAATAGATGGTGAGTTAATATATCAACAGTATCCTGAAATAAACGGATGCTATTATGTTACAATAGGGAAGGTGGAAGAACTAGGAATGGAAAGTATTGTGGTTTATCCTACAATAGCAGATGATATTTTGAATATTGAACATTCTGATTTTTTTGATAATGGATATAAATATTCTATATACAATATCTTGGGCGATAAGATAGCAGATGGCGAATTGGATTCGGATACGATAAATGTTTCGTGTTTGAAAAGTGGTATGTATATGATTGTTCTGTATAAATCCGATAATATTTATAGCAATAGATTTATAAAGAAATAATACTTATAAAAAGATTTGTTTTTATAAGGAAGACTAGTATATAAATATTTGCATATATATGAGCCATGTCATTGCACATAATTGGTGCAACGCATTGTGTCGCTACAATCAAATGCGTATGACAATCTTGAATCTTTGAATTATTGAACCTTGAATTGTACAATCGTGCCATGGCGCGTCTCTACAGATTGCGCGTATATTATTTGGCGCAACGCATTCGGCGCAAATCATTAAATCGTTGAATTATTAAATTTTTAAATCTTCAAACGTTAAACCTTACCCTTGTACAGTCGCGGCGTGCCACGACGCAACAATCATCAACCTTTAGCTCGCGCAAGCAAATTTTCAAATCATCGAATTATCGAATCTTCAAATATTTCAAATTTCTTTCCCTCATCCCAAATAATAAAATTAAATTTGTCCCCACATTTTTAATTTCGGGTATGAAGCGTAAATTTTTACCACTCATTTTCGTGTGCTTGTCGGCAACGGCCTACGCCCAGACCGACACGACAAAGAACAACGACTATCTTGAAGAACAAGCGGTTCCAACAATAACACTTACCGAATCGGAGATTGAGGAGGGCTCGCAGGACAACGACATCTCAACCTTGCTGCAGTCGTCGCAGGATGTGTATGTAAATTCCGCAGGCTACACTTTCGGTCAGGCTCGCTTCCGTTTCCGTGGCTACGACAACCAGAATGCCGAAGTGCTGATGAACGGAATATATGTCAACGATGCCGAAAACGGACGTCCCGTATATAGCAACTGGGGCGGTCTGAACGATGTAATGCGCTTTAAGACAAATAC
>JAEEGK010028497.1_pt1 | contig 11201 bp, 9 predicted proteins | sample 8958771 | NCBI WGS metagenome assembly JAEEGK01 (sample SAMN16246547, study PRJNA631951) | gut metagenome | biome: gut microbiome; feature: rumen; material: SC-attached | host: Bos | place: Iran: Karaj | collected 2018-10 | reverse complement strand
CGTGATTTACAATGCTTCTAAGGCTAAGGTTGAGAATTACAAGGAGCTGGGTCTGAACTCAGAGACTTGTGTAGCCTTCAACACTACAAGCCGTGAGCAGTGCATCATCAACACTTGGTACGGTGGTGAGATGAAGAAGGGTATGTTCTCAATGATGAACTATTATCTGCCTCTGCAGGGTATCGCTTCTATGCACTGCTCTGCCAACACCGATATGGAGGGTAAGAACACCGCTATCTTCTTCGGTCTGTCTGGTACTGGTAAGACCACTCTTTCTACCGACCCGAAGCGCCTGCTCATCGGTGACGACGAGCACGGATGGGACGACGAGGGTGTGTTCAACTTCGAGGGTGGCTGCTACGCTAAGGTAATCAACCTCTCTAAGGAGAACGAGCCTGACATCTATGGTGCTATCAAGCGCGACGCTCTGCTCGAGAACGTTACCGTTGACGAGGCTGGCAAGATCGACTTCGCTGACAAGAGCGTTACCGAGAACACCCGCGTAAGCTATCCTATCAACCACATTGAGAAGATTGCCCAGAAGGTGAACGGCAAGAGCGCTGGTCCTGAGGCTAAGAACGTGATCTTCCTGAGCGCTGACGCATTCGGCGTGCTGCCTCCCGTATCAATCCTGACTCCGGAGCAGACCAAGTACTACTTCCTCTCTGGTTTCACAGCTAAGCTGGCTGGTACAGAGCGTGGCATCACTGAGCCCACTCCTACCTTCTCTGCTTGCTTCGGCCAGGCATTCCTCGAGCTGCACCCCACCAAGTATGCTGAGGAGCTCTTGAAGAAGATGGAGAAGAGCGGTGCTAAGGCTTACCTCGTGAACACTGGTTGGAACGGTACTGGCAAGCGTATCTCTATCCCCGATACACGTGGTATCATCGACGCTATCCTGGATGGCGCTATCCTGAAGGCTGAGACCAAGAAGATCCCATACTTCGACTTCGAGGTGCCCACATCACTGCCCAACGTGAACCCCGCTATCCTCGATCCTCGCGACACTTACGCTGACGCTGCTGAGTGGAACAAGAAGGCTGAGGATCTGGCTGCCCGCTTCATCAAGAACTTCAAGAAGTACGAGGGCAACGAGGCTGGTAAGGCACTTGTCGCTGCTGGTCCAAAGCTCTAATCAACAAGAGAATTTTTGTGAAAGATATATATTTTTAGATTGGCTGCACCGTGAGGTGCGGCCAACCTTTTCAATTCATTAGGTATTTAGTTATCATTTTAAGGTAAAGATTATGTTATTAGATTTTCAAACAACGATTATGTTAGGAGCAGTCATCGTAGCAATGATCTTAAGCATCGTTACATTGATACATACCAACATACGTTGAAAGAAGTGCGGAGTGAGTGATTCATACCGCACTTTTTTAATGAAAAAATGAAAAAATGCAAGAATAAAAAACAAAACTAACTTAAAAACGGGCAAATAATGACTTATTTTCTTTAATTATAAGGTGAAAAGTGCTCATTTTTGCAGAAATGTGCGTAAATTTGCAGCCAAATTGAGAAAAAAGTATTTTTAATGAACATAAAATATGTTTTTACGCTTTGTCTAATGTGGGTCACAGCACTCACTCTGACCTCATGTTTGGGCGGCAATGATGATAGCGATGGAATGACCTACGACGATGTGGCCATTACCGCTTTCTCCATCAGATCTGTCAATAGGACTTTTCATAAGACATCCTCGACAGGAGAAGATTCCACATACGTTACAGCAATCAGCAGTAATCTGCCTGTATTCACCATCGACCATTATCAGCAAAAGATATACAACACCACCCCACTCCCCTCAGAGTGCGATCTTACGCGTGTATTAGTAACCATTGCCGCCAAGAATAATGGCGGTATCGTATTGAAGAGTTTGATCAGCGACTCGCTGTTCTACTATAATTCCACAGACTCCATCGATTTCTCCAAAACCAGAGAGTTGAGAGTATATGCCTCCAACGGTTCTGGATTCCGTGCCTACACCGTCGACATCAAGATGAGTGGTGACGGGAGCAGTTCGATGCAGTGGAAACAGATGCCAGCAGGCACTGAAATGCCTGTCACCCCCTCTGCAGGATGGGCCTTTAAGCTTAACGACGCTGGTGACGGCATCAATGCCAGCAACGATGAGTGGGCAACACAGACCGTTGAGACCCTCGACACTGACGCGAAACTACTTCCACAGCGCAATGCTAGTTTTGCCTGCTGGAGTCAGAGCAACGGCACGACCTATGCTCTGCTCGTAGGCGACAACGATCTCCAACAGTCTGCAGTCGTATGGCGTAAGGTTATCAGCGACGTTCTGGTCAGCAGTTGGACCTATATGCCGCTCAGCGACAGCAATCCCTATTACCTCCCCAAAGGACAGTACTACTGGTTACTGCCCTATACGGACAACAGCGTACTGGCTATTGCTGCCGACGGTACCGTCTACCAAAGCCGCGACCAAGGTATCACTTGGAAGACCAACTCCAACCTGAAGTTGCCCATAAGCAACATCGCCAAGGTCTCCACCAAGGGAGAGGGCGACATCTGGTTACAGGAAAGCGGAGAGGCTGGCACCATCTGGTATGGTAAGATGACAGAATGAACAGAGGCCGTCCATGAGAAAGCTCCTGATACTCCCTCTGCTTCTGGCCGCAATGGAATTGTGTGCACAGGAAGATCCGGAATACAAACTGGAACTTGGTGCTGGAGCAGGAATGGTAACCTATCTGGGAGACTTCAACGGCAATCTGACCAAGGAGATGCAGCCGTGGGGAACTATCCTGGCGAAATACCGGATGAACCCCAGAATGTCAGTAGGACTCTCCATCGGCTTTGGCAAGCTAAAGGGAACCTCTGCCAACGAGAGCACCTGGTATCCGGAAGGGCCATATGAGTTCGACAAGAACGTGATGGACATCGGAGCCCGCTACGAGTACAACTTCTGGGCTTATGGTACAGGCCGTGAGTATCGTGGTGCACGCAGACTAACACCCTTCATCACCCTGGGACTGGGGGTAACCAGCTACGGAGGCACAAAGAGCGGCATGACCGCCAATCTGCCCTTAGGTGCAGGACTGAAATATAAGATTGGAGACCGTCTGAATCTCTCCGCTGAGTGGAGAATGCACTTCACCATGAGTGACTACCTCGACGACGTGAAAGACCCCTATGGCATCGAGAGCAGCGGCATATTTAAGAATACCGATTGCTTCAGCGTCATCCAACTGGCCCTCACTTATGATCTTTGGGCAAAATGTAAAACGTGTAACAACGACAGATATTAAGATATGAATACAGAACTCGACATGAACCGCATCCCCCAGCACATTGCCATCATCATGGACGGCAACGGACGTTGGGCAACGGATCGTGGACTGGACCGTACCTTTGGACACAAGGCTGGTCTGGACACCGTTAAGAAAATTACCGCAGAGTGCGCGCGACTGGGCGTGAAGTATCTGACGCTATATACCTTCTCGACAGAGAACTGGAACCGTCCTGCCTATGAGATCGAGGCACTGATGGGTCTGGTGCTCAGCTTCATCGAGATGGAGTTGTTCACCGACAACAACGTGAAGTTCACATTGATTGGCGATCGCGAACGTCTGCCCCAGAGTGTGCAGGACAAGATCCGCTATATGGAGGATCTCACCAAGGGCAACGATGGTATGACGATGGTGGTGGCCATGAGCTATTCGTCGAAACTAGAACTGACTCGCGCCACACGCCTGATAGCAGAGGAAGTAAAGAATGGACAGCTGAAGCCGGAGGATATCACAGAACAGACCATCAACGACCACCTGTGGACGAACTTCATGCCCGACCCAGAACTGCTCATCCGTACAGGCGGTGAGCTCCGCATCTCCAACTACCTGCTGTGGCAGTGTGCCTATTCGGAGTTCTATTTCTGCGACACCTACTGGCCCGACTTCAATGAGGAGGCTCTGCATAAGGCCATTGCCGACTATCAGGGTCGTCAGCGTCGTTTCGGCAAGACCGAGGCACAGGTGGAAGAAGAAGTGAAGAATGAAAAGTGAAGAGTGAAGAATTTGCTACCGCTGGAAAATAAAAATGAAGATTATTTATATATATAATAAGGTGAAGACAAGTCTGAAGATGAAACGATTGCTGCTGTTTGTGGCACTCTTCACTCTTCACTCTTCACTCTTCACTTTAAAGGCTCAGGACAAGATTGTCAACCCTGACATCTCTTATGCGGGTACACCTCGTACATGTACCATCGGCGGCATTGCCGTTTCTGGTGTTGAGGGCTACGAGGACTATGTGCTCACAGGACTCTCTGGACTGACGGTTGGTCAGAAGATTGATGTTCCAGGAACGGAGATTACAGATGCCGTAAAGCGCTATTGGCGTCACGGTTTGTTCTCAAAAGTAAAGATCAGCGCTGACTCTATCGTCGGATCGAATATCTACCTGCACATCACCCTGGCACTTCGTCCGCGTATCAGTACCATCAACTATATCGGTATCAAGAAGTCTGAGCGTGAGGACATGGAGGCCAAGCTGGGTATCATGAAGAATAGTCAGATTACCCCCAACATGATCGACCGCGCGAAGATCCTGGCTAAGAAATACTTCGACGAGAAGGGTTACAAGAACGCCGAGATCAACATCACCCAGCGTGACGATCCCAAGAACAAAGGTCAGGTGATCCTCGATGTCGATATCGACAAGAAGGACAAGATGAAGGTCCGTAACATTATCTTTGAGGGTAATGAGCAACTGACTACCAACAAGATCAAGGGTTCGATGTTCACCAAGGGTGCCTTCGGGAAGATTCACGAAGCCGGAAAGCTCACGAACTTCTTCAAGGCCAAGAAGTTCACCGACGAGCGCTATAAGGAGGCCAAACAGAAACTGATTGAGAAGTACAACGAGTTGGGTTTCCGCGATGCAACCATCCTCGAGGACTCCATCTCGCAGTTCGACGATAAGCACGTGAACGTCTACGTGAAGGTCGACGAAGGCAACAAATACTATATCCGCAACATCACGTGGGTAGGAAACACCGTCTACCCCACCAACAGAATCGGTAATATGCCAGGTCTGAGCGATGTCCTCGGCATGAAGAAGGGTGACGTCTACAACCAAAAGCAGATGAACAAGCGTCTGAAGGAAGACGACGATGCCGTCGGCAACTGGTACTATAACAACGGTTACGTGTTCTCGAACATCGACCCTGTAGAAGTAAACATCGTTGGCGACTCCATCGACTTGGAGATGCGTATCATGGAAGGTCCTCAGGCCCGTCTGAATCACGTCCGCATCTACGGTAACGACCGTCTCTATGAAGAGGTAGTACGTCGTGAGCTCCGTACGAAGCCAGGCGACCTGTTCAATAAAGATGCCATCGTACGTTCTGTCCGTGAAATCGGAAGCATGGGCTTCTTCGATGCCGAGAAGATCAATCCCGATATCAAGCCTAACGGTGAGGACGGAACTGTGGATATCAACTGGCAACTCGAACAGAAGAGCAACGACCAGCTGGAGTTCTCGCTGGGTTGGGGACAGACGGGTATCATTGGTCGTGTAGGTATCAAGTTCAATAACTTCTCCATCCGTAACCTCTTCGGTAAGAACAAGCTGCATCGCGGCATCCTGCCATACGGCGACGGCGAGCAGTTGGGCTTCAACTTCCAGACCAACGGTTCGTACTATAGTTCGCTGAGTGCCAACTACGGTACCAACTGGTTTGGCGGCAAGCGTCCAAACTCCCTCAGTCTGGGTGCCTTCTACTCTAAGCAGAGTGATATCTCCAGCAACTACCGCAACAATGCCTATTACAACAACCTGATGTTGTATAACATGTATGGCGGCACAGGCAGTGGTATCTACAACAACCTCTCCTACAACTACGACTCCATGCTGGATGACGACAAGACGATGACGGTCTTCGGTCTCAGCTTAGGATGGGGTAAGCGTCTGCGCTGGCCTGATGACTACTTCCAGCTCTCGGCCACACTCGGTTACAGCCGTTATATGCTCCGCGACTGGCGCTATTTCTATATCCAGAACGGTAACTGTAATAACATCAACCTGGGTCTGACGTTGTCGCGTGCTTCTACCGACAACCCGCTCTTCCCACGTCACGGTTCAGAGTTCTCGGCCTCCGTCACCTTTACGCCACCCTGGTCACTCTTCGACGGCAAGGACTACTCGAAACTGGCACAGGACAGAAAGTCTGCGACCTACGAGAAAGAGTTGCAGGACGTCTACCGCTGGATCGAATACCACAAGTGGAAGTTTAAGTCACGCACCTTCACCGCCCTTACTGGCGACGTCAAGTGCTTCGTGCTGATGACACGTGTGGAGATGGGTCTGCTGGGTTCCTACAACAAGAACAAGCGCTCACCGTTTGAGACCTTCTATGTGGGTGGTGACGGTATGAGCGGCTACTCTTACGGCTACTCTGAGGAGACCATCGGCCTCCGAGGCTACGACAACGGTTCTATCTCGCAGTCATCATACTACGAAGAGATGATGAACGGCAGCAAGATCGATTCATACAACGCCTATGCCTACGACCGCTTCACGCTGGAGCTGCGCTATCCGTTGATGCTGGGTAACACCACCATCTACGCCCTCGGCTTCCTCGAAGGTGGTAACGCCTGGGCACAGGCCAAGGACTTCAATCCGTTCAAGATGAAGCGCTCTGCAGGTCTCGGCGTACGTATCTTCCTGCCGATGGTAGGTCTGATGGGTATCGATTGGGCGTATGGTTTCGACAACATCTATACCAGTGCCGCTGGTGCTCAGAAGAAGGGAGGCAGCAACTTCCACTTCATCCTCGGACAAGAATTTTAAGTGAATCCATCTCTTCTTAACAAATAAATATAGCAAGAAATGAAAAAGAATTTAATGGTAAGGCGACTGATGACATTAGCATTGCTAATGATTCTTCACTCTTCACTCTTCACTCTTCACTCTATGGCCCAGAAGTTCGCGCTGGTGGATATGGAGTACATCCTGAAGAATATCCCCGCCTATGAGCGCGCCAACGAGCAATTGAACCAAGTGTCGAAGAAGTGGCAGGCAGAAGTCGATGCCCTTACCACCGAGGCACAGACCCTCTATAAGAACTACCAGAACGAGGTTGTTTTCCTCTCGAAGGAACAGAAGCAGGCCCGTCAGGATGCCATCGTTGCCAAGGAGAAGGAAGCCGCAGACCTGAAGAAGAAATACTTTGGTCCTGAGGGCGAGCTCTTCAAGAAGCGTACGGCCCTGATGTCGCCCATTCAGGAAGAGATCTACAACGCCGTCAAGGACGTAGCCGACCTACGTGGTTACCAGCTGGTGCTCGATCGTGCCAGCGACAGCGGCATCATCTTCGGATCTCCCAAGATCGACATCAGTTCAGAAGTCTTAAAGAAATTAGGATACTAGAAAATAATTAAGAATTAATAAATCAAATTAGAAATGAAGAAGATTATTCTTTGCGCTATTTGCGCAATCTGCGGTTTCACCACCGCCAATGCTCAGGCCAAGTTCGGCCATGTGAACACTCAGGAGATCATCCAGGCTATGCCCGAGTACACTAAGGCTAAGAGCGAGATCGACGCCCTGCAGCAGCAGTACGAGGCCGATCTGAAGTCTATGCAGGACGAGTTGCAGAAGAAGGCTGAGGCTTTTGACAAGGAGCAGGCCACTCTGCCCGATAACATCAAGCAGCGTCGCAACCAGGAGCTGCAGGACATGTACACCAAGATCCAGCAGAGCTATCAGGACAACCAGCAGGCTCTTCAGAAGGCTTCTTCTGATAAGATGCAGGCTATCACCACCAAAGTTCTCGAGGCCATCAAAACCGTTGGTCAGGAGGGCGGCTATGTCTACATCATGGAGATGAACGCAGGTATCCCTTACATCAGCACCACGCTGTCTAGCGATGTCACCGCTCAGGTCAAGACCAAACTGGGACTGAAGTAAGATTAGTGAATAGTTAATAGTGAATAGTGATTAGTTAATAGTTAATAGTGATATTGATATGAAGAATAAGAAGACCATCATCGCATTAAGAATGGTAGCAATACTATTCGCTATTCACTGTTCACTATTCACTGCTTTTGCCCAAGAAGAAGAGGCAAAAGCACCTATCCGTTTTGGTTGGCTCAGCTATGAGACCGCTCTGACCTCGATGCCGCAGTACGCTGTCATTCAGAAACAGATGGCCGATCTCCGTGCGCAGTATCAGGCCGAGACCAAACGCGTCGAAGAGGAGTTCAACCGCAAGTACGAAGAGTTCCTCGAAGGTCAGCGTGAGTTTCCCAAGACCATCCTGCAGAAGCGCCAGACCGAGCTTCAGGAACTGATGGAGAAAAACATCGCCTTCAAGGAAGAGAGCCGTCAGCAGCTTGCAAAAGCCGAAGCCGAGGCAATGGCGCCGCTGAAGGTGCGACTCTCTGAAGCCATCGCCAAGATTGCTGCCGAACGCGGTCTCGCTCTCGTCGTCAATACCGACTCCAACGCCTGTCCCTTCATCAATCCTGAGATGGGCGAAGACATCAACGAATTAGTCATCGCAGCGCTCGCGAAATGACCCAAGCCCCAGGTCCTATCGGCATCTTCGACAGCGGCTACGGCGGACTGACCATCCTGCACGGTATCCGTCAGCTGCTTCCCCAGTACGATTACCTCTATCTGGGCGACAATGCCCGTGCCCCCTACGGCCCACGCAGTTTCGATGTGGTCTATGAGTTCACGCGCCAGGCAGTCATCAAGCTCTTCGAGATGGGTTGCCACCTCATCATTCTGGGTTGTAACACAGCCTCAGCAAAAGCCTTGCGCACCATTCAGGAGAACGACATCCCACAGATCGATCCAGAGCGTCGAGTATTGGGTATCATCCGTCCTACAGCAGAAGTCATCGGCGACCTCACTAAAAGCCGTCACGTGGGCGTCCTCGCCACCGAGGGCACCATCAAGAGCGAGAGCTATAACCTCGAGATTAAAAAGCTGTATCCTGACATCCAGGTCTCTGGTGTCGCCTGTCCCTTCTGGGTGCCCCTCGTCGAATACAACGAGGCCGACTCTCCTGGTGCCGACTACTTCGTGAAGAAGCGCATCGATCAGATCATGCGCCTCGATCCTGCCATCGATGCCATCATTCTCGGCTGCACCCACTATCCGTTGCTGATGCCGAAGATTCTGAAATACCTTCCTGCAGGAGTGCGCGTCATCCCTCAGGGCGAATACGTCGCAGAGAGCCTTAAGTCCTATCTCGACCGTCACCCCCAGATGGAAGCCAAGTGCTCCAAGGGTGCCGATGTCCACTATCTCACCACCGAAAACCCCGATAAGTTCAAGGAGTCTGCACAACTCTTCCTCCACGAACAGGTCGAGGTCGAAAACATTACCCTCGGATAAGCGCGGTCATCGCGTCGCTGCATTATTCTGCGACATCCTTGATCAGATTATTCAACCACTGTTTCCACTTATCCAACATCGTTGGTTCTTCTATTTCCTCTTCAACTGGCTCAGGTTCTGGGTCCGCAGGTTCAGGTTCTGGCGCTGGTTCTACCTCGAATTCCAGTTCCTGCTGGATTGCACCTGCCATCGTAGGCTTAACCACAGGTCTGTAGAGTTTCTTGATGATTTCCTCATAGTAGTCGTCCTCATTACTATGCACATCCATCTGGACCTCCTTTTCCAGATGATCCTCCATACCCGTCGCCAGGATGGTCACCTTCGCATCCTCCCCCAGAGAGTCGTCCGTAGCCGTTCCCCAAATGACATCGATATTCGGATCCAGCTGGTCAAAGAAGTCATCGATCTCCTGCAGTTCTCTCACGAAGATTGGATGCTCGTCGCTCGCGTAGATATTAAATAGTATGCGCTTGGCCTTGCCGATATCATTACCGTAGAGCAGCGGCGAGTCGAGAGCATTCATAATAGCCTTCTCCACACGATGCTCCCCACTGGCCCTTCCCATCGCCATGATAGCGCCACCACCGTTTCTCATCGTGGTCTCCACATCGCGGAAGTCACTCTTGATACCTCCGTCGCTGGGCAGTGTGATGAGTTCCGAGATACCTTTCACCGCATCCATCAGGATATTATCCGCCCTCAGGAAAGCCTCCTTCATCGAGATGTCCGCATCGGCATACACGTCGCAGAGACGTTCATTGTTCACGATCAGCAGGGCATCCACGTTCTTACGCAGTTCCTCTACACCCTTCAGTGCCTTGATGATCTTTCGTTTCTTCTCGAAATAGAAAGGAATAGTCACCACGCCAACGGTCAGTATGCCCATCGACCTAGCCTCTCCAGCCACCACAGGCGCTGCACCAGTACCAGTGCCTCCACCCATACCAGCCGTCACAAACACCATCTTCGTACCGTCAGAGAGCATTTGCACGATGTCGTTGATATTCGTCTCAGCCTCCTCGCGTCCTTTAACAGGATTGCCACCTGCCCCAAGGCCGGCACCCAATTGAATCTTATACGGTACAGGCGAGCGCGACAACGACTGACTGTCCGTATTACAGACGGCATACGTCACACCCTCAACGCCCTCCTTATACATATTATTAACGGCGTTGCAGCCGCCGCCTCCGACGCCCACCACTTTGATGATGCCCTGCATCTGGTCCTTCACATCATTGAAAAACGGAATAATCTCCTCACCCATATTCTTCTATCTCCTTCTATCTTCTTCTAACTACTTCTAACTTCTTCTAACTACCAATTCTCTGGGCAGCGTAATCACCTTCAGCCTTTCATACCACACACGTCCAGCGAAATGCTTCTGCGTATGACTGCTGATGAAGTAATAGCTCGCCGTATACTCATCCATCAACTCGAGGAACGTCTTCTTGATACGCGAACATTTCTCGTTGATGGCATTATCGAGCGGATTCACCAGATGGTCCACGCTCTCGATGATCTTCTCCTTGTCCATCATCCTTGCCGTCTTCAGGTAATACCCCAACAGCTCCTCGCGATACTCCGCCAGACGCTTGAACTCGATACCCTCAGGATGCGCCAGGAAGAGCAGATAGACGGCCTTATGCACAGGCTGCAACTCCACCTCCATCCGATCATAGTCTTCGAGCACGAACCTGTAGTCGTCCGTTATCACCAGACGCGACAACTTTCCCTTCGCAGCCTCTATGCGCAACTCCTCCAACAACGGCACGCCGATAGCCTTCAGCAGCAGGTCCTTCCGTCCTGCTGCCATCAGTTGCTCCGTCAGT
>JAEEGK010028496.1_pt1 | contig 11201 bp, 12 predicted proteins | sample 8958771 | NCBI WGS metagenome assembly JAEEGK01 (sample SAMN16246547, study PRJNA631951) | gut metagenome | biome: gut microbiome; feature: rumen; material: SC-attached | host: Bos | place: Iran: Karaj | collected 2018-10 | reverse complement strand
CTCATACTGAACGTGAACGAGTCCGTCATCGCTCGCCTCGGCAACCACGTCGCCGCAGTCGGTCTGGATCACGATCGAATCACATTTCTCGGCGGTGTAACTTACTTCGCCGTCCTCTTCTTCAACTTCCCTGCGGACAAATGCTGCGTCCTCGGGCGCGTCGCAATTGGGCTCCTCAAAGAAAGGTGCGCAAGGATCATTGTCTTCCTCGGGAGCGGCCTTTGTCGCTGCCTCCGCTGCGTCCTTGTTCATACCGCGCTTAAAGCTCTCGGATACTTCCTTCGCGAAAGCGCCGGACTTATCCTTAACCTTGCCCGCTACATTCTCAAAGCCTTCGGCAAATGCCTTCGCATACTCCTCGGCTTTGTCGGTAAAATTATTGAATACATTGCCTGCGGTATCGCCGACGTTCGAGGTGAACTTCGAGGTTCCCTTTGTAACGGTCGCAGCAAAGCTTCCGAGGAAGCTCGCGATATTCTTCGCGGCGTCGTTCATGGTCTTATTGATATTGTCAGCTGCCTGCCTGATCTGCTCCTCATCGATGTGGATGCCCTTACCGGTCGATCCGCTCTTGCCGGTCAGCTTGTTCAGCTCATCAACCAGCTCGTCGATGCTTCCGAGCTCCTCACAGATCTGCTCTTCGGTCTTGCCGTTCGCAGCACCCATGGTGAAGTGCTCCTCGTAATCGGTGAAGATCTCGTTCCTGATATCCTCATCAAATCCGGCAAGCTTCTCCCTAAGCTTGTCCATATATTCCTGCTTTGTCATGTTTCCTCCATTCTTCCCTTGTAGGGGATATGTAGTTTATCTGAATTCCACCCTTTTGTGATCGTACCGCTTTATCTTAAAATCTCGTCAACCGCGCTGACAAATGCCTTCCACTCGGTCTTCAGTGCCTCCTGATAGCTCCGTCCCGCGTCTGTCAGGTGGTAATACTTTCTGGCCGGACCGCTCTCTGACTCCCTCAGATAGGTCTCAACCATGTTGTCGTCCTTAAGTCGCTTCAATACGAGATACAGTGTGCCGGTCGCAATGACCATCTTCTGCGAGATCTCGTCTGTCAGCTCATAGCCGTAACGGTCTCCTTCGACAAGCTTGGAGAGTACGCACAGCTCCAATGCTCCTTTTTTAAATTGTGCGTTCATCGGTACCTCCTTTTTGTTTTATTGAAATTAGGCAGCTCGCTGCCGATTGCTTTTTTGCTTTCCGAAATACACTTTATCACAATCTATTCTACAATGCAATATAGTAAATATAAAAAAATAATAAACTTCACTTGCTACTATTGCAGGGTGCAGTTTGACTGCCTATCTGTTATCTGCTGCCGGTCTCCTGTTTATCTCCTGCCTGCGCTCTGTCCGCCAACCGTCCCTGCATAGTATCGCGCAGCTTCATCTCACGGATCACGCCGTTCAGCGTCAGCCTCTTGTTCGCGCTCCAGCGCGGGAACAGCAGGCTCTCATGCGGCGCGTCGCCGGTAAGGCGGTGGATGACGATATGCTGAGGGAGCAGTTCGAGGGCATCCGTCAGGATTCCTATATATTCTTCGGGTGAGCTGATATACAGATATCTATGGCCGGATTTCATTTCGGTTTTTTCATTATCTGCCGGATCGTTCACGATCCTTCTGTTTTCGCTGACCGCACCGGCCGGGCATACTTCCCCCGCCTCGTACATCCTGCCAAGCTCTGTCCCCTTCATAACGTGCAGCAGCTGCAGTTTGATCCCCTGAATATCACATGCTCCCACATATTTCACGGTCTCGAGCATGTCGGCGGCGGTCTCGCCCGGAAGTCCGAGTATCACATGCACTATGACCTCGAGCCCTGCTGCCCTGAGCCTTTTTACGGCATCGTCAAATACGGGCAGCGCATATCCCCTGCGTATGAATCGCGCAGTATCCTCATGGATGGTCTGGAGTCCCAACTCTACCCAAACGGGTTTTCCTGCTGCCGCTTTGACTCTCTCCAGCATGACGATGACGTCGTCTCCCACGCAGTCGGGCCTCGTGCCGATCGACAGCGCGCAGATATCGGGCTGTGCGGCCGCTTCTGCAAATATCCTCTCCAGCCGCGCGAGATCCCCGTAGGTATTCGTATAGCTCTGGAAATACGCAATATATCTCGCTGTGTCAAACTCATGCCCAAGCTTGTCACGGAGCCGCTCCTTAGCCCACGCGATCTGCTCCGCGGCACTCATATCGATCGGCGCCGCAAAATCTCCGGACCCGCCCTCACTGCAAAAAATACAGCCTCCGAACCCGCATGTCCCGTCTCTGTTGGGGCATGCGGCGGAGGCCGAAAGCGCAAGCTTATAAACCTTAGTACCGAAGCGGGTTCTAAGATAGGTGTTCAAGTCGTTATATCTTTTCTCACCGAATACTTGCATCTGTTCATTTACCCGCTACGGGGATATCGTCCATGCAGATCGCGAGCGGGCCCTCAAAACCCTTATCGTTCTGCTTTTCCTTTGAGAGCGTCAGTCTGCTCTGAACCTCGAACCAACTGCCGTTTACGGAGCCGCCGGTCACGGGAGTAACCTTCTCGCCGTCAAAGAGGAATGCGAGTCTGATCTCGCCTCCGAAATGTCCGTCGAACGAGTCCATCTGGAAGTCGGAGAAGTTCACAACATGAAGATAAGGCTTTTTCTTCATTTCTTCTATAGGTGTAGTCCCGCATTCAACCGACAGATCGTCGTAAACGCCCGTAGGCTCGATGCCGAGATACGAAGCAAAACGCGCATTACCCGTGATGGTCTTCAGCACGCCCTTGTCCAGGAAAGGCCTGTCGATGAGCCTGATGCCCTCCGAGGTGAAAGGCACGTCAGCCTTAAGCTCGGCGGTGATCGCATCGCCCGCGATCTTTCCGTCCTCGCCCGCCTGTACGTTTTCGCCGGTCTTGTAGTCGGAATAGCCTGCGTAAACATAGCCCGCGTCGGCCTTGTCCTTGTAGAAATCAAAGAGCGTGGCCACATAATCCTCCGAGAGGATCAGGCGGTAATTGCCCGAAGCGGGTGCCTCGGATGCCTGCGCCCTGGCCTTTGTGTACTCGATGGTACGCTTTACCTTGTCGCGCAGGGCCTGAGCGTTCAGGCTGCTGTAGCGGAAATCCTTGTAGGTCTCCACATCACGGGGCGACTTGCACTGTACCACAAACTCGCCCGAAACGCTGCATTTGCGATAGCCTGCGTTGATGCCCTTTGAATTGATGATGTATTTGCTGTCATCGTAAATGAACAGCTCTGCGGAGTTGATGAACGCGTCGCTGTCGTTGTCCTCGGCAAAGAGAGCCTCGGCCATAACGCGGCAGTTCTCCTCCATCGTTTTGCCCGCGATATCGGACTCCATCTCGATGAAACGGTTGTCCGACGGTCCGGGCAGCTCATATGTGGGATTGGCCACAAACGATGCCGCGAACATCGCGTCCTTTATTAGTCCGCGGATCTCGCTCTCGGTCATGCCCGGGAAGATATTGACGGACGACTGGCCCTTGCAGGCCTTTCCGTTCTTTTCGAAATCACTGTAAACGGTAACCTCGTACTGGGTGAACTCCTTTGCCCTCTTAACATCGAGGGTCTTTTTAATGAAAAACAGCTCCGCGCTTTTCTGCACGGTCTTTTTGATCAGGTACTCCCCGACCTTTTCAGCCGCAAGAGCGGCAAGTATTTTATCTGTCATAATTTACACATCCCTTCGCAATCATCCGAGTCTGATCTTAGCCTTGATATAAGGGCCGCCATCGGAAACCTTGACCCACTCCTTGTAGCCCTTGCCGCAATAACCGGTACCGCAGGCTTCCATTTTGTCGGATATCATCGAGATCGACTTCAGCAGATCGGGCACATAGCCTGTCATAACAATGGGTGAGAATATCCTGCCGGTAAATTTGCCGTCCTTGATCTCACGAGCATAGTTCACCATCAGCTGGATACCCCAGTTCTTAGGGTCCTCCATGCCGCTCGACGCTTCGCAGAGCATCACGCCGTTCTTGACCGAGGCGATCATCTCTTCGACGGTGCTGCTGCCCGCCTCGAATATGGTGTTGGTCATTCTCGTGTAAGCCTTGCGCTGGGTGCTCTCGCGGCGTCCGTTGCCCGTAGGCGCGGTGGAAAGATGCGCCGCCGACTGCAGGTCGCAGATACCTGTCTGCAGGATACCGTTCTTGATAATGATGGTGTCATGAGCGGGGATGCCCTCGTCATCAAAGAAGAATGTAGCTACCTCAGGGATCGTCGAAGCGCCGTCGTGCATCGTGATCAGTTCGGAAGCGACCTGCTTGCCGACATACTGCTGCGCGAGCGCTCTGTCCTTAACGAACATATCCATCTCAACTCCGTGTCCGAACGCCTCGTGCACGATCATGCCGGTAACGTCCGGCATGCAGATGCACTCGTACTCACCGGGCTCAATGGGCTGCGCGTCAAAGAGCTCGATACAGGTCTTGCATGCGGTCTCGAGTCTCGCCTCGAGATTCTTAAGTATCTCGCTGCCGCCGAGGATCGACATCGGCTGGTAGCTGTCCTTGATCTCCTCGCCCGCGGAACCGAGAACCGCCAGCCATGCGGCGCTCCACATAACGTTCTGCGTCATGTCCTTGTTGCGCGAGAGGAACATCTTTGTGTATTTCTGATAGGAAAAGCTCGCCGAGCAGTTGATGATGCGCTCATCGTACGCACGGCCCTTTTCCGAGATGCGTGTCAGCAGCTCGATGATCTTTTCGTTGCCGAGTTCCTCGGGGTCCTCCTCGTACTCGGTGCTCTCATCGATGCAGATCCGCTCATCGTCCAGCTTATCGATGCGGTAAGCCTCGATGCCGGCCGGGATCGCGCCGTCCAGTGCGATCAGATTCTTTTTGATATTTTCAAGTATCCCGGGGATCGCCTCCTCGGATATCTCGTTAAAACTGTACTCCGCGGTCTTTCCCTTATCGCAGATCTTTACGCAGAAGCCGCGCTCGGTAAGATTCGCGTCCTCGCGGATATTCGTACCTGTCTTTGATACGTTATAGATCTTGCCGATCGAGTCGCTCGCCAGGATCGAGGCATACTCGTATCCGGCCAGGAGCTCATCGAGGAGCTTTTTAAGGAGAGGCTTTTTCTCCTTTAAAAACAAGCTTTCTTTTACTTTCATTTTAACTCCTTCCCCCTGCATGCATATGCAGTGTATTGCAATTCATACTGTTCCGCCCGTGCGAAAAATGCCCGCCGGCCGGTTACCCTGCCGTCTGACGGTCTTCCGCAAAGATTCCCACGATTATCACTCCGCACAGCGCAATGACGGACGATACCAGGAGCATCCCGCCGACTCCCGTCCCGTCCAGGAGCAGGCCGCCGAGCAGGCATCCCGCTACCGCTCCTGCCGAAGTCGTGGCCGTCATGAGCGTCTGTCCCTTGGTCCGGTCCGCAGGCGCGACCGTCTCATTCACATAGTAAACGCTGATGCCCGCAAACAGGCCGAATCCGAGCAGCTGCACGCCCATCGCTATATAGATCATCGCCAGGCCGGTCGCCAGATACAGCACGAGGTTCTTAATGAACATGAACAGTACCGATATCCGGAACAGCACCGAAACACTGACCTTTTTCATGATCTGCGACAAAAGGAACAGCGCAGGTATCTCGCAGATCGCGGTGATCGAGAGGGCGTAGCCCATCTCCCTGCTGCCGTAGCCGTGGAAATCCACTATCTGGAACAGATAATTGGTTATGATATTATGACTCGTAAATGCGAGTACGCAGCCCGCGATGACCGCCGTAAAGCGCTTATTTGCTGCGAAAAACGCGAAAAGAGAAGTGCTGCCGGTTTTATCCGGTTCGGTGCTCTTGCCGGGTCTTTCATTACGGTGTACCGCATCCTCCGTCCCATCCGGGAGCGTGATCTGAGCAGCCGGGTCCGCCTCCCTGAACCTGAATGTCAGTATGGCCGCGATCATGAGCGCCAGTATGATCATCAGCAGGATGATGACCACATGCTCACCGGTCTTTTCCACCACGGTGCCGAGGAATGTCGTTACAACCGCATAGGCGGTGGAACCCGTGCCTCTGCCCATGCCGAAATCGATGCTCACGCCCTTTTCCATGTAATGGATCCCGAGCGAATACAGCAGCGGCATGAGTATCTGCATCAGCGCTACCAGCAGTCCGTAGCATATCGCGCGGAGAGCGAATCCGTTCGCGAGTAGCAGTACGGCCCCCGCCAGGATCGCTGCCGCCGACAGGGCGGACGGGAGGGACCTCAGCAGCATCTTCCTGCTCCTGTCCACATACGAGCCCACGAGCGGCTGCAGTACGACAGAAACGCCACTGCCCGCTGACAGCACATACCCAACCTGCGAATTGGTAAAGCCCTTTGCCAGCAGATATACGCTGGAAAAAGCGAATACGCAGCCAAAACCTCCCCAGAACAGGGCCTCTACCAGGCAGAATCGCAAGGTAGGCAATATCTTATCCCTAATCATCTTTCAGCTCCACTAAATGCGCGGTGTACGAGTCACCTCAAATAGTATCGCCTTTTCACTTTTGTGTCAATCGAACAGGTTATTCTACCGCTGTAGTGACAAGTTTATATATCATCTTGTCCCTCGTCAGTATACCCTCGGAGATCATGTCGCGCCTGATCGTACAGAAATCGTCGTGATAATCGGCAATGATTATGTTGATCTCCCGCTCTGTGTATTCGCGCCCGGGCTCGAACGCCTTCGCGATCTCTTTGAGCACGATGAGTTCCTTTTTGCGCTGGGCGGGGATGCTCTTTAATTTTCCGTACTCAAAAAAGCTGTCGAGGACCTTCTTCCGGTAGGCTTCATCGCGCTCATCCTGCAGCTTTTTCTCCTCGGAACGCTCCTTTAAGATGTCTAAGATCGAGACATTGAATACGTCATTGTTGATCGCGTAGATCGTGTAATACTGCTCCTTGCGGGACTTGACCGCGCCCGCGTCCACGAGCTTTTTCAGATGAAATGAGATCGTGGCCGGCGTGAGACCGAGGCGCTCCGAGAGGCGCTCAACATACATCTCCTCGTCCATGAGGGATTTGAGTATCTGGATCCTCGATCTGTCCGCGAGGCACTTGAATAATCCGATAGCTTCCGATTCTGTCATATTTTGTACCCACTTTCTGTCAATTTTTTTATCCGCTCTGTACTCCGGATCATCAGAATTCGCTGCGGATCATCGCAATGATCTCATCAACCGCGGAAAGCTTCGCTTCCTCGATCATGACCTTGCGGCTGTCGTCGTGTGCCTTCGCCTGCTCCAGGGAAAGCTTCCAGGGTGCCGTCACGCGCCCGAATGCCGCGATCAGCGCATCTGCCTTCGGTGCCTCCTGTGTCTGCTTAACCGCAGCGCCGCATACCGCCCTGCAGATATCGTAGATATTCGCCTTGGCCTTTAAGCTGTTGCTCTCATCGGTCCTCTCATCCTTTGACAGGGCTGCTGCCTCGCTTAATACTGCTGCTTTGCGCTCATCGAGCCATTCGTAAAAAATATTGATCTTTTCGTCCATTTGTCATCCTTTCCTGATATACATCATAATGCTGTGTCATTGTTTATTTAGATGTTAATCTAATCGGATAATAAACTCTGTTTTTATCTTTGTCAAGTATTATTTATGCCTCATTGTTTTTCCGCGGTGGACAGACCCCGCGGGAAGGCTTATAATCTTGGGTAGTGATTCTGCATAACTGCAATGACCGGAAAGGAATAAATGATATGCCCGATTATAATATGCTCAAGGACCAGCTCGAAGGTTTTCTCGATACGGATCCTTTTTACGTACCCGCACTGTCCAACGCTTCCGCTCTCCTTTGGGAGGCTCTTTCCGACATAAACTGGGCGGGATTCTATATAGTGCGCGGCGATAAGCTCGTGCTCGGACCCTTCCAGGGCAAGCCCGCCTGCATCCACATAAAGCGCGGAAAAGGCGTCTGCGGGACCGCATGGGCCGAGGACAAGACCCAGCTCGTGCCCGATGTGCATGAATTCCCGGGGCATATCGCCTGCGACTCCGCGTCGAATTCCGAGATCGTTGTGCCCCTGCATGACGGCGGACGCAACGTAGCAGGCGTGCTCGACATCGACAGCCCTCTTTTCTCACGTTTTACGGAAGAAGACCGGGCAGGTCTCGAAGCATTCGCAAAGGCGCTCGAAGCGCGTATCAGCTGGTGATCATGAAAAGAACGATATTATACGCATTACTCTTATTTTTATTCGCTGTCACGGCTTCGTGCTCGCGTGTAAATACACCGGTAGTTCCCGGGCCGGTTATACCTTCCGGCACTATAACCGCGCCGGCACCGACAGACCCGGCACCGGCAACCCCTGTTCCTGCGGCCTCCGTGTCCCCGGACTTATCCCAGGATCTTGCGGTAAACGATCCCAACGCCGGCTCAGCCGCAGCAGACAGCAGCCTGCCTTCAACCACACCCACTGAGGAGATCACCATGCAGCCCTTTAACATTGACGCAGCTTTCTATATTTCCGAGATCACGGACGACATTTTCGCCCGCATCAAAGGCAGATCATACCCTGACGGATGCACCTTAAGCCTCGGCGAGATCCGCTACGTGCACGTCCTGCATTACGATTTCGACGGCAATATCACCGAAGGCGAGATCATAGTAAATACCGCGATCGCCGAGGATGTGCTCGAGATATTCCGCGAGCTGTTCGACATCGAATACCCGATAGAAAAAATGACGCTCATCGACGCATATGACGCAGACGATGAGCGCTCGATGGAGGACAACAATACCTCCGCTTTCAATTACCGTTTTATCGCCGAGACTACGGTCCTGTCGAACCACGCGCTCGGCCGCGCGATCGACATCAATCCCCTGTACAACCCCTATGTCTACATCCGCAAGGACGGTTCGACCTTCCTTCAGCCCTACAACGCCGGAGATTATGTCGACCGAGAAAAAGACAATCCATACTACATTCGTAGAAACGACGCCTGCTACAATATCTTTATTGAGCACGGCTTTACGTGGGGCGGCGACTGGAATACAAAAAAGGATTACCAGCATTTTGAAAAAACCAAATAAATATGCGGATCATCATCCGGTCAACAGTGCGGGCAGCGATGCCTGCACTTATTTTTTAAAAAGGTGTTGACAGATATTACGGTTAGTGATATATTACGGTTAACGATAGTACAGTAAACGTAATAATTCAGAAAGGAAGGGTTGCTTTGAAGGATAATGTAAAAAGCGGCGCTCTGACCGAAGTTACTTTCTTCATACTGCTTTCGGTATTCACACCGAAACACGGTTACGCGATCATGCAGTTCATTGAAGAAAAGACAAAAGGTCGCCTGGTGCTCGGCGCAGGTTCTCTCTACGGCGCGATCAATACATTGACCGAAAAGGGCTGGATCGAACCGTACGGCGAGGGCGGCAGGACAAAAGAGTACAAGATCACGGCCGAAGGCCGGCAGATAGCGGAAAAGGAGCTGGCGCGACTTAAGGAGCTCACTGCAACCGCTGCGGAAATAATAGGAGGAGGTGATCCGGCATGAGCATAGTAAAAAGAAGATTTTTCGCGGGCTTCATGAGAAGCCAGGAAAGATGGCTCAATTCCATGGCCGACAAAGGCTACCGGCTCGTAAAGACCGGAAAGCTGGAATACACATTTGACGAGTGCGAGCCCGGTAAGTACCGCTACGCGGTCGAATATGTCGGCGACAAGTCCATGGAGGATGAGGAGGCCTATAAGGCGTTTCTCGAGGATATGGGCTACACGGTATTCTACAAAAATATCAATCTCGATTTTTCAACAGCCAAACTGGTCTACAGACCCTGGGCCAATAAAGGCGGCCGGATCTCCACATCCGGATCGACCCTGTTCAAAGAGCTGCTGATCGTTGAGAAAGAAAATGACGGAACCGAATTCCGGCTCCACACCGAAAAAGAGGACCGTATCGAGTATTACAAGAGACTCAGCCATCCCTGGTATTTCGCTGTTTTCCTGTGTCTTGCACTGATGGTTATCTACTGGCCGATGGTTTTGCCTGTTGTGCTCTTCGCAGGTTTGACGGCACTCTTTGCGCTCCCGATCATAATCATGGAGTGCAGGATCCATAAGATAAAAAAAGAAAAGGAATTGGAGGAATAGATATGAAAAAGAATGTGAACATGAAGGTCGCCATCCCCGTTATGGTGGTGGTTATAATACTTCTGATAGTCCTTAAGTCAGCCGGCCTGTTAACTATCCGTTCGGGCATGCGTCTCGGCTTTTCCGGCAATGACGGCATACATAAGTTTAACGGCAGCTACTCAAAGATCACCGGCATCATGAAGCATACCCTTAGACCTTCTAAGGGTTCCGACACAATTCACTGCGAGATCAAGTCCAAATCGGGTTCCCTGCACGTGGAGATCATCCAGAAAAGCGACGATACGGTGCTTTACGACAAAGTGATCAACGACAATGAGACCTTTGATCTTCCGGCTTCCGGAAAGGTTGCGATCAGCCTGAGTACCACCGGTCATTCGGGAAGCTATCTGTTCGAATATTAAGAAATAAACGAGCCTCGCGCGGAATGCGGAGGCTCGTCTTTATTTTTTCTTTAAATGTTTACAGAACGCTCTTTACGGTCTTAGCAACATTCTCTGCGGTAAATCCGTACTTCTCAAACAGCAGTGCCTGAGGTGCCGAAGCGCCGAAGCCTGTCATCGTGAGCGTAGCGCCGTCGAGTCCGACGTACTTGCCCCATCCGAAATCGGTGAGCGCCTCTACAGCTACTCTCGCGCGAACCTTCTTGGGCAGTACCTTTTCTTTGTACTCTGCGCTCTGCTCCTCAAAGATATCCATGCAGGGCATCGATACAACGCGAACGTCGATGCCTTCCTCGGCCAGGATCTCCTTTGCCTTAACGGAGATATTTACCTCGGAACCCGAAGCGATGATGATCGCGTCGGGAGTTTCCTTCTTCGAATCCTCAAGGATGTAGCCGCCCTTTAATGCCTCCTTCGATGAACCTGCAAGCTGGGGCAGTCCCTGACGGGTCGTAACGATGGCGGTAGGAGTCTCCTTCGAAGTAACTGCGCTATACCATGCAGCCAGCGTCTCTGTAGCATCCGCGGGTCTGAACATATGGAAATTCGGAAGCGAACGGAGCATAGCGGTCTGCTCAACGGGCTCATGTGTGGGTCCGTCCTCGCCTACGCCGATGCTGTCGTGCGAGAATATCATCGTAGTAGGGA
>JAEEGK010028494.1_pt1 | contig 11202 bp, 6 predicted proteins | sample 8958771 | NCBI WGS metagenome assembly JAEEGK01 (sample SAMN16246547, study PRJNA631951) | gut metagenome | biome: gut microbiome; feature: rumen; material: SC-attached | host: Bos | place: Iran: Karaj | collected 2018-10 | reverse complement strand
AAAAATTTTTGTTTTTTTTTTTTTTTTTTTATTTTTTTTTTTTTTTTTTTTTTTTTTTTTTTTTTTTTTTTTTTTTTTTTGAATTTTTTTTTAATGTTTTCTTTAAGTGTTTTTCATAATAAGAAAGGACCTGATTTTGATATTGTTTTAAATAAGAAAAATAATAAAGTTATTTATTGTATTGATTTTTATAATGATGATTTAATTACTGGAAACTCTGATGGAACATTAACTTTATATAATATTAAAACTGGTAAAGAAATAAGAGAATATAATAATAAAAACACTGGAAATAATAAATCAATAACATATTGTAAAATATTTAATAATAAAATAATAAGTGGTAGTTTAGATGGAAAAATTTATATTTGGGAAATTAAAGGTTCATTAATTAAAATATTAAATGAACATAAAAAACAAATATCAAAAATAATTATTGATATACAAACTGGAATATTTTTGTCATCATCATATGATTTAACAATTAGAATTTGGAATATTAATTCAAATTATTCTATAGGTAAATTAATTGATATTCATAAATATCCAATTACTAATTTTAATTGGGTTAATTCTTTATGTTTTTCATCAGATAAAAATGGTAATTTAGCTTTTTGGGATATTAATTCTCAAAATTGTTTTAGTAATATTAAATTACATAAAGGAGAAGTTACTAATATTATTTTTTATGAAGATATTATTCAAAAAAATAATAATTTAGTTATTACAAGTGGATATGATGGTTTTATTAATGTAATAAATTTAAATAATTTGAAAATTATTTATTCAAAATGTATTTATAATGGTAATATATCATTTATTTCAATCACAATTAATAATTTTTTAATTACAACAGGAGAAAAATTAATAAAAGTTTTTGATATTCAAAAAAAGTTTATTCAAATTGGAGAAATGAAAAGTACAGATAAAATATTAAAATCAGATATTTTAGGAAGTATATTAATAACAGGATGTCAAGATGGAAATTTATTATGTTATAATATAGATTTAATGGAATGTATTTGGGGTTATTGTTGTGTAAAAAAAGGAGGAGTTAAATTTTGTAATATAATAAAAGAAAAAAATAAAATTATTACAATAGGTGAAAATAATGAAGGATTAATTTTAAATTTTTCTAATTAATAATTTAATATTAAATCATATTATATAAAATGATTTTTTTTTCATTATATTTATTAAAAATATTAATAAATAAAAATGTCAAATAAAGTAACTCCAATTTTAAATTTAAAAGAAGAAAATAAAAATGAAACAAAAAAAGAATCAAAAGAAGAAACAAAAAGAGTTGAAATTAGAGAAAATACAAGAAAATATACACAAAGAATGAGAAAAAAAACTAAAAAATCTACATTTTTTAGTAGTAAAACATTCGCAGCAAAATTATTTTTAAAATTAACAAATAATGCAATTGATCCTGTAATTTCTTGTGTTTCAATTTTAAAATTTGAACCTCAAAATAGAAGCAATGATGAAATTAGACAAACATTACCTTGGTTATCATCTTTACAAGATTTTTTTACTTTTATATGTTTAAAAGAAGAAGAAGAAGGTTCAATTAATTTATTAATGGAAGTTGCTTGGATTCTTTTTTATCAATTTTCAAAAAAATATTCTATTATTAGAAGAGCTGGTGAAAAACAAGATTTTTTTTATTTAGTTTTAAATGGTTCTGTTATTGAATTACAATTAGTTTTTAAAAATGAATGTTTAAATGAAGAAGATTATATTAAACATTTAATTAAAATGGATATATTAGAAGAAAGAGAAATAATAAATAAATGTCTTATGTATAATAAACAAGAATTAAATATTGAAAATATTGAAACAATTGAAGAATTTTGTTTTAATAATAAATTTGATTATAAAAGAATTTATAATTTAGCAATTACAGAATTAAAAGATTTAGGTTATGATTTAGAAAATGTTAATTTAACACCATCAATTGAAAAATATATTAAAGCAACAACAGTAGAAAATGAAATAAAAAGAAAAAGTATTGAAAATGCAGTTAAAAAATATTTTTATGTTCCTCATTATGAAATTGTTGGTAAAATTGAAAAAGGGAGATTTATAGGAAATTTATCAGGTAAATGTACACAAAAAGATTATAGATCATATATTTCATTAGAAAATTCTGATATTGGTTATATTAATAAAACAGAATATAAAACATCAAAAGTATTTAAATTAATTAAAGCAAAAATGAGAAAAATTTTTAGAGATTCATATCAAATGTATTTTATATTTAATGGATTAGTAAGAGATTATTTTGTAAAACATTATGCTAAATTAATAATATATTCTCAATATCAAAAAGGTGAAAAACTTTTTTCTCAAAATTCACTTCATGAAGGAATTTATTTAATTAAAGAAGGTGAATTTACTTTATCAACAAGGAGAAAATTAGAAGAATTTAATGTTATAATTGCATCTTTTCAAAATTCATTAGGTTGTTTTGATGATTATATTTCAAGAATGAAAGATAATAAAATTAAAAATAATGATAAAGATGCTTTTTCGAATCCAATTTATCAAAGTAAAGAATATTTAGCAGAAATTAGAGGAGTTAAAGAAATTATTTTAGGAAAAGTTCACACAGGAGAAATTTTAGGATTATATGATTGTTTTAATTATAAAACTGATATGTGTCATTTTGATGCAATTTGTTCTAGTGATACTGCAATTGTTTATTTTATTCCTAAAAATGAAATTCCTACTTTAATTTCTAGAGAACCAACTGTTAAAGATGCTATTACTAAATTAGTTGAGTTAAAATCTTCTTATTATATTGGTTCTTTAGAAAATTATAGAAAATTAATTATTCAAAATATTGCTTTCAAAATTGGTAAAACAGAATTTTTAAATAATAATAATGATAAAAATAAACCAATTACTAAATTAATGAAAGGAAATAGTATTAATTTTGAACAAAGAAATTCTTTACTACTTAATAGTCATAATTTACCTAATAATTATAATGAAAATAATATGAATTCTTTTCGTAAAAGTTCAGTTGTAAATACTGAAGGTAATATAAATAATAAAATGGATGATAAAGGTTTAGGAAATAAAAGTCAAAATTATCAACATTTTCGTTTATCAACAAATAATAATGAAAAGACTAATTCTTCATTAAATTTAAATAAGAATATAAATTCAATTAAAACATTAAATACTAATAATTTTAATAATTCTAAATTATTATCAAATCAATCAGTTGGAATTAAAAAAGCAGCATCTAATATTGGTTCTAAAAATGTAAACCAAATTAAAAAAAATTATTCATTTAAATAATTATTAAATAATAATTAAATGTAATTTTAGGAGTGAAATTATTTTATTTGAATTTAAATTATATAATATAGATTTAATTTAAAAAAAATATTTATTTTTTAAAAAAATGAAAATTGAATATGATTTAAAAGAAGAAGCAGAAAAAACAAGAAAAAAAAGAATAGAAATAAGTAATCTTCCAAAAAATAGAATAAATGAAAAAATAACAAAATTTTATGAATTACTTCAAGAAGAAGAAGATGTTTATAAATCAGTAGAAAAAAGTGAAGAGGAAAATTATATTAAATTTTCAAATGAATTAAAATTACTTTTAATTAATTTATCAGATGCATTATATAATCAAAAAAAATATTCTGATTGTATTGAAATTGATAGAAAAATTTTAGCAATTGATGAAAAATATCATCAAAGTTATGCAAGATTATATTATTGTTATAAAAAATTAGGAAAAAATGAGAGTGCTGTTATTTTTGGAAGTATGATAAAATTTAGAGCAGATAAAGAAACAATTGAAAAATATTATAAAGATTTAGTTGAACAAGTTGATAAAGAATTAATTGAATTTAATGAAAAATATCAAAATAATAGTTTATGGAAGAATAGTAATATATTTTCCACAGCTAATATATTTCAATTAATAATATTTTTTTGTTCTTTATTATATATTTTGTATCAATATTATATAAATAAAAAGGAAATGAAAAAATAAATTATAATAAATCTTAAATAAAAAAAATTAAATAACATATAATTTATTTAAAACCAAATTTAATATAATTTCTTTATTTAATTATATGAAATAAACAAAATAAAAAATAATAAATTTAAACTGGAAAGTATAATAAAAATAAATATTCCCATTTAAAACTCAATATAAAAAAAATATTTATCTTTTTCTAGGTTGATTTAAAAATTCAGATAACAAACTCCAAAACTCATTTTGAATAGAAACATCACAATATCTTTTATTTCTCCAAATTTCCAAAACTTTAACATTCCATTTTTTAGTATTATTATTAGGAGGCATATCTTGAAACTTTAAATAAAAACCTTTAACTTTTTGTAAAATTGAAGTAACAGTTTCATTTTTAGGCCAATCTTTAAATTCCCAATCATCACCTTGTACAAAAACAGCAACAACTCTTTTCCATTCATTTCTAGTAAAATTTCTAACATTTGAAGTAATTTCAAATACAATATCTTTATCACATATTTTTTTAATAAAAGTATTTTTCATACTATCTTTAATACATTTATTTCTCTCATCTTCAGAACAAGTTTTCATATTTATATAATTTGCATTATATAAAAATTCTTTTGCATTTTCATTTGAAATATTACCTTCTACAAATGAACTTGGAACTACTATAATTGCTTTATTTCCTTGTAAATCATCTGAATTTAATAATTCATCTAAAAATGTTAATGTTTCATGATGTTGTGAAATATTTCCTTCTTTTAAAAATATTTTTTTACAAAAATTTAATAAATTTTCATAACTTTGAATATTATCTACTGGTTTTAACATTGAATTATGATTTAAACTCTTTTTCTCATTTAAATATATATAATCCATTATTAATAAATTTGGATCTGATAATTCTTCTTTTTTTCTATTTGATGATGCTTTTTTTTCATTTTTTAATTTTTGATTTTTATCATTTAAATGAATATTATTTTCATTTAATTCATTTTTATATAAATCTGCAAATGATTCACCTTTTTTTTTCTTACCTAAAAAAATTAAAGTTTTTGGTCTTATTTCATTATCAATTAAATCAATATCATCATTATTTCTAATAAAATAATCTGCAATTTTTTCTTTATCTAATCCAATTACAAATTGCATTCCTTCATTAAAACATTCTTTATGATAAACTGCTAAAGAATCTTCTCTATGTTTTAAATAAAACCATAAACTTCCTATATTATATTGAATTTTACTTTGAGCTTGAATTATTGCTGTTGGTGTATTTATTGGAAGACGTGTTCCATCTTCAAATACTAAGTTTTCTCTTTCTCTTCTTATTGTTTTGTTTTGTTGAATGTTTGTTCTTAAATATAATAATGGGTCAATTGATCTTAACATTTTTTTTTTTAATTTTTTTTTCTATTTTATTTTTAATCATTTTATTTAGATAATTATTAATTTTATATTTAATTTTGATTTAAAATTATAAATAATATTATTGAAAGAATTTTTTTGGTAAAAATCATTATAATATAAAAATAATTTATATGAATTGTTATAACTAATATTAAGAACATAAAACCTATTTTTTAAATAAAAGGATAAATTATATTCTTTATATTTTATTAAATTTAAAAGATTCAATTAAAATTAATTCAGATTTAAAATATACATTAATTATTTATTAATAATTAAAATATTATACCTCAATTTCATTTTTTATAGTAACTTATCCATATTTTTTCTTTGTACCCACCATTTTCCATTCATTAACTTTATTCTTTTTTCTTATTTTATTCTCTTATATTCTCCTGTTATAAATTAGTCAATCTTATATTTATTAACAATAATTGTTATAAGCAATTTTATATTATATTCTTTTGAATTTGAAATTTATATATTTTTATTATTATATTTAAATAAAAAGTAATTTTTATAAAATTGATTAATTAAAAGAAAATTATACAATATCCTTAAAAAAAATTTATTCATTATTTTCTTCATCCATTTTTGGAGCAAGATAAAATTTAATAAATCCAAAATCTTGAATTTCATATTCAATCATCAAAGGAAACTTAACACTAATATTCAAAGTAACAACTCCAGAAAGTGAACTAGCTTTAGCAAAAGAATTTAAATATTGTAATCCATAACTACAAACAACATCTTCATTATTAGTAATACAGACTTGATCTTCAATTTTATCAGAAGTATTATTTTTCATAGTAACTTTCCCATTACCACTTTTACCAACAATAGAAAAAGTAACAGAATCTCCTTTAACTTCAATTTTCATAGAATCACTTAATTGAGTAAAATCTCTACATAAAGAAACAAATTCTCCAGAAGACATTTTAATTGATGTTGGATATTCTGTATCAGGAATTCCAAGAGCTTGTATTTCTAAATTTAATAAATTAATTTGAAATTCTGCAGTTTTTTCAACTTCTATTTTAAATTAATTATATATAATTTTTTTTATTTTTACTTTTATTTTCAAATACTATACTTAAATATGAATTTTCTTCTTCTGCTTTTAATGTTAATGTATCATCTGATTTTGCCATTTTTAATATTTTACTTAAATCTGTTAAATTTAATCCTAATGTTATATTTTTATCACATCTATATTCTTCAAATCCAGTATCGTTTATTTTTAATGATACTAAAGATACATGAGCACTGTCCATTGCTTGTAATGATATTCCTGATGTTCCTGCTTCTAAATTTACCTCTTGTACTAATGCATTTAATGAATCTATTATTTTTTTAAATGTTTGTACTTGAGTCATTGTTGCTTGGAACATTTTTTTTTAATGTGTTTTTTTCTTTTGATGGCGCGTAATTATATTTAGGAATTATTTTTTTTTTTTATTTTTTTTTTTATTTCATTTATTTATTTTTTATTTATTTAAATTTTTATATTTTTTTTTTATTTGGTGCTAAAAAAAAAATAATAAATTATATATAACATTTTTTTAAATTTAAGAAAATTAAATTAAATGGGAATTTATAATCTATTAAGAACATTAAGTTCAATAACAGTAAAAAAACATTTAAAAGAATATAAAAATAAGAGAGTTGCAATAGATGGATATTGTTGGTTACATAAATCAATATTTACAATAGGAACATCAATTCTTGAAGAAAAAATAGACATAACACCTTGTATATGTTATTTAAAAAGAAAACTATTTAAATTATTACAATATAATATAATACCAATAATAGTATTTGATGGAGCAAAAATTCCAATTAAGAAAAATGAAGAAGAAAAAAGAAGAAAAAATAGAATAGAATTATTAAAAGAATCAGAAAAATTTATAAAAATGAATGACAAATATCAAGCATCAAAAATAAAAATTAAAGCATTTGATATTTCTCCTCAATTTGCATTTGAATTTATTAAAATATTAAAAGAATATAATATTGAATATATTGTAGCACCATATGAAGCAGATATTCAATTAGCTTATTTAAGTAAAATTAATTATGTTGATTTTATTATTACTGAAGATAGTGATTTAATTGCTTTAGGTTCTAAATGTGTTCTTTATAAATTAGGACAAGATGATGATGATTGTGGTTATGAAATTTGTTATGATAATTTAAAAAAATGTAATAATTTTGATTTTAGTTTTTTTAATGAAGATAAATTTTTGTCTTTTTGTATTTTATGTGGATGTGATTATTTTAAAATTAATGGTGTTGGGAGTAAACTTGCTTATTATGCTGTTAAAGATTATAATAATTATATTCAAAGTATACATTATTTAATTATGAAAGGAAAAAATATTAATATTAGTGAAAAAATACTTGTTGAAATGTTTGAAAAAGCTTTTTTGGCTTTTAGATATCAAATTGTATATTGTCCTATTGAAAAAAAAATGAAATATTTTAGAGATATTCATGAAAATGTTTATCCTTTTATTAATAAATATTTAGATAATGGATTAGATTTTGTTGGAAAAATTGAAAATGATAGTAAAAAAGTTAATGAACATGTTAAAGGAATTATTGATCCTATTTCTCATGTTTTGTTAGATAAAAATCAAAATGTTTTTATTAATAAATATGATAAAAATAATGAGAAAGATGAAAAAAAAGATGAAAATAAATTAAAAGTTAATTCACAAGTTAATAATAATAAAAAGAAGAAAAAGAAAATTATTCCAAAACCAAGGAATCAATTTAGTTTAGATAATTTTTTAATAAAAAAAATAAAAAATGAAAGTAAAAAAAGATTAAATGATGATAATTCATTAATAAAAAAAGATAGAAAAACTAATAAAGAAAATTTAATCAATAATGAACTATTTAAACCTAATATAATAACAATTAATTCATCCTATTGTTTTGATAAATCAATTTCTAATTTTTCAAAGGTAAATTATAAAGAAAATAATGATACACAAGAAGAAACTCAATTAAATGATGAGCAAGATAGTTTTGATGAAAAATTAAATTATATTCAAACACAAAGAGATTTCTTTGTTAAAAAAAGAAAATATAATATTATTCAAAATCAAAAATGTCAAAGTAAAAGATTATTAAAAGAAAATACCAATTTTAATTCATTTTTAAAAGAATATTCTTATAAAATTGAAGATTTAAATAAATTAGATGAAAATAACTCAAATAATAATAGTAATATTAATGATTCAGAAATAGATATTAATATTTTTGATTCTGAAGAAAAAGAAGTTCCAAATAAACAAAATTTATATTTATTAGATAATAATTATACACCAATATATAAAAAAAACATTTTTTCAGAAAAAAATACATCACAATCAAATAAGTTTTCAGCATCAATTTCAACATCAAAAAAACATTTTGGTTCAATATCAATTGAACAATATAAATTCGATCCTTCAAAATTTTAATTAACTTTTAAATAATTTATTTAATTATTTAATCATTAAATATAAATAACTAAAAAAAATAAAAAATAAATAAAAATAAAATAAAAAACAAAACAATATATCAATTAAAACTTTAAAAAAAATAATGTATCAAAAATTAGTAACATTAGTAATGAGTATATTCTTAATAATAGCAGCAGGAACATGTAATTATTATCCTTTATATTTATCAAATTTAATGATAAAATATTCATATAATGAAAAACAAGCAAATTTATATGGTTCATTTATAAATTTAGGATATTGGTTAAATTTACATATTGGTTTCATTAGTGATAAATATGGACCAAGTATTTCACTTCTTTTAGCATGTGTTTTATTACCAGGTTCATATACAATATTAAATTTATTAATATCATTAATTAAAAAAAAAATTCATATATTACCTATGATTATTATTGGTTTTATTATGGGACAAGGAAGTGCACTTTGTTATATTAGTGCAATTTCTACTAATTTAAAAAATTTTTGTGAAAGTGCTAATGTTATTGTTGGTATTTTATTAACTAATTTAGCTATTACTCCTTCTTTATATACTTCTTTTAAAGATGAAATAGAAAAAAAAAGTAAAAATAATAATAATGATGGATTACTTATTTTTTTAGGATTAATTTTAGCTTTTATTATTGCAATGAGTGCTTGGTTAGTTAGAGTTCAAAAAAATAATTTTATTTATGATAATGATATTACTAATATTAATTATGAAAAATATAAAGAAAAAAAAATTTGTAAGATTTTTATTTTTTTAAATATTTTTACTCTTTTTTTATTTATTTCTTCTATTATTATTAATAATAAAACTTCAAATTCTAAAATTCCTGTTACTTATTTTTTACCTATTGTTCAAGCTGCTAATATTTTAATTGTTATTTTAGAAAAATTTGAAATATGGGATAAATTTTTTTTGGAATTATTTGAACAAAATGAAAATAGAGAAAATGAAAATGAGATTGAAATGAAAGAAAAAAAAAATAATGATTTAGTTACAAAATTATGTCCTCCAAAGAAATTAAATTCTTTTTATGATAATAATATTAATGAAGAAGAAAAAAATAATTCTATAAATGATAAAAATAAATTTAATCTTTCTTTTAATTTTGAAAAAAGATTAAATGATTTAAAAGTAAAATATGAATTAAATAATTCAGAAACTGGATATAATTTTTATTCAACAAACAACAAAAATAAAGTAAAAAATTTTGAATTTGAAACAGAAAATATAAATAATCATTTTAATTTTCTATCTTCTAATTTTAATGGATTAGAGAATATAAATAATGATATATCAATACCAAAAATAGATAAAAGAGAAGGAATAATTGAATCATTAGAAAGAGAAGAAGAAAATAGATATTCAATAATAAACACAAAATCAAATCAAATTCAAATTAATAATGAAACATTAAAACAATATAATAATAATTATTCAAAAGAATCAATTAAAGATTTATGTAATTGTGAAAGTAGAATTGGAAAAATATTTTCTAAAACAGATTTAATAAAAGTAACTTTTATAATAACAATTGGAATTAGTTGTTCAAGTTGTGTTAATGAGAATATAATTTGGATTTTAAAATCAATGAATCCAACAATTGAACCTTCAAAAATAAGTGATTTTTCAATAATTTTTTTTGCTTTTGATTCCTTTAGTAGACTAATATCTTCTTTATTTTTAAATAAAATTGCTTCATTAAATTTAATAAGTGAATATTTATTTGGTATTTCATTACTTGGTTTATTATCTCAATTAATTGCTTTGAGTATGAAAGAAGAAGGTTTTTATATGACTATTGTTTTAAGTGGAATTGTTAATGGTTTATTAATGAATTTTATTCCAATGTATACTAAATGGAAATATGAATCAAGAGATTTTGGAAAAATATTAGGATTATTATTTAGTTGTAGTGCAATTGGGAAAGTTATTATTTGTAATTTTATTTTTAATATTTTTTGGGAAATGTATCAAATTAATGATATTTGTATTGGGAGAAAATGTTATTTTTTTGGTTTTGTAATTAATGGATTATTTTATATAGCAAATTTATATATTTGTTATAAAAAAACTAAAAAAAAATATGAAAAAGAAAAAAATCAAGTTGTAGAAAATAAAGAAAATAATAATAATAACCAAATTAAAAATAATAATATTATAATAAATACAGAATGATATGAAAACCATTAATTATAAAATTATATGAATAATAGGGAAAAAAAATTGTTTTATTTAAAATATGAAATATGTATTTATTTAATAATTAATAATTCTCTATT
>JAEEGK010028493.1_pt1 | contig 11202 bp, 6 predicted proteins | sample 8958771 | NCBI WGS metagenome assembly JAEEGK01 (sample SAMN16246547, study PRJNA631951) | gut metagenome | biome: gut microbiome; feature: rumen; material: SC-attached | host: Bos | place: Iran: Karaj | collected 2018-10 | reverse complement strand
ATTGTTGTTTTAAATGAATTAGAAAATGCTGAAAAATTATGTATTAGATTAAATAATTTCGAAATTCCTAAAAAAAGAAAATTAAAAGTTAATTTTCATCCTTTAATTTGTAAAATTAGAAATAATTTCTCTGGAAGTATATTTAATAAAATGTTTAATGAAAATGGTTATAAATTTTCAGATGAAGTTGAACAAAGTTATGATGTTATTCCTAATTCTATTCCACTTCCTTTATTATATTCTAAAGTTAATGATAATAAATTTAATAATGAATATAATAATAGAGAAGAAGGTGAAATAAAAGATGATGTTAATTTAAAAAAAGATATTAAAGAAAAAGATGATAAGAAAAATTTTGTTAAAAAAAATAATAACTCTTTTTTTCAAAAGAAAAATGAAAATAATTTAATATTGAATAATTCTTTATTAAGTTCATTTAGTTTAAATTTTGGTTCAAATAATACTTTAGATAAAATTTTAAATGGATTTAAAAAAATAAAAGAATTAGAAAAAAATAAAAATTTAGATGATAAAAATACAAAAGAAACAAATTTAGAAGTAGGGGAAATTTCAACAGAAAAAACTAAAAATAATAATAATCAAGAAATAATTGATATCAATAATTTAAATAAAAATAATAATAATCTTAAATATAATGATAATAATATAAATAATAATAATAATAATATAAATAATAATAATGATGATAATATTGAATTTGAATATGATCAACAAGATATTGATTATTATACATATAATATGAAAGATAAATCATATTATACAACTAAAAATTTTATGGGAGATATAGAATCAAAAAGAGATAAAATTGATTGGGATGTTGAAAGAAACAAACCAAGAAATAATTATTATAGAAATAAAGATAGAGATAAATTTAGTAGAGATTATTATAAAAAAGAAGAAAAATATTATAAAAATGAAAAAGAATTTTATAATTATAGAGAAAGAGACATTAATTTAAAAACAAATTATAATAATAAAAAATATGATAATTACTCAAATAGTTTTAGACATAGAAGTAAAAGTAGAAGTCAAAATTATAATAGAAGTAATAGTAGTAATAGAAGTTATAGTAAAAATAGAAATAAAATAAAAAATACAAACATAAGTATAAATAGAAATTTAAGTAGAAATAAAAGTAGAAGTAGAAGTCGAAGTAGAGAAATTATAAGAAACAGAAGTAGAAGTATAAGTAGAAATAGAAGTAGGAGTAGAAGTAGGAATATGAGATATAATCAATCTAATTATTCTTATGGCTATAAAAAATCTAATTATAGTTATAATAAAAGTAATAATAGTGGAAATAATGATTATAATTATCGTTATGATAGAAAACCAAAAAATATTAAAAATTATGATAATAAGAAATATTATCCTTAAAATATTATATATTATTGATTTAAATTTTATTTGGAATAATTTTGATTTGATAAAATTTAAATTTTTATAAAAAATAAATTTTATTATTAAAAAAAGTTTAATTAATAAAATGGATGACAACAATAATGTAAAAAATTTATTAAGTTATGTTATTATTTATGTAATTAGATATATTAATAATGGAATATTAATGAAAATAAGATAGAATCAAGAGTATTATATTGAGTATTATAATTAATGTTTTATAAAGTTTTCATTATTAAAAATATATTATTTTAATAATATAAATTCTATTTTATTTATTCAATTATTTTATATTATTTATTAAATATATTATTATTTTTTTTAAAAAAAATAATTTAAATCTAATACAAAACAAATAAAAAAACATTTATTTATCTAAAAAAAATTTATAATAATTTATTTACGAATTAGCAATAAAAAATTCCTCTTTTTTCATTTTTCCTTTCCCTTTATTCCTAGTTTTAACAATTAACTCATTTTTCATAATATTTTGTTCATTTAACTGATATAACTTATGAATATCATATAAATCAACAACACAACATTTTTCATTTCTATGAAAACTTTTAATACATTCTCTACAAAAATTATTTTCATGAAAAGAACAATAATAATGTTTTTGTTTTTCAGGATGTTGATTACAAGAACTACTAAAAGAAATATCAGAAGAAGGATCAATTAATAACATAATAACAGGATCATTTTTAACAATTTCTCCAAAAATTGATAAATTTAAAGGAAGAGTTTCAACATTATCTAAATTTTTTACTAATTTTCTACAATATGGACATCTTATATGAGAATTATGATAATATTTCATTAAACATGATGTACAAAATGTATGACCACAATTCACTAATATACGAGGTATTTTATCTCCTACATTGTATTTTTGGTGACATACTCCACATATGTCTAATTTACGATGGGAATAATCAAATAATAATTTTTTATCTGTGTTTATGGATTTTTTGGCAGAATCCATTTTTTTTCTGGTTTAAAAGGGTTTTATATATATATTTTTTTTTATTTTTTTCTTTTTAATTTTTTGAATTTTATTTTTTATTATTTTATTTTTTCAAATTTTTAATCTCTAATTTAATTATAATCAATTTTAAAAAAAACCAAATGTTCATTTTGATTATAGGGGAATATTAAATGTGATAATAATAATCAGAAATTATAAATTAAAACTTATGTTAATCTAAAAATAAATATACTAAAAAGGATAAAGAAAAAAAAGAAGAAAGATTAGAAATAAATAAAAGAAATTGAAATTGATAATTTATTGGAATAATAATGAAAAAGGAAAGTAAGAGAGTGAATTTTTAGTTATAAAAATTTAAATTTTAATTAATTAATTATTTTATATTATATAAAAAAAATAAAAAAACCACAAAAATTAATCTAATTTCAAATAATGGGATGTTTTCCCTTAAATAAAGGTAAAAATAATTTTTAATAAATAAATTAGAAAAAGATATATTCAAAACAGAAAATGCTCAAAAAGAAAATATAAAAGAAGAAGAAGATTCATCAAAAATTAAAAAACTGAAAAAAGAATCTTCAACAAACAATAATGTAAATATATATACATCAATATCAAATTCAAATGTAAATAATAATGCAATATCAACAGAAAAAAAAATTAAAATACCTTCATCAAAATTATTAATAAAAAGAAATGAAGAACTTAATGCAAAATTAAAAGGTGCATTAAATGAAATAGATAAATTATCAATAAAAAAAATATTATCAGAACATTTTTTATTTAAAGATAAAAGTCCAGAAATAATAAATAACATATTAGAAAAAATTGAAATAAAAAATTATCCAATTAACTCAGAAATAGAATCTTTAGATTCATTTTATATAATAAAACAAGGAAAAATAGAATTATTAAATAATGTAGGACAAAAAACAATTTATATTGAAGATGAAACATTTGGTGAAATATCATTAATAGAAAAGAAAAAAAATAATATAAAAGTAAGAATAATAAAAGATTCAATTTTTTTTATTTTAAAAGGAGAAATTTTTAGAGAAATAGTACAAAAAATAAATGATAGTGAATTGAAAGAAAGATTATTATTTATATCATTAGTACCAATTTTTAAAACTTTAAATGTAATAGAATTAAATAATGTAGCATCATTTATGTATAAATGTGAATTTAATATTAATCAAAGAATAATTACAGAAGGTGATTTTGCAGAAAGTTTATTTATAATTAAAGAAGGAAGTGTTGCTTGTTATAAACAAGAAATAATTATTAGAAATTTAAATGAAAAAGATTATTTTGGAGAAAATGCTTTATTATTTAATGAAAAAAGATCTCTTTCAGTATTTGCAACTTCAAAAACTACTTGTTATCAAATTTCTCAAGGAATGTTAATACAAAGTTTAGGTGATGATTATAAAAATATTATTTTAAAAGGGATTTGTAAAGATGCTTTAAAAAATAGTAAATATTTAAAATTTTTTGAAAATGAGTTTTTATTTGAAAAATTTTTTAATACTTTTCGTATGAAAATTTATGATAATAATCAAACTTTAGTTCGTTGTGGTCAAAATAAAAAAAAATTTTATATTTTAATTCAAGGAGATTTAATTATATTTGATGAAAATAAAAAAGAAATTAATGTTGCAAAAAGAGGAGATTTATTTGGTGATATTTATTTAAAAGATAATATAAAATATACAAATGATATTAAAACAAAAGGAAAATGTAATATTTTAGTATTTAATTGGGAAAATATAATTAATGAAAGTTTAAAATGTTTTAATTTGAAAATGGAAAAGAAAAAAGTATTAGAATTCTTTAATAAACTTTATCATTTAAAAAATATAGAAATTTTTAAAAATACATCAGAAATGAGATTAATAGAAATATGTAAAATAATGAAAAAAGAAAAATTTAATCCTGATGATATAATATTTAATGAAGGAGAAAATGGAGAAAAATTATATTTGATAAAAAAAGGAATTGTTAATGTTTATAAAAATGGAAAATTTATAAGAGAAATATGTGAAGGAAATTGTTTTGGAGAAATGAGTTTATTAATAAATGAAAAAAGAAGTGCAACAATTAAAGCAAATACCAAAATAACTTTATTTTCATTAACAAGAAATAATTTTAATAGTTGTGTAGATAAAAATATGTTAAATTATTTAATGAAAAAAATATCACTTCAAGATAATTTTAATAATGATTTATCAGATTTTTATTTTTGTAAAAGTTTAGGAAAAGGAAAATTTGGGACAGTATCTTTAATACATAATAATAAGAATTTTTATGCAATGAAAGCAGTAAGAAGAAAAGATGCAGAAAAACAAAAAATATTAATTAAATATTTTATAACAGAAAGAACAAATTTATTAAAATTAGATTATCCTTTTATAATGAAATTAGTAAGAACATTTAAAAATGATGATAATATTTTTTATATGACAGAATATATAAATGGAAAAGTATTAAGTAAATTTTTAGAAAATCGTGAAAATAAAGAAATAAAAAATGTATATTTAACTCAATTTTATTTATCATTTTTATTTACAACATTAAATTATTTAAATTCAAAAAATATATGTCATAGAGATTTAAAACCAGATAATATAATGATAGATGAAAAAGGATATTTAAAAATAATAGATTTTGGTACTAGTATTGAAATAAAAAATTATACGTCAACAATAACAGGAACTCCGCATTATATTGCACCAGAAGTTTTAATTGGAAAAAGTTATAGTTTTCAATGTGATTATTGGTCAGTTGGAATTATTGGACATGAAATTTTTTATAATTTTTATCCTTTTGGAAATAAGGCAAATGATCCTATGGAAGTTTATAGAGAAATTATAAAAAAAGATTTGAAATTACCAAAAAATGGTAATCCAATTTTTAATGATTTTATTAGAGGTTTTTTAAAAAAAAAAGTTAATGAAAGAATTTGTTCTTATGAAATTATTATTAAACATCAATTTTACAAAGATTTTAATTGGAATGATTTATTGGATTTTAAGTTAATACCTCCTTATATTCCTTCTCTTTTACCTTTGAAAAGATTTGAAGATTATGATATTAAGTATATTGAATTTTTGGAAAATGAAAAAAAAATTAGGAAAAAAAATAATAAAGATAATTTTGATAAGGATAAAGATGGAAATAAAAATTTTGATCCTAATTGGGCTGATGTTTTTTAATGTAATTAAATAAATAAAATTTGTAAAAAATTTTTTTTCGATTTGAATATAATTAATTGATATAATTATACAGTATAATATAGGTAAATATTTTAATTTGGCAATTCAATTTTAAAATTAAATTTTAGTTTATATACAAAATTTTTGATTTAATTTTTTTTTATTAAATCAAATATTTATTTTGAATATTCAATTAAATTTATTTTTTATTTTTTAAGAATTAATATTAAAAAATAACTTTTCATAAAATTTGTTCAATTTAATAAATAAAATCTTTATATATAATAATGAATATTTTATAATAATTAAAATAGCTTTAAAAAATAAATAATCTAAATAAAAAAAAATAGAAACAAAAAATTCGTTTTAAAAAAATAAATTATTCAAAAAAAAAAAATGGATAAAAAACTTCCAGAGAGACAACTTCAAGCAAAAAAATATTTAGATGAATTTGATATAGAAAATGTAATAAGTGAAATGTTAAATAGTCTTCTTCATGAAAAAGATCCTCATCCATATGTTTATATGATAAAATATTTAGCAAGTTTAATGACAGAAGAAGAGAGAAAAGAATTTGAATTAGAAATACCAGAACCTTATCCAATTGCACATCCTGTAGTAAAATTTCCATATTTTTCAAATTCTTGTAAAAATCTTTTAAGTAAATATTTAACAAAAGATATTTTTTTAACTTATCGAAAAGTAAAAACTAAATTTGGAAATAATATTAATTCAATAACAAAATTAACTGAATTATTACCTGAAGATAAAATTGGTTGTATTTTATCTGATTGTGATTGTATTAATGCTTATAGTAAATTATTACAACCAATTATTGATAAAGTTCATAATATCAAATCTAAAGATTTAAATGAATATCAATTAAATTATTATTCTAAAATTTTAAATTCTGATTTAGGATTAAATCAATTAAAAACTTCTGTAAAAAAATTGATTTTTTCATTTTCAAGAAATATTCAAGAATTTCCTTTTAATAATTTTTCAGCTGGGAATAATAAAATTGCAGAAGTTGCTGAATTAATTAAAGAACAAATAAAAGATAAAATCGAACAAGGTTGCTTACCTGATATGAAAGTATATGAATTATCAAAAGATAAAGAACAAGCAGAAAAAATATTAAAAAAAATAAATTTTAATGAAAAATGGATGATTGCTGCTAATTTAAAACAAAGTTGGCCTGATCATAGATATGTTTATATAAGTGAAGATGAACGTTTAGTAATTTTAATTAATTTTTGTGATCATTTACAAGTATTAAGATTATTTAATGTAAATGATTTGGATATTGAAAAAGGATATAATGAATTAATTGATATAATGCAACAATTATCTTTAGTTATTCCATTTGAAACAGATAAAAATTATGGTTATTTAACTACTGATATTAATTTAATTGGTGATGGATTTAGAATTTATTCTGAAATTATATTAAAAGATGTTGATAAAGTACTTATTGAAGGATGTACTATTGATGAATTATTAAATGGAAGTCAATTTGAAAATATTAATATTCAAAGAGAAGGAAATAATATTAATTATATTACATATGATTCATGTAAATTATCTTTAAAAATTGATATTTTTTTAAATATTTATTTCAATAAATTAGCAGGATTATGTAAATTATTTAATAATAATAAAGAACAAAAAAAAACATCTTTTACAAAAATAAATTTAGAAGATAGAAAAGAATTAGTTTTTAAAAATATTAAAGAAGCATATGAAGAAACATTTGATGAAATAAAATACACAATTTCATCATCAGGAATGAATATAAATGATAGAATAGAACCAGTTCATAAAGGAAATATGCCAGAAAATTTAGGAATATTATTTAAAGATAAAGGAGAATATTTATCATTTACTCCTTTTGTTAGAAAATATATTTTAAAAAGTCAAAATTTTGATTGTTATTCAAATGAACATATTCATGGAAAAGAAATAAATACACCTTTAGTTTCAATTGAAGGAGATGATTTAAATAAAATTGAATCTTTATATGTTTATTTATTTAGAAATATTGATGGTTATTCTTTCGCTGCTCTTAAAGAAAATAATAATGAACAAACTGAAAAATTAATTAAAGAAGCTATTGAAAATTATAATTCAAAAGATAAAATTATTGAATATTATTCTTTAACTGAAAATAAAAATGAAGCAGAAAAAATAATAAATGATAATAAATTAATTTTTCATTGTGAAGAATTAGTAAAAGGAGGAATTGATATTGATTATCCTAAAAATAGAGGAGTATTAAAATTTCTTAATAATCCTTTTATTTTTGGAGTTGTTAATGATATTTGTCATATTAAATTTTGTATAAGTATGCAACATCCAAAAGAAAAAATAAGTCCTCATTTAGTTCAATTAGTAAAAATTAATAATGAATTTTTTAGATATTTAAAATTTAATTATAATAAACAAATTGGTTTTATGACTGCAAGTCCTATTTATTTAGGAACTGGAATGAGAATTGAGTTAAAAATGAAATTAGAAAAATTAAAAATTAATGATGTTCAAACTATTTTAAATAATACTGAATTTGTTGCTGAAGAACAAAATGATGGAATTGTTTTAATTAATAAAGTTACTATTGGACATAGCGAAACTGAATTACTTTGTAAAGTTTTGGAATATGTAAAAAAAATTATTGATGAAGATTCTTAAATATTATTTTTTTTTTTTTGTTTTTTTAAATTTTTTTAGTTGTTATTTTAATTTGGATACTAAAAAATCATATTTAAATTCATATTATTTTATTAACATATATTCAAATTTACTAAATTTTTATTACTTTATTAAATAAAAAAAAACTTATAATTAACTTTTTGATAAATTAAAATTATTATCTAATATTTTCTGATATTCTTTTATTTATTACCATTCTTTTAATATTTTTTTTTAAATATTTCATTGTTGAAATTGATAAAAATTGAAAAAAACTTTTTTTTGAATTTATTTATTTTAAATAATAAAAAAAAAAGTATAATATAAATATTAATAATCCTCCTTAATTTCTTCAACATTCCATAAAATAAGTGCATTATCATTTTCAGCAATAGTAATAATTTTATCATCATCAGGAGTCCAAATAATTCTTCTAATTTTACCAGAATGTCCTTTATAAGAAAAAAATTTAGGAGCATCTTGTATAGTAGGATAATTCATTAAATTTAATTTAAAATCAAATCTCCCAGCACAAATTAAATTTAAAGCATTTGCTCTTCCAACAGAATTAATATAATCAGGATCAGTTGAACCTAAATAAATTCCTTGTACAGTAAAACCAAATTTACAAGTTAAAGTTGACCAATCTGCATTTTTTACAAAATCAGTTGATTTTGCAACTTCATATTTATTTACATCAATAAAAATATATTGATTATCATTTGTAACTGATTGAAGATATGAATATGTTGAATCAAAATCAAATGAAATTAAAGAATAATTTAATGATAATTTTTTTGTCATTTGATAATTTTCATTTGGGTTAATAAATGCTAATTCTTTTGATTCTGTTGAAGCTACTAATAAATCACCATAATTTGTATATTTTAATTCTAAAATAGCACCTTCACCAATTTTAATATCACTTACTACTTTTTTATCCAAATCTTTTATTCCTCTTCTTATTGAAACACAACCATTATTTATTCCTACTGCTACATGACCTCTATTTTCTTCATATGCTATTGCTAGTGATTTATGCTTTTTTTCAAATTTTATTTTTGTTGATGTGGAATTATTATTATTAAGATATGGATTAAATGGATTTATTTGTCCTGTACTTTCACATTTTTTAGATCTTAAATTATATAATAAAATTTTATTATCTAATCCTGATGTTAATACACGATTTTCTGGAACGAAAACTAAACCTCCAATTTGACTTTCACTATGACTTTCTATAAATAATTCTTCTCTTTTTATTTGATCTTTCATATGTTTTATTATAATTTGACCATTTTTTAATCCCATTAAAATATTTTCATCATCATTTACATCAAGTGATTTTACTATTGAATTAATTACAAATTTTTCTATTGTTTTATAATTATCATGATCTTCAATTAAATAAACATAATTTAATGAATCACTAACATAAACTTTTCTAAATTTTTCTTTATAAATTATACATTGAATACTTCCCGAAGAAATATATTTTATTTTATGTAGTTTTTGTTTATAATAAGAATGAATTTCTCCTCTATCATTTCCAATAAACCAATATTTATTATGTACAAAACAACATTTTGTAAAAATAACATCATCTTTTTTCTCATAATAATTTTTAAACATTTTCCCACTGGCAACTCCAAAAATAATTTTATTAATACCACAAATACAAATTTGTTCATTATCAGGATGAAAAGCAATATCAAACAAAAAATTTTTATCTCCTTTTCCAGTACTTTGACTATAAAAAAGAGATTTAGTTCTCAAATCCCAAATAAAAAAAGTATTATCTTCATCTTTTCCAAAACTAGCAAGATAATGACCATTACTATCAAAAGCTAAAGCACTGACTTCTTTACTTCCTTTTGGTTGTTCAAAAGTAGCAAAAACAACACTAGGATCAATAGGACTCCAAACAAGAATTTTAGGTTTAATTCCTCTTTGTCCAGTTGCAACAAGAGAAACATTATTTTTCATAAAATCAATAGAAGTAATAACATTATCATGACAAACATTTTCACTATCAATTTCAAATCCTCCAAAAATAATTTGTGAGTAATCATCAATATTTTGAATAATAGCTAAACCAGAACTTATATAAAGTAAATCTTCTTTTGATAAATAAAATAAATCTTGTCTAGTATCTTCTAAACGAAGTCCAAATACATGTTCAACTGATAAATTATAATGAGGATAATTTAAATCTTCTTCAAATAATTGATCTGGACATACTACATTTTCTAACCATGGTTTTACTGATGCTGATTCATCACCATATGTATATAATTCTTCTTTTATTTCTAAATTTCCAAATTTAATTGAACGAGTTATTTCTTTTTCCTCATCATCTATTCTAAGTCCTTTTAATTTATTTTCTCGGAAACCTAATGCTTCTTTGTAAAATTCGTTATCTTTGTTCCATTTATGAGGAATAATACCACTACAACCCATTTTTTTATTTTTTTTTTTATTTTTTTTTTTGAGTTATTTTTTTAAAATTTTTATTTTTTTTGTTTTATTTTTATAATTTGTTTTTATTTTTTGATTTTATTTTTTAGTTTTTGTTTATCGGATTGAAATAGAAATTTGCAGAGTTTCTATCTCAAGGCCAGATTTCAGACATTTTTTTTCCTGCCCCTGACCACTATCGTCATTAGTAATCACGCACTCAGGCCGGATTACCTTCTACTGATGCAATTTAAAATGTTTTTTTATTTATTAAATATATTTGATAAAAAATTATTTATGGTTATAAATTAAAAAATATAATTCTTTATTCAAATTTATTTTTTTATGAAGAGTTAAAAGTAAAATTAAAAAATACATTAAAAAAAAAATTTTAATAAAATTGGGGATTGGGGATTGGGGATTGGGGATTGG
>JAEEGK010028492.1_pt1 | contig 11203 bp, 9 predicted proteins | sample 8958771 | NCBI WGS metagenome assembly JAEEGK01 (sample SAMN16246547, study PRJNA631951) | gut metagenome | biome: gut microbiome; feature: rumen; material: SC-attached | host: Bos | place: Iran: Karaj | collected 2018-10 | reverse complement strand
GGGGACGCGGCTGCTTCCCCTGTACCCCTTCACCGGATCGCCGCCTCATCCGCGCCGTCGATCCGTGCTTGCAAAATGAAAGCAGTGGTCACATGGACATGCTTTCAAATTGCAAGCATCAAAAGCTGTTGGCGAAATCCAGGATGTCGGCAGGGATATCATTCTCTGCCTCCACCGTGGATTCGGGGCCTTCGCCCTCCGGAAGCACGAAAAGCCGCTGGGTACGCATCTCCCGGCAGAGTTCTTCTGCCAGGGCGCGTACATCCAGCGGCTTTTCGTTTGCCTCCTGCGCCATCAGCTTTCGCAGACCTTCGATCAGAAAGGCGTTCATGGAGAGCGTCTGCGATTCGCTCTTTTCATGCAGCCATTCCCAGATCTCCCGGTCTGTCTTACGGTTGAGATTGAAGCGGAGAAACAGATTCTTTTCTCCTTTTCCCATCATCATTTTTCACCGGCGTTCCGTTTTCAGATTGTTCAGCGCCAGCAGTTCATAGCCCTTGGCTGTGGCGCAGATGTCCTCAATATACTGCACACGACAGTTTTCACCATTCCAGAAGTGCTTGAGGATACAGGCTCCGCCGCCCATGACGGTGAGGCGCATGATCTCAGGGTTGAACTCGTATTCCCAGAGCTTGGCGAGGATCGTGTCCGAATACTCCTCGGCAGCCTTCTTCATGACCGAGGTGTACTTCTCCGCAAGGTCCGCGTTCCCGCGACGCAGGAAGTCTTCGCACACGTCATAGGGCATGGCAAAGCCGCTGACAGCCAGCAGCTCGTTGGACATGCGGATGATGCACTGCTCCACGCCCAGCTTGTCCGTGTAGCAGCGACTGGACATGGGTTTGCCGTCCTTGATAAGCATGGTGTTCATGGTCCCGTTTCCGATATCCGCCAACACGTTCAGGCCCTTGAAGTCTCCCAGACGCTGCACCACCCCGGCGAAGCCCTGGGGGAAGACCTGCACATCGTCGATACGGACCAGGTAATCCTGCCCGTGATACCGAAACTCGATCAGTTCATTCCGCATGAGATATTTACGAAAGGCCTCCTTCTGTGCGCCGATCCACTGGATGGGCAAGCCCACCGCCAGCACCGCCTCACACTCCGAGATGTGCCGGAACTCCAGTTCCTTTGCGAGTGCGGCAACGGTGAGGATGTAGTAATCCTCATCCTGGCTCTTGTCGCTGACAAAACCCTTGTGTTCCTCACCGACCACGTAATATCTCCCGTCATAGAAGAGCGCGTCTGCCGTCATGGCCGGCTCACTGTCGTAGGCTTTGACGCCCGAGCGAAAGACCACATGCCGGCACTTGATGTTGCCAAAGCCGTGGTCGATCCCGATGATTTCTTTTCCGTTGTAGTTGTAATGTTCCATTCAATTTTCCTCCTTTAATTCTTGTTCTTTGATTCTGTTCAGCCGGTCTTCCAGCTGATCCATTTTGCCGTCGGCCAGAAGCCGATCTACCGCCCGGATGCGCTGCTCCAGTGTCCCGGCGGCCAGCACCGAGGCCATATAGTCCATGGGCTCCAGCATCTGGCAGGCTTCCACGTACCGATCATCCGGCTCGTCGTCCAAGGCACACGGCGCATACTTCCTCTGCCAGCGGATCAGCAGATTCAGGTATTCATCCAGCACCTGCTGGCACCGAAGCAAATCCGACCGGAAACGGTTCAGGCTGCCATCCGGCGGCGCGGTAGCCGGAACGTCCACGCCGAAGTCCACCGCCAGCTTGCTGGCCGCCTCGTACGGCCGCAGGTCGAACAGCCGCCTGGTCAGCTCCACAACGTCACCGCCCGCCCCGCAGCCGAAGCAATAGAAGTAGTCCTCGTTCAGCTTCAGGCTGGGCGTGTGGTCGTCGTGGAACGGACAGCAGACCATGCCGGCACGATTGGCCGTCAGACCGTAGCGTTCTGCCGCCAGTGGGACCGGCACGGCCTCCTTGACGGCTTCAAAAATGTTTGCCATAGGGTTCACCTCCTTTCTCCGCTCCCAAAAAGTGAGAGCAGTTATTCAATTACAAAACCGGCCTGACCGGGAATCCCGATCGAGCCGAAAGCGATAACCGGCTGGCACCTCTCATACAAAAAGTGAGACCAGTTATTTAGTTACGAAATCAAGCGCACAAATGAGTCAGAAAGCAAAAAGCGCCCCGCTGCTGACTGTTTCAGTCGGCAACGGGGCGCTTGCGGTTAAACAATTTCAAATAATATATCCTTGACTCATCACATAATCCGGCGCGGCCCCAATAAGCTGCGCTGGATTTCGACTGCTTTTGTATGAAAAAAGACGTTAAATGTCAGAGGAAAGAAGTTTCTCCCAGAAAATACCAAGTCCGTTTTTTGGGACAGCTTTTGTGAGATAATGATTGTTGCCAGAGTGAAGGTAAGCTCTTGCGCCTTTGCAGGGGAAAAAGTGAGAGCAGTTATTTAATTATGAAATACAGCCTTGAAGGGAGGGACAGCTCATGAAAGTGAAGCAGTACAGCATTTATCAGATCTCCGCGCGCACGATCCTGAACTGTGCGAGGAAGACGGAGGACGGCTATCACTTCTATTTCGACGTCAATGACGAGACGAATCAGCCTGCGATCCGGAAGACCATGCAGGACGACTGCGCCATGTTCCATCAGCTTCTGCCTTTGACGGACGTGCCCGGCGAACCGGCGCTTCCGGAGGAGGACAAGCTGCTGAGCTTCCTCGTCTATCTGGACTTTACCGGCATCTTTGACCGCAAGCCGACAGGCCAGGCGAAGGAACTGCAGGAACTGGCGGAGTGGCTGTTTCGCCCGGAGGGGATCGAGTTTGTCTTCTGGCGCGGCCCGGTGGCCTTTCGCGCTTTTGAGCGCTCGGCCAGCATGAGCCGGAACAACCGGCTCTCCTTCGTCCGTGCGGATCTGTATGACACGCTTTGGGAACGGATGACGCTGGGGATGAAGATCGGAAACTGCCAGCTTTCCAAGCTCTATGCCTACAACGGCCTGATGTTCACCAGCGGCAGAGAGATCGACAAGCACTCTTTCCATATGGACGCCGATCACATCATCGTGGTGGACAATCCCCGGAGCATCGTGAAGAACGTCCCCATCATCACGGTCGAGGACGACGGATCGCAGGAACCGATGCGCCGCTATACCCGCGTGGAGAAGCTGTCGGATATCGAGGTGCTGGAGTTCGACGGCGAGGGCCTGATCTCCGCAAAGCTGGGCTATCAGCTTGATCCTTACGGCGGTGAAGACCACGACCACCATTCCTTCCAGATCCGTATGCCGTATATCAAGGGTGTAGTACACGAGGTGGATTTCCATGTTCTTTTCGAGGAGCTCGGCGTGACGGAGATCGTGGATATTGAGGGTGTTCGGCATCCTGTTGACCGGGTACAGATGATCCTGACGAAAAGCATGTGCAAGGGCTGGGGCTGGATGAAGGAGAACGGTCTGAGCTGGCGCGAATACCTGGATCGCTGCCGAAAATACAGGCACAGACTGTATATCTCCAACATGGACCGACGCGGCCGGGATGGGCTGACCGAGTTGAACTTTCAGCTTCTGAACACCGCGGCCATCACCGCGGAGGAATACCGTCCCCATGAGCTGCCCATGGGCTGGGACGGATCGCCGGAAGCTTATGAACAGGTCTGGCTGACGAAGGCGACGGAGACGGCGTATTACAACACCGTCGCCAATCAGGGCTGGCAGCTCTCGTATTTCGGCGCGGATCGGGAAAACCCGGAGCTGGAATACGATAACCCGCGCCGGCTGCACGCGGAACTGCTGCACAAGAACCCGGCTTTCCTGCAGGAGCAGGTCTTCCAAAAGGAGCTGGCGGACAAGGCGAGGCAGATCCGTGAGAAGTACGGCATCGGCAAGCTGCAGGTCAGCGGCGATACGCGTTTTCTCTCCGACGATCTCATGCGCCTGCTGGCGGTCATTGTGCGGCCATCCTCCGAGAAAGCATACCGGTTTCTCAAACGGGAGTTTCTTCATGGCGCGGAGATCTACGCCCCGCAGCCGAGCTATCCGGAGCAGGCGCTTCTGACGATCCTCCGCAACCCGCACATCTCCAGGAACGAAGAAGCCCTGGTCACACCGCTGTCGCCCGTGGGGCCGTTGCGGGAGAAGTATCTGTCCCACCTCTATTATGTGGCGATGGTCGATTCCCGTTCTCTGATCCCGGATCGGCTGGGCGGCGCGGACTATGACGGCGATACCGTCCATCTGTACGCCGAACCCATGCTGTGCGAGAGCATTCTCCGCAACTATAACGGCAAGGGGCTGGAGAATGAGAATAATCTGCCGCTGCTGAAGATCCCGTCCGCCGAGCCGCTGATCGCAGACGCCAACGACTGGCGCGCCCGCTTCCAAACAGTGAAAAGCACCTTTTCCTCCCGCATCGGACAGATCTCCAACGCCGCTCTGCGCCGGAGCATTCTGGCCTACGACGACGCCGCCCCGGAGGCGCTGCGCGAACAGTGCCGCGAGGAGACAGAAATCTTGACCATACTCACGGGACTGGAGATCGACTCAGCCAAGAGCGGCATCAAGCCGGATCTGTCCGAATATCTGGGGCATCAGGCAAAGGTCAGGAGCCTTTTTCTCCGCTATAAGGAGATCGCCGATGAGCCGGAAGAGCACGAGTGGTATGAGCCTACCAAGAATAAAAAGCTCAAGACCTTCTTTGACAGCGTCGCATGGGACGAGATCACGGCCAATCTGGAGCGCACGCCTCTCTATGCCCGCGAGCTGGGCAGGCAGACGAAGCCGCCGAAAGCAAAACCGGCAAAAAGCGAAGAGCTTTTCACCTTCGCCCAAAATCCCGACTGGAGGGAGCACCTTGATCCGCACACGATGGAGCGCATGCGCTCAATCATTGCGGATTACGAAGAGGCCAAGCGCCGCTGTGAGATGTACCGGCATCGCAAGCCGTCCAAAAATTACCGCAAGGATATTCAGCGGATCCTGTTTTCACAGGACAGGGAGAACGATATCTCCGTCGATGAACTATACGGTGATTTTTCGTACATGGAGTACTATGACGTCCGCACGACGCTGGAAAACCTGCGCGCCGCGAACTGGCAGTTCACGCCGGAGAAGGATCGGCTGTTGATGCTGTACACCGTTTTCTCCTGTCACAGGCTGCCGTCCTGCCGGGATATCCTCTGCGATTTCCGCTGCGGCGGCTATCGCGTCCTGGGCGATATTCTGATGGATCTGGACGAGCAGATGCGGGACACGGAGATCCGGAAGCACAAGGGTATTCGGAAAGACGATACGGAACAAATGAAGCACATGATGCTCGGACTCATGGAAAGCCAGGACTACCGGGAAACGCTGATCCGCAACTGTCGGGACGTGATCTATCCCACGATCCGGCACACGTCCGGCGAGGTTTTGGATCAGCTGGATTGGCATGAGGCCGTGAAGTGTGCGGAGGCACTGGGCAAACGGGCGTTCATTCTGGAGGTCATGCCTCATGCGGCGCTGAAGCTGGCCATTGACCGGAACGCGCCGGAAAAGAAGAAAGGAGTGGAGGGCGTTGTTGAACGAATGGGAAGAATTCTCGGCCTACACCGCGTTTTCTGAATACAAGGCGGATTGGAAGGACGACACCGGCTACATGGGGCGCTTCACCTTTCCGATGTTTTTTGAGTTTGAGGGTTTCGGGCGTGTCCTGACGATTCTGGCGCGCGGCTATCTGTTCCGGAATGGCAGCGACGGGTATGACCGGATCGACCTTGCCCGCCGCGCGCTGTTGGCCTGGTGCAGCCTTTCCGGGGAGAAAACAAAAAAAGCCCCGGATCAAGAAGATGATTCGAGGCTCAGAGTAAACTTCGGGGAGTATGCGGAGGAGTTTCCGGAGCTGGTGACGCCGGAGGGCGAGGGCTGGCTGATCCGCCATGTGGGGAACATCGTCAGCTTTGTGGAGGCGAATCCCAACGCCGTACGCAAAGGAGTATGGAATAAGGTGCAGATGCTCAAAACCGGCTTCCGCGCCAAATGGGCGAACAAGGTGCGTCAGATGCTGATCCCAACCTTCGCGTCCAACACCAAGGGCGCCTGGGTGCTGCGCTTCGACGATATCCTGGCCGACGCGCTGGAGCTAGGCCCGCTGCAAAACAAGGACTTCGATCTGCCGGAAGAGACCGTCCGGCGTCTGACCGAACTGACGCCGGACGGAGTCCCGGTTGAGGCAAGTATCCTGTTGTACAAATACTACGCTGCCAACAGGGAGGACGATCAGGATTACGTCCTTCTGCCGCAGCAGAACTTCAACGCCTTCTTCGGCAACACGAGCTTCAGTCAAAAGTGGTCAGCCGCGCTGAGCAAGACGCTGATCGAGAAGAAAGTGCTTGGCGGAGTGAGCAAGTATAGAATTGAATTGATTTAAACTGATACTCGTTTTGCTCTTACAGAATGCGATTAGCATTTCTGGAGAAAGATACTCAATTAAGTGTACGACAACAAATACAAGGAAAAACCGGGAAGCCGTGCGTGAATCTGCACCCGCAGAAATGCAGAAAGCCCCTGATAACAACACCGTCCAAAACGCCTATTCTAATCTGAAAAAACTACTTCACCGGAGGTGACCGCGGATGTCACAGGAAGAACTGTTGCAGAAGATCGATCAGGAGTATCCGGAGTTTCTGCCGGACGCGCAGGAATGGATCAAAGCGGGAAAAGACTTAGAGGAGCTTCTATCGACTCTGGAATCGTTCTACTAAACGGTACTGGTCCTCGATTTTGAACAGAATTATCAAAATCGAAGACCAGTACTATCATTTTCCCCTTGATTTATCTGGCTTTTTTCAGCAGGCCACTCTTGAAGTTCATTTATGAAAAGTTCAAAACTACATGAAGTTATAATGCAACTGGTCTCCTTATATCAACTAGCTACTCTCTTGACTCAAGCCTTGCGGGCAGGATTGTTGGCAGCCAGCCGACCATAGTCAGCACGGCACCGAAGATCCAATAGCCGGTGACGAGCGGATTCGTCGTTCCATAGATCTCCAGGACCCCCTGCACGATGCTCCCTATCAAAGCGGAACAGGCCGACGCTGCCCCAGTTGACGCCGCCGACGATCAGAAGCGCCAGGGCGATGCGATCCATGAGCATGAAAAAACGCTCCTCTCGGTATGGATTTCCCTGACAGTATGCCCGTTTTGCAAAAAAATAAGCGTTCGACAAAAGTAGTGCCGCTTCGCTCTTTACAAATCCGTCCCGATGGTTTATGCTCCAGTCACAGCTTATCCAGGGGTCTCTTTGAAAGGGGAGACCGGGCTCATATCTTTATCCCACAACCCTGTTTTGCGGATCGGTTTTCCGATCCGCGTCTTTTTTGTTGACAAGCTGAACAGAGATCGGCGCGGAGCGGGCAAAAAAACCGCGCAAATCTGCCAAAAATATGATTTAACGCGCTAAATCCATTGACAAGCGGCGCTTTTTCCCTATAATGAAAGCAACTGAACAAAGTATGATAGAGGCGCGGAACAAGATCAGTAGCCCCGGAAACGACGGCGGGACCGTCGGGACGAAAGGCTTTTCCGCCGAAGGGTATCTGCCCTCCCGCAGCGGATATGCCTGGGCCGACGAGAGAACATCCGTCGGACTGTCGCTCCCTTTACGGGGAGCGGAGAGCTGTCAGACAACGCCGCGCATGAATTTGCTTGTCATGAACAGTATCTGCTCTGTTCATGACAATCTTTTTTTTCGGAGGTTTTTTTCATGTACGGTACCATCTGGGCCCTGCTGCCCCCCATCATCGCCATCGCGCTGGCGCTGATCACCAAGGAGGTCTATTCCTCCCTCTTCCTCGGCATCCTCGTCGGCGGTCTGCTGGTGGCGAACTTCTCGCCCGTCGGCGCGCTGGACACGATCATCAACGACGGTTTGATCTCCGGCGTCGCGGACGCCTGGAACGTCGGCATCTTCCTGTTCCTGATCCTGCTGGGGATCATCGTGGCGCTGATGAACAGCGCGGGCGGCTCGGCCGCCTTCGGCCGCTGGGCTGAAAGCCATGTGAAGACACGCGTCGGCGCGATGCTCGCCACGATCCTGCTGGGCGTGCTGATCTTCGTCGACGACTACTTCAACTGCCTCACGGTCGGCAGCGTCATGCGCCCCGTGACCGACGGCCACCGCATTTCCCGCGCGAAGCTGGCCTTCATCATCGACGCGACGGCCGCGCCGATCTGTATGATCGCGCCGATCTCGTCCTGGGCCGCGGCCGTGTCCGGCATCGTGGACGAGGGCGTGATGAGCGGGACGGAGCTCTTCGTCCGCGCGATCCCCTGGAACTACTACAGTCTGCTGACCATAGTGTTCCTGCTCGGGCTGACGCTCATGAAGTTCGACTACGGCCCGATGCGCCTGCATGAGATGAACGCGCAGCTCAACGGCGACCTCTTCACCACCGGCGAGAGCAGCAACACCGCCGACGAGGTGGCCTCCAATCCCCGCAGCCGCGTCATCGACCTGCTGCTGCCCGTCGTGGTGCTGATCGTCTGCTGCGTGCTGGGCATGCTCTACGACGGCGGTTTCTTCTCCGGCGTGCCCTTCGCCGAGGCCTTCGCGGACACCGACGCCTCCGTCGGTCTGCCCTGGGGCTCGATGATCGCGCTGCTGTTCACCTTCGTCTACTTCTTCTGCCGCCGTCTGCTCGGCTTCAAGCAGGCCATGGGCTGCATCATCAAGGGCTTCGTCGCGATGGTGCCCGCCCTGCTGATCCTGACCTTTGCCGTGACCTTGAAGAACATCACGGGCCTGCTCGGCGCGGCCGACTACGTCTACGGCGTGATGGACAGCGCTTCGGCGGGGCTGTACAACCTTCTGCCCGCCATCATCTTCCTCGTGGCCTGCGGTCTGGCCTTCTCCACCGGCACCTCCTGGGGCACCTTCGGCATCCTGCTGCCGATCGTCACCAAGGTCTTCCCCGCGGACAGCACGCTGCTGATCATCGGCGTGTCCGCGTGCCTCGCCGGCGCCGTCATGGGCGACCACTGCTCGCCGATCTCCGACACCTCGATCATGGCCTCGGCCGGCGCCCAGTGCGACCACATCAACCACATCTCCACCCAACTGCCCTACGTGCTGACGGTCGCGGGCGTGAGCTTCGTCAACTACATCATCGCGGGCTTTGTGCAGAACGCGATCGTGTGTCTGCTCATCGGCGTCGTGCTGACGGTCGCGGCGCTCTTCATCGCCCGCCGCTTCGCCGCGAGGGAGCCGCAGGCGGCCTGAGTGGCAAAAAAGAGGAAAACTTTTGCAGCTCAATGTCATTAAGATAGTGACATTGGGCCCGACCGGGCAACGCAAAGAAATGAGCACATCGGAGACGGTGTGCTCATTTCTTTAAAAAAGGCATGACAAATAAGCAGACAGTGTGTCTGCCGAAAAAAGTCTATACAAGAAGCAGAAATTATGCTACTCTATAGAGGAAGCCAAAAGGCTGCTTAGTCTTGAGCTTACGAGGCCTACTCCGACCGGGGCGAATGGGCGAGATATGCTTCGCAAGCAGGGCTTCCACCCGAGGTGGAGGGAGGTCACGCAGGAAGAATTGTCTGCAAATATGTACGGCGGCAGAAAAATTGACCTTGTAGGCGTGCTTTCTGTCTTTCTGTTGAATGACTACGGACTGGGTAATCAATTCATAGAAGTTGTATATGGTAAGGCGGGCAAAGATTTCCTGGTGAACGAACTCCACCTTTTTCGCGTGAAAATGCTGGAGACCGACGGTATATTTCAGTTCACGGAAAGAGGTTTCAATCCCCCAGCGCATGGCATAGAGCTTTTTCAGTTCACCCGGCGGAAAGTCGTCGGCATCCAGATTGGTAACGACGGTTTCAAAGGTGTTTTCTGTAATAGGAAAGCGCGCAATACGGAAAGAAAGCGGATAGAACACGTTTGGGTCATGCTTTCTGGAACGCACTGGGAGAAAATCAAATCTACTTGTGTGAGCGACAAATTTATAGTGGTTTCTGTCTTTCAGCAGTTTCTTGACCCCGTTGCTTTGCTTTCTGGTTAGATTCAGCGTAATGGGAAGGTCAAAGGTCGTGGTGTTCGGCAAATCAAGGCCGTTGGCAATCCCGCTGGTTCCGTCTTTTACACGAATTAGGAATTTCCAGCCTTTTTCTTGCAAATGAGCAAGGACGTTGTAGGACTCATATCCTCTGTCCGCAAGCAAAAGGACATTCATCAGCTCAGAGCGATCAATCATATTGACAAGTGCCCCACATTCATCTTCGCACCGCCTCTTCTGGAGCAATGCGTCAACATAAACATGTCTTGTAAGATCGTAAAGTGCATTCAAATGAAGCAGATTGTACGATTTTTGCTCCACAGTTCCAGGAAAGAACGAATCCGGATCATCCGGATTGGAGGCAGTGAGAAAATCTGAACCGTCAACGGCCAGAAGCTGCAACCCGCTGTAGGTGCTTCTTTCAGAGGTGTTCTTGACAAACAAATCAAAAAGCTTTTCAAATGCCTCCGGCCGAATCTTTGCTCTTTGCTGCACGAATGCGGATGTGGTTGCAAGGTCTTCATGGAATCCAAACAAATCCATCATTTCATTGGCAACAGAACCGCCGCCCATGCACAGAATTGCTTTTATAATCTGCTCAAACGGGAGTTTCCGGTTTCGTGTAAAGTCCTTCTTTGGTTGATTGGAAAACAACCGCTTGCAATCTGAGAGTTCCTGTACAACTTTTCGCAAAAGTTTCTTTGCTTTTTTCGGTTTCATGTGCTTCCTCCTTGCAGTGTCCTCGGCGGGACATATATCTGTCACTACAAGGGCCGCTTTGCTGATTTTTCAAAATCAGCAAAGCGGCCGCACATTTTCCTCGATTTGTCAAGCTTTTTTTCGCATTTTCCTCAAAAAATTTTTTATGATGAACCAAAAAAAATACCCCGTACCCTTATATGGATACGAGGTATTCTTCCTGTCATCTTAACTTAATGACATTGGAAGCCGAGGCTTCCCCTTTCTTCTTTTCCTTTCCTTTCCTTTCCTTTCCTTTCCTTTCCTTCAGTCCTCGTAGGTGCGGATCAGGTCCGCCGCGATCTCCGCCCGCCTGACGCAGGCGTTCATCGCCTTTCTCTCGATGTATTTGTGGGCGTCCGCCTCGCTCATCTTCAGACGTTCCATGATGAGCAGCTTGGCGCGGTGGACGAGCTTTTCCTCGGACAGCCGCGATTCCAGCCTGGCGGTCTT
>JAEEGK010028490.1_pt1 | contig 11204 bp, 13 predicted proteins | sample 8958771 | NCBI WGS metagenome assembly JAEEGK01 (sample SAMN16246547, study PRJNA631951) | gut metagenome | biome: gut microbiome; feature: rumen; material: SC-attached | host: Bos | place: Iran: Karaj | collected 2018-10 | reverse complement strand
ACATTTTTAAAAAAATGTTGGTCGAGTACGAATTTAGTTTTTCTGATGAAAAACTAAATCCTATACTTACTTTGTAGGTGAGCATGGTGTGCTAGTGCATAATGCATGTGATGGATTTGGACAAGCACCATTACATAGCAAGTATAATGTGCCAATGGAGCTGCATCATAAAAATGGAAGAAATATAGCAAATCCACATAGTATAGAAAATTTGCAAGAAGTTTGGCCTTGGGAACATGATTTAATCGATGAATTCAGACACTATACAGGTCCGAAACCGGAGGGATATTAGGATGAACAAAAAATTACCAGCATGGTTTGGAACAAAAAGATTATATAACGAAAATTTTGAAAATCATGAATGTGCGATCATATTGTGGGAAGTACTACCTATTCATAATAGACAACGTTTAAAGGTTAGATTTATAAACTCTAATTCCGAAAACCGTCAGGGAATACGAATTGCCATAGACGTTGGAAAAGGAAATCTGACAATAAATGGAGAGTTGGGAACAGAATTTGTATTATGGGAAGACACATGTCCTAAAGAATGTGAAGTAGAGTGTTTATCTGATGAAGGATATTTAAGTGTTTACAATGTATTTGAGAGGAATGAACAGGGAATAATGAGAAGAAATTCCCAAATGGCATATAGTGGAATGATTCTTGAACAAAAAGGGAATATCTATAGGTATTATTGTAATGATACTGGAAAAAATACTGATTTTGACAAACTGGTATTTGAAATAGAATTACTATAAATGGCACAACTAATAAGCCTCCCGACAGGTAGGCTTGAATAGATATGCTTAATTTTACCCTGATGCATTTTATACAAATTTTATCGGCTCATACGGCTTTCCGCTTTTAAGTATCGCATATACAACAGTTGTCAGTTTTCTTGATACGGCACCGACAGCTACCAGGTGATGTTTGCCTTGGCTTCGTTTTTTAAGATAATATTCATTAAATGGACTGTTATGAAAAACACAACAACTTGCTGCGAGAAATAAAGTATGCCTTAGATGAGAGGATCCGCGTTTGGACATTCGGTTATGAGCAGAACAGTATTCGCCGGATTGTCGAACAGTTGGATCAATGCCTGCATATGCAACAAGTGAAGAAGAGTTCTTAAATCTGCGTATATCTCCGATTTCGGCGAGTATACTAGCGGCAGATATAGGCGTGATGCTTGGTATTGTATGAAGGTAACAATCGAACTGATTGTACAGGGATATGATCATTTCATCCAGTTCTTTGAGCTGTTCGTTAAGAAGTTTTAGTCGTTCTAATAGCATTTTTAGCTGGAAGGAAAATGCTTCCTGTGCTATTTTTATCCCGAAGGTATTCATGGCAGCGTCTTTTATTTCAATGGCTTTATTGAGAGAAAATCTGTTATGACTATTCTTTAGAAGTATGGTATGAAGTTCATCAATAGAGGCATTTGCTATATTCTCGGGCAGGAGATATTTGCTTAGAAGTGCCATAGATGAACTTCCCCATATTTCACAAAAGAGATGTTCGTATTCCGGAAAGATTTGTTCCAGTATAGTGTGTATTCTCAGTTTTATTTCGGTTCTTGCTGACATCACAGCTTCTCTGTAGCGACAAAGCTGCCTTAAGGAAAGGATATCTTCATCAGTTAAGTCTGTTGTTGTAAATCTACCAAAACGAATTACTTCGGCTATTAGAAATGAATCCTTGGAATCGTTTTTGACCTGTCTGATATAAAAGTTTCTAAAACAATCTGATTGTATAGGATTTATAACATAGATAGTGTATTTGTGTTCTTTTAAAAATGAATAAAGGGTGTACCAGTAGTGGCCGGTCGCTTCCAGCCCGAAGACAAGATTATTTGATTGAGTGTTAGCTTGAATGTATTCGAGGAGTTTGACAGCTCCTTTATGAGTGCTTGGAAAGCGAAGTGATTTGCATACCTGATTTCCAGATTGATCAACTATAGATGCTTCATGATGGTTTTTGCCGATATCGATGCCGATATAATACATAGAACGTCTCCTTTCAAAAATGGTTGATATTTGATTAATAGATAGAATCCTGCTGCTCTGAGAGGTTACAACCTAGTTCGAGATATGAAGTACAGATAGACTGCCGACATCCAGCTAATACGTAACATCCTGCAAAGAGAGAGGGAACAGTCTCACGGGAACGAGGTTATATAGAATGCCTCAAGGGTGGAGACGTACACCTCTATCTATTACAGAATGATTATCCAATAGGACAGCAGATGAATCAATATAGATGATTCTGATCTACCTCTTTAGCATACTAGGGTGGAAGTGGCTCTGATCTAGATGGAATAAGGATAATAAATAAAAAATATGCGGGTAGAACATTCAAATTGAGTGGAGATTTAGGTGAAAAGTACCCTAAAGGAGTAAATTTTAGTAAAGAAGGATTTCCTGAATTCGAACCATACAGTATCAAAAAAGTTACTATTAATAATCTTGAAGGAGATGCATATTACGATTTTATAAAGGCAAATGAAGCTGCAGGATATTCAAGTATTCCTAAGGGATATACCTGGCATCATGTAGAAGATGGAAAAACTATGCTATTAGTTCCTAGTGATTTACATGATGCTGTAAGACATACAGGAGGAGCTTCACTAATTAGAAAAGGAATAAGACCATAAGAAGGAGAAATGAATGATGATACCAGGAATAGAACAAATAAATGGAATTTGGAGAGGAAAAATTATTCTAAGTTCATGGAATGATTTTTTTGGTGAAAATTTAATCATCGAATTGAATATAGGTGGGGATAAGACAGTTAAGAATCTTGAAAAAAAGCATAAAGAAGCTTATGAATATATTTTACATCATCAAAGCGAATTGTTAGAAACAATTTTGTTTTCATTGTTATCTGAATATTCTAATATGCAAGATGAATATGGATACGATGATGATGAGATTGATAACTATATGCCGAACGTTAGTGGTATTCATGATTTTAGTAAGCTAATGTGTCCAAAACGTATTTATATTTTAGATATTGAAAAAGATAATTTGTCGTATATTGGTTTTTCTTTTTCATGTTCTTGGGATGATGAACATGGATATGGAGTTATGATGCATAAAAATCGTGTAGTGAAGATGGGAGGCGAAGAAATTGCCTTTTTATCATGGGTAGCTGAAGAAGATATATAACAATGGAGTTGTATTTATGATTGATGATTGGAGAATATTTAAGGAATACGATAGGAAATCCTCCGGAAGATATGATAGATCCTCATGCTCATCATATTTTATTTAAAACCGGATTAGGAGACAAACAGCAAGAACTAGTTAAAGAAGGACAGGCAATTCTAAGAAAGTATGGCATTGATCCAATAACCGGAACCGAAAATATCGTTTGGGCTCCAAATAATGTTAAGCTGATATGCAAGCACTCTTAACAAAATTTTATTTGTTGGGGGTGCTTTCCTTATATATAATATATATATAAGCTATCCAGACCGTAAACGTAAAATAACTCGCCTTGGATAGTTAGCCTTCTTGTGAGATACTCTAAAAAACTTGAAAAAACTAATAGTTTTTTAGAGAGGAGCTAAACTATCATGGATCAATCAACTCATATTGTACGCAAAGCCAAATGGTTATCGATAATCGAGCAATGTCAAAAACGTCCAATCGATATGACCGTGCGTCAGTGGCTTGCCGATAACGGCATCAGCGAAAAGTCATACTACTACTGGCTTAGAAAATTTCGTAAAGAAGTTTTCGAAAAGGCACAGTTACCTTCCGTTCGTCAAAGCAGCGAAATATCTTTTGCTGAGATAAGTGTTCCTGACATAAAACCGGTAGTTGATGACAATCGTTTGGTTAATTCATCAGCGGTTGCAATTATCCGGATTAAAGATATATCAATCGAATTAACGAATGATGTTTCAAATGATTTACTCGGTCGAATCCTGGAGGGAATCAATCATGCTTGAAACATATCCGAAAATTAAACGTGTTGTAATAGCCTGCGGTACCGTTGATTTAAGAAAAAGCATCGATGGCCTTTCAATAATCATCGGTGACCATTACGGACAAAATCCTTTTGAGAAGGGAACTTTGTTCCTTTTTTGCGGAAAACGTTCAGACAGAATCAAAGGGTTACTTTGGATGGGTGATGGTTTTCTGCTTCTTTATAAGCGTTTTGAATCCGGATCTCTGGCTTGGCCGAGAAGTAATGTCGAAGCTGCCGATTTGTCGGAAGAAGATTTCAACTATCTGATGCTCGGACTTAATCCGTTGGACCGAAAAATCAAGGAAGTTGCGCCCGGATCAGCTTCCTAGTTTGTGCAAAACGTAGAAATTTTTTACGCTTTTTTCGAGTCTAAAAACCTTTTCATTGCGCTGTATTATGGCCGATTCAGTGCATGCATAAGCTTTATAAAACGGTCTGTTTTAGTATTTTTGAACCTTGAAAACTCTATATTTCCATACTCTTAGAGGCGAATGTGCGATGTTTAATCCATAGGCAAAATGACGAATGCAAAAGTCCCTGAAATTCGCTATTTACGGTCTTTTTTGGTATAATTGTAAGTAGTTCAGGGAGCATAAAATGTCAATCAATCATACACTTGAAGAACTTAATAATTGTAGCCGCGAAGAACTTATAACAATAATCCTTACAATGCGTGGTGAGCTTAATGCGCTTAATGAAAACATCGAAAACCTGCTTGAGCAGTTACGAATTGCTAACGGCTATCGCTACGGCAGGCGTACCGAAACGATGGGGTCAATTGAAGTCCAGCTTTCTTTCTTTGATGAAGCGGATGCTTTATATGATGATTCCGTTTCGGAGCCTTCTGCTGATGAGATTATTATTCCTGAGCATAAGCGTAAGAAGAAAGGTCAAAGAGATATTGATCTTAGTTCTTTCCCTCAGGAAATCATCCCTCCCTACAGTATCAGCGAAGAAGAACTGAACGAATTCTATGGTCCCGGCAACTGGAGGAGAATGCCTGATGAATCTTATAAAAGACTTCGCCATGAACCCGAATCGTGGACGGTAGAAGTTCATACCGTTGAAGTATATGTCGGTACAGGAGGCGATCATCAGGATGAGTTCTTAAGAGGAAAACGTCCTAAAGATCTGCTGAAACACAGTATCGTTACTCCGTCCTTGTTAGCTTCGATTCTTAACGTTAAGTATGTTAATTCTTCAGCGTTACATAGAATTGAACAGGAGTTTGAACGTAATGGTGTAAATATATCGCGACAAACGATGTCCAACTGGATTATCAATTGTTCTAAACGATACTTTTCTCCTTTTGTCGAACGAATGCGATATCATCTGCTACAGCTGCCTGTCACACAATCGGATGAAACTCCGACACAAGTCATATCGGAGAGTGATCATCCCAACAGTAAGTGTTATATGTGGGTTCATCGTTCCGGCGAGCTTTACAAAGACCGGCAGATAGTAATCTATGAATACCAAAAGGGACGCGATCACAAAATACCTTTAGAATTCTACAAAGATTACACGGGAGTCCTCGTAACGGATGGTCTTAAACAATACCATATGGTGGATGAAAAACTGCCGAACGTACAGAACTCGAATTGTTGGGTTCACGCCAGATGGTTCTTTGCAGATGCAGTAAAAGCATCTAACAAAAGCAATCCCGCGGCAATACGAAATTCAGTTGCATATCAGGGGTTGAAAAAGATCGGTGAATTCATGAACATCGATACCGAACTTAAACAGCTTTCCTCCGAAGAGCGTCTTAAAAGGCGGCAAAGAGAAATCAAGCCGCTTGTTGAGGATTTCTTTGCGTGGGCTAAAGAACAGACACAGAAAATGACAGTTCCTCCCAAAAGTAAAACCGCAGAAGGCTTAAGGTATTGCATAAATCAGGAAAAGTATCTAAAGGTTTTTCTCGAAAACGGAGATGTCCCGATAGATAATTCAGCCTCCGAAAGAGCGATTCGTACTTTCTGTCTCGGAAAACACAACTGGATGTTCCATAATACAGCAAACGGAGCAAACGCAAGCGCGTTGGTATACAGCATATCCGAAACAGCAAAGATAAATAACCTTCGACCATATGCTTATTTTAAATATATTCTCACCGAACTGCCTAAGCAAAGCGATGAAAATGGAAATATAGATCCTGCAAACCTGGATTATCTGATGCCTTGGTCAGACGATCTTCCGGATGAATGCAGGAAAATACGCCGCTAATAAACCAGCGGCGTTTATTTTACCACTGGGCGAGTTATTTGACGTTTACGATTTATTAAATGAAAAAGATAAACTTTCGGCTGCAGATACAGCGTTCAGCAATCTGAGTAATCAGTCGAAATCGAAGAGCCCTTCTATTAGTGTTATTTGTGGTATTGCGGAAAAATATCAGATAATAATAGACGGATTTATTACGGCTGCGGATTATGATGCTGGAGATTGTCGTAAATTGCTTGGATATATTTCGGAGGAGCCTGAAGATTTAATTTTTGGTGAATTACACGGAAATTGGGAGGTTGCAAAGCAGAATAGAGATAATGAGGAATCGGCTAAAAATACATATATAAGAGATAATACTTACACTAAAACCTCATGGGAAATGATATCAGACGTCCTAACTGAAGTTACGACGAATGTTACACCTGATTGGTGGATTGTAGATGGCTATAATCAACGAATACAAAGTTATCAGGATGAAATGGATGCTTGGCAGGCAAAATTAGATCGTCTTGGTGAATTTGAGGACCGTAGTGGTGTATTGTTTGTCAATTCTGCCGAATTTAGAGCAAATGCCATAAACGCCTTATCTGAATTGAATTCCTGCCTTTCTTCTGACGGATCATTTAAAGATAATAGTGACAGTTCTGCACTAGATAATTTAGCAAAGTTACATGCACAAAGACAGGAAGAATACTATAACCAGTGGCTTGATGAAAATGGGAATCCGGATATGGATGCGATTAATGCTTTTTTGTCTCAAGATCCGGATAGTGTAACTTTGGATCAAAGACTGGCATTTAGTGATTTTGATAGGAATTTCTCTGGTAAAGTTAATCCTTCTAATGGCGATGTCTATGATTTTTCAGGATTTTGGAATTTTTCCGATAAAGGTGGATATGAAAATGGAAAAGAAAGTCAATTAGATGAATTGGAATCAAGAAAAGAAGCATATCTGAAAGTATTAGAACAAATATCTGATCCGCACGAGAGAAACTATTATTTGGGATTAATTGCCCAATTGGATGAAAGCATTAATAATATCGATAAACCTCAAACAAAGCCTTTAGATGATAAAATCTTTATCAAAACAACATATACATCTCAAAGATTGGCTGATTTATATGAAGAGAAAGAGGCTTTGGAGAAAGCCATTGAAATGGATCCTTCTCAAAGAACATATTTGCAAGACAGGATTGCCATGCTCGAAAGTAATATAAATACATTGGTTGATTATGGTATTGATAATGCTAAACATAAAGAGGCATTTCGTTTTGCTTATGATCAAATGAAAATGTCCGGTTATACCGAAGAGGAAATACTGAAGGTTGTTTCTTATTGGATGCACGTAGATGGTAATGATAATCTTCAGGGCAAAGAAATGCCTCCATGGTGGGAAAGAGAATATCTTACAATTCCAGATGATTTAAAATTGAATGAAGATGATGTAGTTGAATGCTTTAACGGCAGTGAAAAAGGTAATGCTTTATTTAAGTATTATGAAAAAACATATTTAATTTGCGATGCGATTTCCGGTAGGGGCAACCAGGTTTTGGGAAATGTTCCAATGACGTCAGAAGAGATAAGGAACGAGTACTTATCAGGATACCGTGACAAATTGTACTTTTCGTGGCTAGATTATGTGTATGGTGGAATGTATGACTATGCCAAAAATATAGGATCCGTAAGGGCTAATAAATATGCTTTGGAAAACTATATGGATTTTCCTGATCAAACTTCGGAATACGGGGTATATAAAACTTATAGCAATATAGAAAATGATTACTACAGATTCTGCAAGGATGCATATCTTTATAAATATGATCATGCAGATGAATACTATAATAATATCTTAAATAAAGATAAATGGACAAAAGACGTAATAAATTATCTTAAGACTTCTGACAATGTAGATGAAAGACTTCTTTTTTATCTAAAAGGAGATGTTAACCGTACAGATAAAAGTTTCACATTAGAAGAGCAGAAATTAATTAAAGATAATTATCGGGCTTATAAAAACGGCGAGATAATGCAAAGTAAAAATCTTTATGATATGGCTGCTCAGCTTCAGGAAGATCAGTCGGTTTATGCTTGTGAATATACGGTAAAAGTTGAAGGCCAAAAAATAATTATTGACGCCAGAATAATATTACCGACAGGATACTTTGATACTAAATATGACAGATTCGAGCTTGATTTCTCGGATTGTTGCTCTTCGGCATTCGGAAGTCTTTATATATCCAATGAAGTTTTTGCAGAGAAGATGTTTGAGTATTCAAAGTATCGTTATGAAAACGGGTGGATAGACTCTTTAGTGACTTCTTTAAGGGAAGATCAAGTCGAAGAAGTAATTAATTCCGATGAATTCAATAGAAGCATAGCGCAAAACATTGAAAACTATAATGAATTAAGCGAAGAAGAAAAAAATCTTATAATAGATGAATACAGAAAATACTTATACATCACGGCTGATTGCCAGGATGGAATAATGAGTATTTATGAGAGGGACAGAACAACTAAGATAGAAAAGGCTAATAAGGAATGGGATCAGGCCTTATTGGCACTTTCGTTAATGGCATTGATGGCGGTGCCTTTCAACCCTACAATGGCCGGAGTAGCTGGAGCTGCACTTGGTTATATAAACGGAGCGAAACAGTGCTTGCAGGGCAATTATTATGAAGGCGGAACTGAGATAGTTCTTACAACTGCAGCTATAGCTGCTCCATTTGTTTTGGAACAGGTAAGTAATGCAAAGGCTGTAAGAGCATTAAAGAATGCAGATGAAATATTGGATGTTTCCGATAATATAGATGATGCTGAAAGGTTAGCAAGAAATGTAGAAGAATTAAAAAATGTTCCTGATAATGAAATAGATGGATTTTTAGAATTAAGAAAGGTTGAATCGGAAAAGAATTCTGAATTTATTGGAAAGTCAATACATAATAAAAAAGAAACAGATTTGTTTTTACTTGATGAGTTTTATGATAAAAACTTACCTAGACAAGTTAGCCCTGGAACAAAATATTTACCTAAATACGATGAATTTGGGAACGTTAAACAAATAAAAATGTATGATGATTATGGAAGAGAAATAGGATATGTTGATTTTACAAATCATGGCTATGGAAATATTGATTCATTAGATTATCATACGGTACCTCATTGGCACGAAAGAGTTTATGATGCAATAAACCCAGATGGCATGAAAATTCATCATAGAACAGATGTAAATACACCTTTAGGAGATAAATAATTATGCAAATATTATGCGATGACACTAATTCAAATATTGATATAATAAAGAATCTAATAGACGAGATTGAAAAAAATGCTAAAATCAACGAATGGGAAATTAGGGTGTTGGAAGCTATTCCGATTGACACAGGTGATATGAGTGGTGTTGGTTATATATGGGATTCACCACGTCAAAAACTATATGAGTTTAGTCAAAGACTTCAGGATAATCATAGAGTAGTTATGGATAATTCGGAATTTAGATCATTACTTGAAAATATAAAATGTATTGATAATGCGGATGTTACATTTTCAACGTTAAATCATAAAAATAGAATGACAATATTGGAAGGATACATAGTAGAGATTTCAGGATTCATTGAATCATTTTTATAAGTGATTGCATAACAACCAAGCCTCCTCACAGGCAGGCTTAAATTCAATAATGGTATTAATCAGCAACAAACACTAAACTACTTACACAAACTTCACAGCCTCATACGGCTTACCGCTTTTAAGTATCGCATGAGGCGGATGCTTGTATAACCATAAGTCAAAGACTCTCTGTCAAGACCAGCTATGGAAAGTCAAGTGGAAAATCACTATTATCTGGAGAGGAATGGAATCAATATTTTAGAGAAATATACGGATACGATAATGTGAATTGGGAGACTGCATTTGCTTCGCCAAATGAGATAATTGATATGCCAAGTAGAGTTACAGATATGAATCCAAAAGGCTTATTTAATTATTTAAAGAATAGTGGATTAGAGGTTAATCCTTTAGGAAGAGGAGCAAATAAAGGAATTCCATTTGATGAAGGCGGAGGATATAATGTTCATTTTGAAACATCCTATGGAGATTCATATATTCAATATAATCCTTCAAGTTCACATCATGATGGATTACCATATTATAAGGTTTCTTCAGGTAATTTTTTTGAATACACAGGTGCACGTACAGGAACTCAAAGATTTTTTTTGAGTGGACAAATAGTTAAGTGAGAATAAATTATGAATTGGTTTAATGATTATAGAAAAATGGCAAAAGATGAGCGTGAATATTATAAAGAATACATTTATGATAATGAGCAAAGGATAGTAGCTTTGAATTATGACATGCTTTTAGAATCCTTAAAATATATAGCAACTAATCCTGAAACATTAATTAAACAAACAAATATACACTTGAATTTGGCAGAAGAAGTAGCTCTATCGTTTGATAACGAATCATTTTATTTGTCTCATTATTTTTCCGAAAAGAAATTAATTGACATAGAATGTATGCAGGAATTTGAAAAAATAAATGATTTATTTAATGAAATAGATGAAGATGAAAAAAATGATTGGTCATTAGATTATATGATTCGTGATAAAAAATGGATAGATATTAGGAATACAGCAAATGATATTTTATTAAAGTTAGAAATGAGTGAGTGAGAATGATGCTAAGATGTATATCTGGTAGATATTGAGAAATAGTAAATGTATAACAGAGAGTGTCAGAAGTAAGTGTCTGGTACTCTCTTTATTATGTACAGATTCTGCAAGGATGCGTATCTTTATAAATATGATCATGCAGATGAATACTATAATAATATCTTAAATAAAGATAAATGGACAAAAGACGTATTAAAATATCTTAAGACTTCTGACAATGTAGATGAAAGACTTCTTTTTTATCTAAAAGGAGATGCTAACCGTACAGATAAAAGTTTCACATTAGAAGAGCAGAAATTAATTAAAGATAATTATCGGGCTTATAAAAACGGC
>JAEEGK010028486.1_pt1 | contig 11204 bp, 9 predicted proteins | sample 8958771 | NCBI WGS metagenome assembly JAEEGK01 (sample SAMN16246547, study PRJNA631951) | gut metagenome | biome: gut microbiome; feature: rumen; material: SC-attached | host: Bos | place: Iran: Karaj | collected 2018-10 | reverse complement strand
CAGACGCTCCTTCACCTCGGGACGGTTGGGGTTAACGGCGATACCGTACTCGGTAACGACAACGTCAACGTTGCTGCCCGGAGTGATCAAGGTGGTTACCTCGTCAACGACGCAGGGGATGCGGCCGCGCAGCAGCGGGCAAACGATGACTGACAGGGCGCTGTCCTGAGCAGTGTCGGGGTGACCGCCAATGGCGCCACGGATGATACCGTCGCTACCCACGAGCACGTTCACGTTGAAGTTCACGTCAACCTCGAGAGCCGACAGGATAACGACATCCAGGAAGTGGGTAGCAGCACCCGGCTCCAGCATGGCGGCATACTCGTTGGCCGATACGCTCTTGTGCATCGGGTCGTTCATCAGCGACTCGGCAGCTACCTTGTCAAATGACTGTACGTCAATCAGACGGCCAATCAGACCCTCCTGATGCAGTTTCACCATGTGGCTGGTGATACCGCCCAGTGCGAAGCTGGCCTTGATGCCCTTGTCAATCATACCTTGACGCAGATACTTGGTCACGGCGAGCGAAGCACCGCCAGAACCGGTCTGCAGTGAGAAGCCGTTCTCAAAGTAACCGCTGTTCATTACCACCTTGGCAGCCTGCTTGGCGAGCAGGATGTCGCGCGGGTTCTTGGTGTCGCGGATGGCACCCGAGGAAATCTTGCTCGAGTCACCCACCGAGTCAACGACAACGACGTAGTCCACATCGGCCTCGCTGATGGCGTTGTGCTGGTTGGGATAGTCCACCAGGTCATCGGTCAGGATGACGGTGTGGTCAGCATACTTGGCATCGGGCAGGGCATAACCCAGAGAACCGCAAATGCTCTTGGCATTCTCGCTGGTCGAGTAGCCGGCAGCATTACCCAGGGGGTCGCAGGATGAGGCACCCAGGAACGCAACGTCAATGTGCAGCTCACCGCTCTTGATAGCATAACCACGTGAACCGTGTGAACGGAAGATGACGGGCTTCTCCATCAGACCGTGTGATACCTCAGTAGCGAGGTTACCGCGCAGACCGCTGGTGTGTAACTGGGTGATAACGCCGTTCTTGATGTGGTCAATCAGGGGCTCATGCACGTCAATGAGACTCGATGATGCGAGGGTCAGGTTCTTGAAGCCCATCTCGGCGAGCTTGGCAACTACCATGTTGATGACCTTGTCACCACCGCGGAAGTGGTGGTGGAACGAGATGGTCATGCCGTCCTTGAGACCGGTCTTGCGGATGGCTTCCTCGAGTGTGACAACCTTGCCGCAGTTGCGCTGCAACTCGTGACGCGGCGTGATGTTCTTCTTCACCTTGGAGTCGTTATAGACTTCCTTGTTCATCTGCTTTGCAGCCTCAGCAATCAGGGCTGCTCTATCTTTGATACTGTTCATGCTAAGTCCTCCTTTGTCAAGATGCCCGACGCGATGGCCAGGTCGATGGTACGTTGTGCTCTGATAACCACGGGGCGGTCAACCATCTTGCCGTTAACGGCAATAACGCCCGAGCCGCGTTTCTCGGCTTCCTTGATGGCGGCGATGATGGTCTTGGCCTTCTCGATCTCCTTCTCCTTGGGAGCGAAGATCTCGTTGACAACCTCGATTTGGCGGGGATTGATGATCGACTTGCCGTCAAATCCCATAGCCTTAATCATCTCAACCTCGCGACGGAAGGTGTCCATGTCGTTCAGGTTGCTGAACACGGTGTCCAGGGCGTCGATGCCGGCAGCGCGGGCAGCCGTCACGATGCACTGGCGTGCAAATTGCAGCTCCATGCCAAAGTTGGGTGAGTCACCCGTGGTGCGCTGTGCCTTCAGGTTAGCGCAGTAGTCCTCAGCGCCCAGGGCAATACCCATCATGCGCTTGCTGGCGGTGGCGATAGCATAGGCGTTGAGTGCGCCCAGCGTGCTCTCGATGGCGGCCATGATCTGAGTGCGGCCTACGCAGCCCAGCTCGGTCTCCACCTTGATGATTTCCTGTTCGAGCTCTTTTACCTCCTCGGCAGTCTCGGTCTTGGGCATGCGGATGACGTGAACGCCAGCCTTTACCACAGCCTCAACGTCTTTCTTACCGTAGGGGGTGTTCAGGGGGTTGATACGGACCACCATCTCGGTCGTACCGTAGTCAATGGTCTTGAGTGCGTTGTGAACAAGCAGACGCGCGGCATCCTTCTCGGCCATCGAGACAGAGTCCTCGAGGTCGAGCATGATTGAGTCGGGACCGTAAATGTGTGCGTCGGCCATCATTCCCGGATTATTGCCGGGGACAAACATCATAGTTCTTCTGAGTCGTTGCATAACAATTTTTTTAGAAGGTTCTTGAGTTGTTAATTAGTCGGCCCACACGTCTTTGCCGGTGGCGCGAACGGCGGCTGCCGTCACGCGGGCGCGGATGGTGCAGTCCAGGGCTCCCTTGTCCGTGGCTTTCACCTCGGCTTGGTCGATGCCCAGGCCCTGCAGGGTCTCGGTGATGACTTTCTTGATTTGGTCGCCAAACTGGTAGGCCACCGTGCTGTCAAGATCAATGTGCAGTCCAGCGTTGTCGTTGGGCGCAATCTGGATGAAAATGTCGCCGGATTCGAGTGTTCCGGCCATTGCCGTTTTGATCTCCATGTTTAAAGTGAAAAAACGTTTTTAAAATATTAATAAAAGTTCGTTAATGTAGTCAATTAGATAGCTCTATAAAAAGCGCCCAAAATTAGGCATTATTTTATTATTGGCAAAATATTTTCACTACCTTTTTTTAACACCCTCAGCGGGCGTGAAAACGGCTAATTTTTAGGCAATTTGAAAACCTTAGTTTTCATGTCGCAAAAACTAAAAAAGCGGAATTTTGCACCGCTTTAGCTTTCATTTTGTCATTTTTATGCATTTCAATGGCGGTTTTTGAAACTAGGGCGCCAGCTCTCAGAAAAATCAGTTATTGTTTTTTTAATGCGAATTTCGCTAATTAAACTAATTATCGCTGATTCTTATCTATAAATTATTGATAATCATGTCTTTATTAATGATTTATGAAATTTGCATTAGCCCTGGTAGGGTTTGGTTACGCCAAGCTAAAGTTTTGGCTAACATTTATATCATTGCCATCACGGGTCGGCTTCGGCGGCAATCGACAGTTCGGCCCCGCTGTCCAATTCGGCATAGCGCTTGGGGCGCGCGGTGTGGCCCAGCACGATGTGGCTCAGCTCCACGTCCAGCTCGCGCAACGTCTCTTGGCGGCGCTTGGCGCTCAGCTGGCATTCCCACACCACCAGCACGTGCCATCCTGCCGCCTGCAGGGCTGCCACGTTGCGCGCGTCACGCTCGCGATTGCGCTCGATTTTCTCCTGCCAGAACTGGGCATTGGTCGTTGGGCGGCGGTCGCTTTGGCAGTCGTGCCCGTGCCAAAAACAGCCGTTCACAAAAATCACCGTCCGCCACTTGCGCATCACGATGTCAGGCCGGCCAGGCAACGATTTGACATACAGGCGGTAACGGAAACCCTGATGCCACAGCCAACGGCGCACCACTAGCTCGGGCTTGGTGTTGCGGCCACGTATGCGGCTCATGCAGCGATGACGCTGCTCCGGTGTCATCCTATCCGCCATATATCCGCAAAATTACCCAATTCTCTTCATCCGGCAATATGGGTTATTCTTTTTTTGAAAAAATAGTGACGATTTTGGTCGTGTGGGGAAAATGTTGTATCTTTACACTTCCAAATAGTAAGGAAAAGATGAAATTCAGCGAAGTATTAGGCAATGAGCAGGCTATCGGGCAGATCAGGCGGATGATTGACGCCGACCGGCTGCCTCACGCACTGCTGCTCTATGGTGAGCCTGGTGTGCCCAAGCTGGCCTTGGCGATGGCTGCGGCGCAGTACCTACATTGCCAGAACCATGTCGATGGGGACTCCTGCGGCGTGTGCCCGATGTGCCGCCAGCACCAGTCGTTCAACCAGGTGGATACCCACTTCAGTTATCCGTTCACCAACCGCAAGGGCGACAGCAATAGCCCTTGTGACGCGAGTGATTACATCGACGAGTGGCGTGAGTTTATCACCAAGCATCCGGTCGAGGATTATCAGGCGTGGTTGTCGTTGCTAAAGAATGATAACGCACAGCCGCAAATCTTTGTGCGTGAGGCTGATAGTATCATGCGCAAGATGACGCTCAGTGCCTATACCGCCAAATACAAGGTGCTCATCCTGTGGCTCCCCGAGAAGCTCAAGGAGGAGGCCGCCAATAAGCTGTTGAAACTCATCGAGGAACCCTACGACGACTGCAAATTCATCCTCGTGAGCGACAACGAGAAGGGCATCTTGGGAACCATCCTGTCGCGATGTCAACGCATCGAGCTGCGCAAACCCTCGACGCCGATGGTGGCGCAGTATCTTGTAGACCGATACGGCATGGACATGCAGGAGGCGTTGGCGCTGGCTGCTCCGGCTGCCGGTAACGTCAATATGGCCGAACGCATGGTGGAAACGGGCAGCGAGTTCCACGAGTTCCGTGATCGTTTCATCGAGCTCATGCGCCTGTCCTATCAGCGCGACTTGGCTAGCCTTAAGGCCTGGAGCGAGCGCATCGCCGACATGAAACGCGAGAAAACGCGGCGCTTCCTGGACTATGCAGTCAGGCAGGTGCGCGAGAACTTCGTCTATAACCTGCACAACCCGGCGTTGAACTACCTCACACGCGAGGAGGAGGCCTTCTCGACCCGTTTTTCGCCGTTCATCAACGAGCGCAACGTGGAACGCATCATGAGCGAGCTGGATCGCGCCAACACCGACATCGCCGGTAACAGCAACGCCAAGCTCGTGCTGTTTGACCTCACCATCCGCATCGCCTTGCTCATCAGGCTCTAACCTTTAACCTTTAACCAGAAACCTAGACCAATGACTCCTTTCCTGCAGCAAGTGGCGCGGCATTACCTTGAGGCACAGTGCCTTGAGGACTATTGTTTTGTGTTTCCTAACCGTCGAAGCGGCCAGTTTTTTACCCATTATCTGCAATTGGAACTTGTTGCAGCCGATGTGCGCAATAGGGTAGAGGTTTCCCATCTCATGCCCAGGGTGACATCGATCAATGACCTAGTTGCCGAGTTAACCGGCACTGTAGCCGCCACCGACATCGAGATGATGTTTGCCCTCTATGATGCCTATTGCCAGGCAATGGGTGATGCCGCTCAGGAGTTTGATAAGTTCATTTATTGGGCACAGCTCATCATCAGCGATTTTAACGACATCGACAAGTCGCTGGCCGATGCCCACGAGGTGTATCAGAACTTGGATGACCTGCACGGGTTGAGCAGCAATTACCTCTCAGAGGAAGTGCAGAAAAAGGTGCGGGAAATCTTTGGCGATAACCTGTTCATGGCATTTTTCGATACTCGGGCCGATGCCGAGTTGTGGCAACGGCGCTCTGCTGAGAACAATTACGGCGAGGAGGGTGACCAACAGGTGAAACGGGAGTTTATGAGCCTGTGGAACGCGCTGGAGGCCATTTATCACGGTTATCACCAGGCGCTGGACGACAAGGGCGTGATTTCCAGCGGCCGTCAACTGCGACGGGCCGCCGAGGATGGCATGCCGCCGTTACCCTACACGCGATTGGCGTTTGTGGGCTTTGGCGTGTTGTCGGCTGCCGAAGTCAAGCTTTTTGACAAATTTAAGCAGGCTGGAAATGTCGATTTTTGGTGGGATAATGCCGGCATTGGCGCTATGCTCGATAAAGCGCCGCATGACCCTGGCGCATTGCTGATTGACGGTTATTGCAAGCGATTCGGAGCTAAGGAGTTAGAGCCTTTATCCGCTGAGCGTCAACAGACGATACGCGCCGTTGCGGTACCGTCCACGATAGGTCAGGCCAAAGTGGCTTTTGATGAGGTAAGACTCATGGGAGGTAACGCGTCCTCGGCTGGAATCGAAACTGCCATTGTCCTCCCCGATGAGAGTCTGCTGGTGCCGTTGCTGCACACTGTTCCGCCCCACACGCAGCTAAACGTGACGCTAGGCTATCCGTTGCGCAGTTCAAGCATCGTCTCGCTTATGCACATTGTCGCCCGGTTGCATCATCAGGCGACCAAGGATCATGGAGCTTGGACCTTCTACCGCGAGGATGTGAACGACATTCTCTCTCACCCGCTCATCAAGTCGTTTTTTACTGACGAAGCGATGTCGCTGGCCGATCAGTTGGCACGTACCAACCGCTTCAGGGTGCCTGCGGCTGAGTTTATGGATTATGGCTTCAAGGACTTATTCATTCCCGCGATGGACTCCGATGCCGCTGGCGATGAGCGGGCACAGCAATCCGATTATCTGAACCATTTGCTGGATTTCTGTAATCTATTGATTGACAGGATGTCAAGACTCATTGATGATGACGAAGACAACCAGGAGACCGAACTGCCCTTGCAGCAGGCGTTCCTGGTGATGTATATCGATGTACTCAACCAACTCAAGGGGGCGCTTGCCCAGTGCGGGCAGTCAATACAGCGCAGCTCGCTGTTCTATCTGGTGGATCGCTTGTCGGCATCGGCCATCGTGCCCTTCACGGGAGAGCCGTTGCGCGGAATGCAGGTAATGGGCCTGTTGGAAACGCGCAGTTTGGACTTTGAGCGCGTGGTGATTTTGTCGATGAATGAACGCATCTTCCCGCGCCATCGCAGCATCAACTCGTTCATCCCCAACTACATCCGCCGCGCCCATGGCATGTCAACCATGGAACAGCAGGAGGCCATCGTGGCATTTAATTTTTACCGTTTGCTCAATCGTGCGAGCCATGTGTCGCTGGTCTATGATTCGAGCACCCAAGGACTTGGTACCAGCGAGCCATCGCGCTACATCGCTCAGCTGGAGAAGATTTACGGCATTGATTTGGAGCATGTTGTCATGGCTACCGATATCAGTACGTCTGACCCTATCCAAATTAATGTGCCCAATCGCGACAAGGCGATGCTTAGCCGATATGCTGGCGACCCCGAGAATGCGGGTGGTAAGTATCTGTCAGCCAGTGCTATCAATAAGTATATCAACTGCCCGCTGATGTTCTATCTGCATTACATCCAGGGCTTGAATGATGATAATGAGGTGAGTGATTTCATGGATTATGGCACCTTTGGCACCATCATCCACGATACGCTAGGCGATTTATACTACAGCCAGGCATCTAGGGAGCGAGGCGGCCTGTTCACGGCCAATGATATCGTCTTTTTCAAGAAAAACAAGCTGGAGGCCGCTGTGGTGCGTAATATCAAGAAGACGTTCCTGCACGTGCCTGAAGAACAGTTGGATAGCGACACTGAACCACTAACAGGCGAAGCCTTTATGCTCATTGATACCATCAAGAGCTATGTGGATTTTGTGCTTGACTATGACATTGAGTTGATTGGGCTCAAGGGGCCGTTCACCATCTTGGAATGTGAGGAGCCACACAATGTGCCGGGCATGGAGATTGGCGGGGTGAAGTTCAATTTCACCTATCGGCCTGACCGTATCGATCGCTTGAGCGATGGCACGGTGCGCATCGTGGACTACAAGACCGGTAAGGACAAAACCTCATTTGACTCGTCACACGGATTGCCGTCGTTGTTTAACCCCAATGACAAGGACCGTCGCAAGGCCATTTTGCAGCTGTTCCTATACTGCTATGCCTATCTTGCCGAGCATGAGAATTGCCAGCGTGTGCAGCCCGTGATTTACAAAATCGCGTCGATGAAGGAGAGTGGCGTGATTTGTAAGCGCAAGAAAACCGAAAGGGGTGATTTTGAATATGTATTTTCAATGGATGACCCTGTTGCACAGGATTTTGTCACCCAAATGGGTGCGACCATCCGCAGCTTGTATGAAACAGATTTCGCGCAAGCCGACGAGGGCGCTAAGGCGTGCGACTATTGCCGATTTATCGACTTCTGTCGGCGCACTCCCGTTAAGCGTTAAGCCTTGTTTTTGTTTTGATTTTTCTGGCGGGCGATATCCTCGTTCAGGCGTTCCTCATCCTCCTGGGTCCACAGGGGATTATCATCCTCGTCCCAGTCAAAGGAATCGTCGAGCTGAGGCATATCCACGGTTGTGGGCTCGTCAAAGCCAAAGAAAGCATCGTCGGTGAATTCTTGCAATTCTCGGCCCTCCTTTTTGGTGGGGCGGCCCATGCCGCGCTGACGGTTGACAAAACCGTCGATTTTCACCATCTCGAGCAGGCGCAATTGGTCGGCGCTGGTGACATTTTTCAGGTATTGGGGCACCAGTTTGGCGCCTACACGGTTATTAAGCAATGCAATGACCTCAAAGGAGTAGGTAACGGGTGGCTTGCGCACGTCAATGCGGTCTCCTACCTTGATGGCGTGAGACGGCTTGACGGGCATCCCGCCGATGGTGACACGGCCCAACTTGCAAGCTGTGGTGGCGATTGTACGGGTCTTGAAAACGCGTGTGGCCCATAACCACTTATCGATTCTCACTTCCTTCATCATCTTTTTAACTTCTAGGCTTTAGCTTTTAACCTCTAACCTCTAACCTTTAACCTATTTATTATTGTAATTATTCATGGCAAAAGACACCCCTGACAGGCAAAAGGCCTTGATGGCATCAATGGCGACCTTGGCACGGGCAGGCAGGATGGCTAGTTCCTCGGGACTGGGATAACCCAACACATAGTCCACTTGGCCTCCAGGCGGGAAATCGTTCCCGACACCGAAACGCATGCGCGCCCACTGTTGGCTGCCCAGCAGGTTGTTGATGCTCTTCAAGCCGTTGTGGCCACCGTCGGCACCCTTGGGGCGGATGCGTATCTGTCCAAAGGGCAGCGCGATATCGTCCACGATGACCAACAAGTGATCGAGATCAATTTTCTCCTTGTTCATCCAGTAACGCACGGCTTCTCCGCTCAGGTTCATATAAGTGGATGGTTTAAGGAGCACGAGCTGCTGATTTTTGAGACGCATCTCGGCCACGGCACCATAACGTTGGGTCGTGAAAACAATATTGGATGCCTCAGCGAGAGCATCCAATATTGTGAATCCTATGTTGTGGCGGGTTCCCTGGTACTCGGCACCAATGTTCCCCAAGCCGACAATGAGATATTTCATAGGTTGTTGGTCTTGTCCCGCGGGTGTGTTGTCAGTCGACTTCTTCTTGAAAATCCTAAAAAATGATTCTAGTAAATTATTCATAGGGATTCTGCTTAATTCCCCGCCCATCAGGACGGTTGTTGTAGCGTCAATTCCTTCACACTCGCAATGACTGCAGTCGTTACTCGGCAGCGGCCTCGCCCTCAGCAGCAGCCTCGCCCTCGCCCTCTTCAGTGGCAACAGCGTTAGCGGCAGCACGGGTAGTGCGAACACCAGCGATAACGAGTTCCTTGGCGTTTGCCAACTCGATGTTGTCGAACTTGCAGTCGCCCACCTTGATGGTCTTGCCAATCTCCAGGTTGTCAACGTTCAGGATGATGGTCTCGGGAATGTCCTTGTACAGACCTTTAACCTTCACCTTCTTCATGCTCAGGTAGAGCTTACCACCGGCCTTTACACCGACAGCGTGACCCTCGAGATGCACGGGAATCTCAACAACAACAGGCTTGTCCTCATACACCTCAAGGAGGTCGATGTGCAGCACGTTGTCGTTAACGGGATGGAATTGGAGGTCCTTCAGGACGGCCTTGCGGGTCTGTCCATCATAAGTCAGGTCGATTACAAACACGTCGGTGTTGTAGATCAACTTGCGAACGTCAGCAAAGTTCACTACCAGGTCGGTGGTGATGATGCCCTTACCGTCACGGCCAACGGGCACGACCTTCTCGCCTGCGAGCAATTTGCCATTGTACTTGCCGTCCTTGTCGAGGTCAACGAGCTTGCCACCATTCAGGACAACGGGGATCTTGTTCTCCTTGCGGAGGGCCTTAGCGGCCTTCTTACCGAGGTCAGTACGAGCCTCAGCGTTCAATTGATAAGTCTTCATAATTGTTTTGTGTTACTCAAAATTAAAGTATTGGTGATTAAAACGCCATCTTTAATTTCCCATCACACGGAAATTAAATGTTTAATTCAAGTCTCGCGAGCATAGTTGCCCACGAGACTTGAATAGTTGTTTTTTGGATTAGTCAACGTTCAGGTTGACACGCTTCAGGTCGGTAGCCTTCAGATCCTTGTCGGCGGCAGCCAGGAACTGTGCAACAGTCTCCTTGTTCTCACCAGCCTCATAGACCTGCTCCATCAGGACGTTCTCCTGATAGAACTTGTTCAGGCGACCCTGGGCGATGTTCTGGATCATCTGCTCGGGCATGTTGGCCTCCTTCTGCTTGGCGGTCTCGTCCATGAGCTTCAGAGCCTGAGCAACCTGCTCCTCGGTCATGTAACCCTTGCGGATGGCCTCGTCGCGGTGCTCCTCGGTAGCGCAGTAGTAGGGGTTGAAACCAGCCTTCTTCAAGGCGTTCTCAACGGCCTTGCTTACCTGCTCGGCGCGGGTCTTGTCAACAGCCATGCGCAGCTCCTCGTCGATAACCGACTGGGGAATCTGTTCGCGGGTGGCCTTGATGGGGTTCATCGAGGCAACCTGCATTGCGATAGCCTTGGCAACGTCTTCGGCCACGTTCTCCTGGTTGAAGGCAACAGCTGCCGACAACATGCCGTTGAAGTGGTTGTAAACAACGGTCGAGGGAGCGTTCAGGCACTCATAAGCGCCCAATTCCATCTTCTCACCGGTGATACCGCTCAGGGCGGTGATCTGCTCGCTCACGGGCTTGCCGTCCATGTCGAGGGCGTTGAGCTCGTCGAGGTTAGCAGGCTTCTGAACCATAGCGAGGTCCAGGATAGCCTTGGCGAGGTTGACAAACTTCTCGTTCTTGGCAACGAAGTCGGTCTCACACTTGAGGGCGATGATAGCAGCGAACTTGCCGTCGGTCTTACCGATGGCGATGCCCTGAGCTGCCTGACGGTCTTCACGCTTGGCGGCGATGGCCTGGCCGCGCTTGCGGATCAGCTCCATAGCCTTGGTGATGTCGTTGTCGCTCTCGATGAGCGCCTTCTTGCAGTCGCTCAAGCCTGCGCCGGTCATGTCGCGCAGTTTCTTGATGTCATTGATGGTTACAGCCATAATTCTGTTTTGGTAAACTTGTTAGTTGTTATAGTTTGGAATTATTCCTCTGACTTGGGAGCTTCCTCGGCTGCGGGAGCCTCTTCGGCCTTGGGGGCTTCATCGGCGGGGGCAGCACGGCGAACGCGCTGGCGGCGGGGCTTGGGAGCCTC
>JAEEGK010028484.1_pt1 | contig 11205 bp, 13 predicted proteins | sample 8958771 | NCBI WGS metagenome assembly JAEEGK01 (sample SAMN16246547, study PRJNA631951) | gut metagenome | biome: gut microbiome; feature: rumen; material: SC-attached | host: Bos | place: Iran: Karaj | collected 2018-10 | reverse complement strand
TTTGAAGAAAGCGGCTGCTATTTTGCACTCCAGGGCGCAGTGCAGGTGCAGTGGTCCAACTTCACGATGGAACCATTGTTCCATATCAAAGATGCACTCAACCCGAAACGACTCTACGCCCTCCATGGGGAACATGGTGGCAACGAGATTATCGAGCTGAAACAAGAAGATTTGGTCAGCCTATCCAAGTTCAGACAACGCATTGAGGGCTTGGGTAATTATATTTTCGAGGCAGGCGAGCCGCAGTTAATCAAGCTGAAGCGATACCTATACGAGCAAACCGAGACAGCAACGGAGATTGTTCAATTAGGGTGGCAAAGGCAAGGCTTTTATGCGTTCGGCAATGGAGTGTTCTACCAAGGCCGATTTCATAAATCAGACCACTATGGTATTGTCCGTCTCGAAGACCTTGGCAACTTCTATTTGCCAGGATCGTCCGACATTTATAAGGAAGATTCCCTCTTCCAATTTGAAAAGCGGTTTGTCCATTTGGCTTATTCCACCGTCAGCCTCAATGAAGTGGCCACTGCTATGCTGAAAGTGTTTGGTGACAACGGCAAGGTCGGCATTGCTTTCCTGATAGCCACCCTTTTCCGTGACATCATCACTACCAATGTAAAAGCCTTCCCGATGCTGAATCTTTTCGGTCCAAAAGGAAGCGGAAAGTCGGAACTTGGCCACACGCTGATGTCGTTTTTCATCATTCAGAATATCCCACCCAATCTTTCCAACTCAACTATTGCGGCACTGAGTGAAGCCGTGGCACAGTGTGCCAATGCCATAGTCCACCTTGACGAGTTCAAAAACAACATCGACTTGGATAAGCGAGAGTTTTTGAAGGGACTTTGGGACTCAGCCGGTAGAACCAGGATGAACATGGATAGGGACAAAAAGCGCGAACAAACCCGTGTCGATAGCGGCGTAATCATCAGTGGTCAGGAAATGGCCACCGCTGACATCGCCCTATTCAGTCGTTTTATCTATTTGACTTTCAACAAAACGGAGTTTACCACCGCCGAAAGCAATGCCTTTGCCGAACTTGACCATCTGCGCAAATTGGGATTCTCGCACCTGACACTGCAAATCCTCAATCAGCGCGAAGTCTTCAAACAGAACTTTGCCGCCATGTATAATGCCACATCATCCGATGTGATGAATCGGCTGGGGAAGGAGATTTGTGAATCTCGTATAGTGAACAACTGGACCACGGTGGCCGCTGCTTTCCGCACACTTGAAAACAGTCTTGACCTGCCATTCACCTATAAAGAGCTGCTTGACATCAGCATTGAGGGCATCAAGCGTCAGAACAAGGAGTGCAAGTCGAACAATGAGATAGCGGCGTTTTGGAATGTGATAGCCTACCTTCAGCAAGAAGGCCAACTCATTATGGACAGCGACTTCAAGATTGAGTATGTGAGCCAATTGAAGACCACCAAGGCGAAAATCGAATTTGACCATATCAAATCCGTGTTGCTCCTTCGCCGAGGCAAGGCGTTCCAGCTATACAAGCGTTTCGCCAAGCAGTGTGGCGAAAACCCGTTGCCGGAAGGATCCTTGAAATACTACCTTGAAAACTCCAAGGAGTTCCTGGGCATCAAGCAGAGTGTTCGCTTCAAGACCTCAATCAACGGGCGCGACCAAATGCGCCAGGACCCGATGTCACAACAGATGGTGCCAACCTCGCAGATAGACATGGCTCTTTGCTTCGACTATGAGCAACTTTCGGCCAACCATGAAATCACCCTTGAAATTGAGACTTTGAGCAATGAGTAAAGCCTTGAAGATAGAAACAACCTGTGTGTCAGCGGCTTCGCTGATTTTTTTTGAAAACAATTTCCAAAATTTTGAGCGGAAAATGCTTTCTACATTTTCTACACTTTCTACAAAATTGATTTTCAATAAGATAATATATAATTTTGTATTAATACAATCTTCTACATTTTTCTACAAATCAGCGATTTTGACGGTTTTTTCTACTTTTTTCTACGATTTCTACACATTAATTGAAAACTTTGTTTTGCAAATTGCTGATAATGTGTATTGTAGAAAAATAAAACCTTGTAGAAAATGTAGAAGGGTGGAATGTGTGTTACCGACCAGCATTAATACAGTCACATCTTTACTGAACAACCTAAATAATTTTGCCCGATGAAAGGAAGATTGCTAACCATAACCGTGAAGTGCGAAATATACAAATACCTGACCGAACCGCTTCAAAGCAACATCGTAAAGACGGAGCACAACTCTGAGCTGATTGATACTATCAAGCCGTATCTCTGCCTTGAGCCGGACGAGTGGGAATCGGAACCCATCCAAGAGGGCTACACGCAGCTTCAAATCGAGTTGCCCGACTTGCGTAAGGTATATGAGGCACGCAACGGCAAGATGTACTATTGCGATACCCTTTTCCGTGACCATATCACCTATGAAGGCTTGAAAAAGGTTCGCAATTACTTCAAGCGCACCTACAACGATAAATTCTACACCTTCCTTGCAGGTTGGGTTGAACGCCAACACTACGACAACGAGAACGCAGCCGAAGAGAAACGAATCCAAGTGACTTCGGGCATCGTTGCTTTTTTCAACAACTACCATATCGACTTCAACGAAAAGATGATCGAGGCCCGAAGGAAGGCGTGGATAAGATACCTGGATAGACTCGAAAACTATAAAGTGTCACCCGCGTTCAACTGAAAAAATAACACGATTTCATGTCCCTGAAAATATCATGTAAGAAATAGAATTTCACACGATTTCATGTCCCTGAAAAATTGACGAAAAATGAGCAAAGTAGGAATCTATAGAATCGGCTTCAAAGAGCAAAACGAGATAAATGACATTTGGGTCCAACAGGAAGAGCAACAAGATAGGTCAGGCCCTGAATTAAACATCGACGGCAGCCATTGGTTCAAGAGCATCGACCAAAAGGTGACCAACCTCATTGAAGAATTGGTGTCTGATGACAATGGTTCATGCTATGAACAAAACCTGAACTTTGTAGTTAGGAAAGATGTTGACATTAAACTGGCAAGAAAGTATATCAACCGTCCCGTTGTTGTGTATGTTTTGGCTGTTGATGGCAATCGATACACGATTGGCACCAAGGATTATCCTACTTGCCTCGTTACCTCAGACCGCTATCAGGATTTGGACACCCGTGAGATAGCAATGAAGGTCAGCTATAAGAGCAAAATGCCGCTTTTGAAATAATATTCAGTCACAGCCCACCACAGCGTGTAGGGTATTTTTGCACCACTTAAATCTGCAATAATGCCTACACTGTCTTTTTTCAACACCATATTCCGTGAGCCTTGGATGCTGGAGCCACAAACGGCGGCTGCCCAGCGTCAAGTGCTTATGGGTGTTCTGATGGGCTTGGAGTTCGCACCTGAGAGTGGCGAAGTCCAAGCTTCCATCGACCACCGCCAATCCACCGCCATCCCGAAAGGTCGTAAAGTCAACCTGCTTAACCTTGAAGGAACCATGCTCCGTGATGATGCCGGTTGCGGCTTGGTTGGCACACGCACCATGGCCAGCTTACTCCGTGAAGCTGATGCCGACAAATCCGTTATCGGTCACATTCTCCGTATTGACAGCGGTGGTGGCGCGGCAAACTCCGTGCCCGACCTGGCTGAAGCTATCCAGTCGTGCCAAAAGCCCGTTGTCGGTTTCATTGACGGATACATGTGTTCGGCGGCAATGTATGTCGGAAGCTATTGCAAGCACATAATGGCCAACCGCGAAGACAACCGTGTTGGATGTATCGGCACCGTAATTCAAATCGCCGACTTCCCAAAGAAGGCCACCGATTCCGAAGGTAGGTTGCATCTCCGTATCTATGCCGATGGGTCCGAAGACAAAAACGGAGAATTTGAATCCGCCTTGGAAGGCGACTTCAAACTGATAAAGGAAAGGGTCTTGAATCCAACCAATGAAAAGTTCAAGGCTGACATCAGAAAGAACCGCCCTGCCACAAGGGAAGACCAACTGACAGGACGCACCTATATGGCCAAGGAAGTACTTGGCACCCTCATTGACAGCCTTGGCAACTTCGATGCTGCCGTGGTCAAAGTCGTAGAATTGTCTAACATCAATATTCAAAAAATGGAAGGATTAAAACACCTGCAAGCAGTACCAGGTTGTGCCAACCTTGAAATGGTTGAAGGCACAGTTGACCTGAACCAAGAGCAGTTGGAAGCTGTCGATTCCGCCATCGGTACGGAGAAGGCCTTGGTGCAAACCAAGGACAAAACCATCTCCGAACAAACGGAAAAAATTTCCAAACTGACGACTGAGAATGCTTCCTTGAAGAAGACCAACGAGGCCAACGCGACCGAAATCGCCAGCCTCAAGGCTACCATCGAGGAACTGAACAAGAAACCTACCCCGCCTGCACAAGCTGTGCACAACGGGAATCCCGTCCCCGAAGAGGGCGACAACGACAATCCGGAAGAGTTTTGTGAAAACTTAATGAAGAAGATCTATGGTTAGTAAAGTTCAAATTTGCCAAGCACTTGCCGAGAGCGGGACCCGTTACCGCGCTACGGCCTTAGCCATGCCCTTGATCATGATTCACGATTCCATTCAGCACCTGAATGTCGTGACTCAACTCCGTGGAAAGGAAATCCAGGGCGTAATAGATGAAGACGGCAACTACAAGCCCTACAAGACCCAGTGGAATCCCAGTGATGCCGCCGAAATCAAGGCTTGTGTCCTTGAAACAAAGCACCTTCAGTATGAGGCCGAGTTCGACCCGGAACCCATCATGAAGACTTTGTACTCCACTCCAGCCGACAAGATTCCTATGGTTACCCAAAAGAAGGTCAAGGAAATCTGTGTGGCCAAAATGGGTGTCATTTCCGAAAACCTCAATCCCTGCATTTGGCAGGGTGTGGAAGATGAGGATGCCACCACCACCCTCAGCAACTTCGACGGTTTCGCCACTATTGCCCGCAAGCAGCGTGCCGCAGGTGCCATTGGCCTTACGGCAGGCAACCTCGTTCAGTTGGGCGGCATCAACCAGTACAATGCTGGCGTGAAGCTGAAACTGATTTGGAAGCGCAGAAACAAGAAGATCAAGAAGGGTGACATGTTCCTTGAGGACCAAATTCTCACCTTCTATGATGATTGGTACCGCAATCAGAATTTCAACAATGCCAACACCAACACCGATGGTGTGCAGCAATACCTTTATGGCACTGAAAAGAAGTGCAAGCTGGTAAGCTGCTACGGCATGGATGGTATGGGCTGGATTTTCTTGACTGATGGCAAGAAGAACATGCGCATTGGTATTGACGGCATTGGCACGGTCGAAGCCGCCACTGGCGACTTCATCCTTCGCACCGGTAACAACCCCAAGACCGTGCAAATGTTCACCGATTGTTGGATGGGCGTGAACTTCACCAGCGTTGACCAACGCTTCCTGATGACCGCCACCTACAACATCAACGACGATTCGGTGTATGCCACTGTCAGCACCGAGGAAATTGACACCACGGGCACTGCTGGCACTGCCAAGACGGCTACTATCGACTTCCAGGGCTACAACCTGACTTCGGCCACCACCGTCACCGTGAGCGGTACCGGCATTAGCTGCAATGTGGAAAGCATTTCTGCTGCCGATGCCAACGCCAACGGCGGAAAGACTTGTACCGTAACCTTCACCAGCGCGAATGCCGCGACCCTAACCGGCAAGTTGCGATTTGTGAACGCAACGGACGACATCGACCTTGAGGTTGATTTGAAGTGTGTCTTTGGCGCTGCCTAAACCTGAACGGGTGCGGCTTTGCCCACAGAGCCGCACCCAATTCACTAACTAAAACACTTTCAATCATGAAGAAAATTATTAGAACTGTTTCGACCATCCTACTGACATTGACCCTTACCAATGTGCCTTTTGGCATTGGTCAGGTCAATGGTAGCGGCATCGGTAAGTATGTCTATTTCATCGCAGCTGATGACATCGTTTCTTGGCCGACCATCACCGACAATTTGGCTGATGCCGAAAGTGAATCCGCATACATCGGCTACACGGGTAGTTTCACCTTGAAGACCGGGGCAAAGTGGATTAAAATCTACAATACCCAAGGCGAAGGCGAGGTGACTTCCGAAGCAACCGGTGAAGCCGACAGCAAACTTTTCGTCAACAAGCTGAAGTATAGATTCCCCAAACTCACGGGTCCGGCAGCGGTATTAGCCAACGCCGTAGTCAATGGTGACGGAGTCTTTGTCGCTTGGCACGATGGAGCCTACAGGGTTATCGGCGATAAGCATTATCGCTGTGATGTGAATCCCAATGCCACAACCGGCAACTCCGCTGGTAGTAGCAAGGGTATCACCTTCGAGGCTTCGTGCCCGAGCCATAAGATGATGCCGATTTATGTTGGCGACATTGTTATGGCTGATGGTACGCTGAACTGCGCCACCGATGAGTTCACCGCTGCGGCCTAATACCTACGACCATGAATCCAGTATTAGAATTTCTGCAAAAGCATCCCGACTACTCCTTCGATGAGGGAGTAGCCGTGTTGCTTCGCTACAGTGCAAACCGTGGTGTGAATACTTTCATCACCGTGCGCCGTGACCGTCAGCACCTTCGTAACGAACTGAATCGTTTGGCTCATATTCCTAACCTTCGCCCATTGCCAGGTATGGAAGAGCCAAAGCCGGTTCAAGATAAGCACGAAGCCGTTATTGAATCGGCTAAAAAGACCCTCGATGAATCAAGAGATGCTCTTAAAACCGAAGAAATCACGGAAGAAAGCATCGAAAACATTGCCGCCCATCAAGACACTTTGGAAGAAGCTATCAATGGGGGTGACATCAACAGCATCAAATCCGCTGAAGATGGTTTATTGAAGGCTTGGGGTAATGCCAAGAGAAGAGTGCAAGAATCCGAAAAGGAATCCAACCACGAATCGCCCAACGAGGAAGACGCTGACATTGTTTCGTTCCTTGATCTGAAACGCCACGAGACTTACAAGCCCGAAGAACTTCCAACGCCTATGTTGAAAGAACTTTGGGAAAAGAACCGTGACGAATACAAGGAGTTGCAGCATTGCCACACGCAAATGAAGCAAGCCAACAGCGATGCTGGCCGTGCCGATTGGCGAAATAAGTTGCTTGCCCTCAGGAAGTCACTCTCCGAACGGTGGAAACTCTTTGACGAGGAAATGGAGCGCGTGAATGCGGAGAAAGCTGCCCAAGCTGACACACAGCAAAAGGCCTACAATCCGTTGAATGACCGTGCCTATATCTCCAAGTCATTGAAAAAGGAGGCGTGGGACGATGCCCGCAAACTTGAGGTGCAGCACCGTGTTGATGCCTTGCTGCAACACAACCAAACCATCTCCGAAGAGACCAGGAAAGCACTCAAGGAGCGTGGTATCACCATCGATGAATAAATTGGTTATTAAATAGGTCATTGGTAGCCGGGGAAACTCGGCTACTTTTGCTTATGGTTAGCGAGAAACTCGAAGTCAATAGTGTCAGGATTGCACGGCAGAACTCCATGAACATGCTCAAACAAATCGTGTCCATGGTAGGGAAGGGCAGCACAATAACAGTGCTATCATACAGCGTGACAGACGGATGGTTGCGGCAACTACTCAAATTGAGGGCAGACATGGACATCGCGCATGTGCCCATCATCCTCGACCGCGATGTAATGATTCGTCACCGGCAACTGCTGAACCAGTTGGAGAATGTGGCCGATGAAATCTATTTGACTGACAGCCACGCCAAGGCTTATCTCGCCCAAGGGAAAGAATATGAATTGGCCGTCATCACATCGGCCAACGCAACGCAAAATTATAGGAATGAGTGCTTCTACACAACAGACAGACCCGCAGAACTCGGACGAATTAAAGCCGATGTCGGAGACATTCTTCGACAATCTTTCAAAGTTAGATGAAGACCAAAAGGTCTTTGAAATGGCGGCACTTTTTATGGAAGTGACCGACATCGCCTATTTCATCGGCAAGAAGCCCGAAGAATTGGCGACCATCATCAAGCTGCATCCCGAAAACCCGCTATCCATTGCCTATCATCGCGGCCAACTGAAGACGAAGATTCAACTCCGTTTCGATGCCCGCCGCTATGCCGTGTCAGGGTCACCTGATGCCAACAAAGAAATGCTTATCCATCTATCTGAACAACTAACCAGCGAAGACAATGCGTGAGGATTCACTTGAAATGTTGAGGAAGCACCTGCCCGATGATAAAGAGGCGCTTGATAAACTACCGGAAACTTACAAAGCCTTGGTAATTCAGGTCAGGGATTGCTATGCCATGCAAATCGGAAATCCTTGGATAAGCCGCAAGGAAATCCGCATGAAGCTATGCGACACCTACCAAATCACCGAAAGCCAGGCATACAACATCATTGCTTTGACGGCTCAATTCCTTGGTGATGTACCGACCTCACATAAGAACTGGATAAAGATTAAGGCTGAAACCCTCATGGAAGAAGCCTATGCCGCCGCGATAAAAAAGAACTTCGCCCTGGCAGCCGAATTACGCAAGCAAGCCAAGACCCTCGGATTCCTATTCCGTCTCGATCAGGACGAAGGAGAGCTGCTTGAGGCACAAAAGTACCTCACCATTGAACGCATTGAAATCACCTTCGACCCCAATGAAATCGGGGTCAAATACTCCGCTAAAGACAAGGAGAAAGCCGACAATTATATTAAGAAGTTTGTTGAAGATGCTGAATTTGAGGATTTGACAGATGAAGACGGTGTATCTGCATAAAGGTCAAATGAATTACCGATTGTGTTCGGCACGAAATTCGGTCCTATTTGCATCGCGTAGATGGGGTAAGTCTTATGCCGTAGCCGACACCATAATGACGAATGTCTTGGAGATGCCAGGGAGTACCGGCGTTTATTATGCAAGTTCGTTCCGGCAGGCGCATTCTCGTACATTGCCCAGTGCATTGATGGCCATGGCGGATTTTGGATGGGTTCGCGACATCCACTATGTGATAGGACATGCACCCGACAAGAGACTTGGATTTGCCAAGCCACTGTTTATGCCTGACGATTTGAAGGATTGCATTTGGTTCGCCAATGGGAGCATTATGATTATCGTCTCCCAAGAAGTGGTAATGTCGGCCAACTCGTTGACAATCCATTGGATGGTGGCAGACGAGGCCAAAGGACTTGACTATGATAAGCTCGCCAATGAGGTGCTGCCCGCCATTGGTGGTAGTTCCAGGTATTTCTCAAACCCTTCAAAGTTCCCTCATTTATGGGGCACACATTATTTTTCGGACATGCCCGCTGGCAAAGAGGGGTCGTGGTTGTTCAAGTACGAAAAGGAGTACGACAAAGAACTTTGCGACCTGATTATCCGTCTTGAAGTGCGCCGTCAGCAGCTTATGGCGGCACAGCCAACGACCTACACCGTCCGAGAACTCAACTACATCAACAATCGCATCAATATCTTACGGAACAATGCTTTCTATTATGTTGAACGCCCGATTTTTGACAATGTGGCCATCGTAGGACTCGATTATATCCGGCGATGCAAACGCGACCTTACGCCATTAGTGTTCAGGACCTCTATATTGTGTAAGAGAATAACGGAGGTTGAAGGAATGTTCTATCAGAACTTCAGCTACAAGGTAAATACCTATGTGGCCAATGATAACAACAAACTTAATGACTACCGACCACAAGAGTATGACAGCACCTTCGATACCGATGTTGACAAGACAAAACCGATTGCCATATCCTTTGACTACAATGCACAGATTACATGGCTGGTTGCGGCACAAGTCCAAAAAGGCCTGCACAAGACCTTGAAATCATTCTTCACCAAATACAAGCGCAGACTCCGTGAGTGCATCAGACTGTTTTGCGAATACTATAAGAACCATGCCAACAAGACGGTGATTCTCTACTACGATTCCACTGCATTAGCCACCAACTATGTCGAGGTTGGCCATTCAGCCTATGACATCGTACATGAAGAGTTCAACGAAGCCGGTTGGGTGATTGTGGACAAGTATTTGGGCAATCCCATGGAGCACATGAGAAAGCACATGCTAATCAATAATGCTTTCCAAGGAAAAGAGAGGCTGACTGCATTGATCAACCGCGACAACAATCCTGAATTGATTCAGGCCATACAACTCACATCGGTCAAGATAGGAGAGAAGGGCTTCCGTAAGGATAAGAGCCAGGAGAAATCATTGGAGACTGATTCCTCGCTTCCCTATGAGCTGCGGACGGATGCTACTGATGCCTACGATACGAATTTGTTAGGATGTTTGCTTATGCCTTATGATGATATTTCGTTTAGATATGCCTAAAAAATTCACTTTTTTTCTTGCACAATTGAAAAAAGCCCTATATTTGCAGCGTTCAAAATCTATTGGCGTCACGAAGACGCCGCCTGCTTGCGGCTTTTTTTGTGGCCCCTACATACTGAAATTTGAGTCAACGACTCCGACGGACGCGGTAGCAGTAATGCCCGCAAGGTATCGCCAATAGAACCTTGAACACCCGTATCGGAGTCTTTCGTTTAATGTTCAAAATCTATTGGAAATGAACAAATTTGAAGAAGAAATCGTCCGCATCAACGAGGAAATGGACGAAAAGGTTGCCCCGATTCAACAGAGAATCGGCGAACTTGAGGCACAGAACCACAACATGAAGGAGTTGCGCAAAATCAACGCCGCGCAAATCAAGGAACTTTACGACCAAAAACGAGCCATCGAGGAACAATGCGCCCTGAAGAAACAAAGGCTGTACGATGAATCGAAAGAGTTCTATTCGGTCAACATGTCGGCCAGCAAACTCCGTTACCTGCTTCGCGGCTTCATGGCGCAACACGATGAAATCAAAGAGATGTGGACTGCCTATGTGACCGCCAACTTCGGAGCCGCCCAAGAGGAGTGTTTATTAGAGGTGGAAGGAGGTGCGGCATGAAGACTTTAGTGATTTTCCGCGACTGCCATGTAAGACACAACTTGATTGTGAAGGCTCAAACCTTTGCAGACGAACTGATGTACCGCCGGATGGCGGCCAAGCGCGGCTGGTTAGTGGCCGTGAGGAAAGGAGGTGTGATATGATGACACGCACCGAGATTATCACAAGGCTATGCGAAGTGAGTGCGGGCCTTGCGGAACTACAGGACAAAGCCCGTGAGTTGGGCACGGAACTCCAAACCCTGATGCAGCAAATGCAGGAAGGAGGTGAG
>JAEEGK010028476.1_pt1 | contig 11205 bp, 8 predicted proteins | sample 8958771 | NCBI WGS metagenome assembly JAEEGK01 (sample SAMN16246547, study PRJNA631951) | gut metagenome | biome: gut microbiome; feature: rumen; material: SC-attached | host: Bos | place: Iran: Karaj | collected 2018-10 | reverse complement strand
CCCCGTCCATGACGACCGACATCGGCAAGAAGATCAACGCCGAATTCCCGGGCACCACGGGTAGCCTCGGCTGCGCCATTTCCGAAGCCGTGGAAGCCGCCGTGAAGCAGGAAGGCTACCGCTACGTCCTCGGTTCCGTGCTGAACCAGGTGCTTCTCCACCAGTCCGTCATCGGTCTCGAGACGAAGGCCGCCCTCGACAAGATTGGCGTGAAGGCCGACCTCATCATCGGTTGCGCCGGCGGTGGTTCCAACCTCGGTGGTCTCGTGAGCCCGTTCGTCGGTGAAAAGCTCCGTGGCGAAGCCGACTATGACATTCTCGCCGTTGAACCGGCAAGCTGCCCGAGCTTCACCCGCGGTAAGTACGCCTACGACTTCTGCGATACCGGCAAGGTCTGCCCGCTCGCCAAGATGTACACGCTGGGCTCCAGCTTCATCCCGTCTGCCAACCACGCCGGAGGACTGCGCTACCATGGCATGAGCAGCATTCTCTCTGAACTCTACGATCAGGGCCTGATGCGTGCAACGTCCGTCGAACAGACGAAGGTGTTCGAAGCCGCCAAGCTCTTCGCCCAGACCGAAGGCATCCTCCCGGCTCCGGAATCCAGCCACGCCATCCGCGCCACCATCGACGAAGCCCTCAAGTGCAAGGAAAACGGCCAGGCCAAGAACATCGTGTTCGGCCTCACCGGCACGGGTTACTTCGACATGGTCGCCTACCAGAAGTTCAACGACGGCGAAATGAACGACTACATCCCGACGGATGAAGACATCGCCAAGAGCCTCGCCCAGCTGCCGCAGGTTCAGGGCTAATCCGCCTCAAGGCATTAAAAAACCTCCGAGTAATCGGAGGATTTTTTTATGCTGAAAAATACCTCGAATTATTTCTGGGGCTTTTTCATGACAACGTTTTGGAGAAAGAGCTATTTACTAGATTTTTCTCGTCTATGAATAACTGTCCCCATTGCGGCGCCGAGCTGAAAAAAGGCGCAACCTTCTGCCCCCACTGCGGGAGCGACAAAAACACCGGCTGGAAAGAAGGTGCTGAATACAGCGACCTCGACCTCCCCGACTACGACGAAATTATCGAGAATGAATTCGGTGATGACCCAAGCAGCCCCTACGGCAAAAAGAAAACGGCAAACCCGTTCGGCATTATCGTAGCCACAATCATTGTGATTGCATTCGTTGCGGCTATGATATTGTAGGAATTCTAAAAAAAGAGGAATGACGATTTGCGACTCTCAGTTTATCGCTCACACCTCTAAGGTTTCTTCAAGGCGTTTTAGACTTACGGCCGCTTCAGTAAAATCGTAATCTTCAACCTGGTTATGCAGCTTTTGCAAGATTTTCTCTTGTTCCTGTGTAAACATGATTTTTTCCAAAGAATCGAGAATCCGTTTGCAAAGCGTCGAAGAGCACGATTCAATGGCAGGCTTGAGTTCTTCGATAGCTTTCTTTAATTTATTCGTAGCTTCAGGATCAATGTGTTTGATGATGACCGCCGCGTTGGCCTGCTCTGATGCAATATTTTGCATGACAATCTTCAAATCGTCAAGGAGTTCCTCGAAAGCTTTCTCGAACGCCATAAAATCGCTATAATTGCGTTCCTTTTTAAGCAGCGAATTTTCGAGAATGTGTCCAAGCGTCTGCACATGATACGAGCCAATCGTTCCACACAAGCCCTTGATTGTATGGACATTGCGAGCCAATTCCTCGAATTCGGAATTATCAAAAGCCTTTCTCAGTTTCTGTATCTTGCCATCGTAATCACGGACAAAGCCCTGCAAAATCTTGAAGTACAAGTTGCGGTTGTCGTTTGAATGATACAGCCCAGCAGCGGCATCAAAATGTCGGACCTTCTGGAACAGTGTAACGGTGTTGTCATCGCTACTGACTGGCTGAGATTCAGGTTCATCAGTAGTCTGTACAATAGGAGTCTTGTCGGCAAGCGGCAAGTACTTTGCCAATTCGCTAAATAGCAGTTTCGGGTCAATCGGCTTTGCAATGTAAGAGTTCATGCCCGCATTGATGCAATCATCGCGATCTTTTTGGAAAGCCCTTGCACTCATGGCGATAATCGGCACATTTTTGAAATACTCATCCGGGCGCTTACGAATTTCAGCAGTGGCCTCAAGACCGTCCATGACGGGCATCTGAATATCCATCAATACCAAATCAAACGCATTTTTCTTGAGAAGTTTCAGCGCTATTTCACCGTCATTGGCGACCATCGTGGTAAGCCCCACACTATTCAAAAGCGACACCGCCAGTTCCTGGTTCATTTCGTTGTCTTCAACGAGGAGAATTTTCGCCTCTTTAAAGAAAACTTTATTCTTCTCGGTCTTGACTGTCTTTTGGTACGTGAGTTTTTCGCCGAAGGATTCTTGCATGGCGCTAAGCAAAGATCTTATTTGTAACGGTTTCGGCACACAACTATTGAATCCCATTTCTTCAGCAAGGTGGTAATTCTTTTCATCAAAATGTATGGGATGCATCAAGATTTTTGGAATCTTCTTCATCTTGGTTGGAAGACCTTGCACAAAATCAAAGCCATTCAGAATCGGCATCTGGTAATCGACAATAAAGAGATCATACGGTGTCTCGCCCGCTTCGTCATGAGCTTGAATCAAGTCCAAAGCTTCATCAACAGAACCAGCTTCTTCCACCACACAACGCAATTTCGTCAAGTAGTGGCGCAACACCTCACGCAGTTTTCCGCAATCATCCACCAGCAAGACATTCTTGTTTCTGAACAGAGAAACAGATTTCCACTTGGGAACACTTGCCTGCGGCGCAATTGGAAGCATCAAGGAGAAATAGAACTTGGAGCCTTTTCCAAATTCACTTTCTACCTGAAGTTCACCGCCCATGAGTTCTACAAGCGATTTCGAAATCACAAGCCCAAGCCCAGTTCCGCCATACTTGCGTGTAATCGAGCCATCGGCCTGCGTAAACGCAGTAAAGAGAACGTTCAACTGTTCGTTCGTCATACCGATACCCGTATCGATGACGCTGAACGAAAGCTTTACGTTATTTCCAATAAACTGTTCTAACTTGATTTGTAACGTTATGCTTCCGCTTTCCGTAAACTTGGTTGCATTATTAATCAGGTTCGTAAAGATTTGAGACAAGCGAAGCGGGTCACCCATCAAAATTTCAGGAATTTCAGGATCCATATCGACAATCAATTCAATAGGTCGCTGCGCGATTCGAACTTCGGCAAGTATCGTCACATCATTGATGACATCTTGCAAAATAAGCTGCGTAATTTCCAGTTCCTGCTTTTTGGCCTCGATTTTCGAGAAATCCAAGATGCTATTGATAATCCGGAGCAGGGACGTCGCCGCATGGCTGATACGTTCGACAAAGCCTTGCTGGCGTTCATCCAGCTGCGTTTCCTGAATCAAGTGCGCCATACCGATAATGGCATTCATCGGAGTGCGAATTTCGTGACTCATGTTGGCCAAGAACTCGCTCTTGGCCTGGGTCGCCTGCTCTGCAATTTCACGGGCCGCGACAACCTCCGAAATATCAATCATCGAAAGCATATAGCCGACAACGGAATCCTGAACCTTGAGCGTACACGCCTCGCCACGGAACCACGTTTCCGTATGCGTATTCAACGTCTGCAACATGAACGTATCTTTCCAAACGCCTTGTTCGTCAAATGTTTTTTTCAAGGCTTCCACAACTTTTTCGGGCATCCCGCAACTCGGCAATTTTTCAAGCGACTGGCCAATCACATCTTTCCAATCGACAATCAAGTAATCTGTCAGCATCTTCGACATATACATGACTTTGCGGTTTTTGTCAAAAATAACGAGGATAGAGTTACCCGCCGAAAGCATGATCGTATCGAGAATCGTATCCTTCCGGATTCCGCTCGTTTCATCGGAAATAAGGAACAGATAACGTATGGAACCATCGTCTTCGACTAGGAACTGGAATATGACTTTCCACCAAGCGTCTTCACCCGTACAATTCCTAACCGGTATGATGATTTGCCGTTCGCTGGCGTGCATTTTTCCGCCTTTCGAAACTTTATAGACAAACTTTTTGAACTGTTCGGAATGGAAGAATTTCCAAAGAATTTCTCCACGGACATCATTGCCATTATTAAAGAATTCCGCAATATAGGCACTTGCATGCAGGATGTCGAACGTATCGTTTGTAAGTATAATCCTGAAGTTGTCACTTCCCAAAAGCGTTTCGAACATCGTACTGGAACTCACGCTTTCATTCAAATCTTTCTCGATAAAAATCTTGAAAAGGAAATGGACTATTAAAGAAGTGAGGAACATAAGCGCAAGAACGACAAGCGCCATCACCAAGACAATAGCGAGCAAATTCTCCTGGACCATGGCGACAATTTTGTTTTTCTGGATAACATGGACCAGATAGAACGGGGCGTTCTTCAGCGGAGCCACCATGAATACCAACTTGCGACCGCCAATATCGGTCTTTTCAAAACGAGCCACGTTATTGGGAACTATTCTGTCCAGTTTTATATTCTCTTGTACTAGACCTAAAAGATTCGCAACCGAATCCACCACGATTTTATGAAGGTTCGTCTCGTAAGGGAAATACGTAAACAAGTTGTCGTTTTCGGACCCCACAAGCATCGTAATGCCACCTTCGGTCTTTGCAAATTCGCTCATCAACAGACGAACCCTTTGCAAGTCGATATCCTCAGCAACAGCCCCTATGAATTTTTCATTTTTATCCCACAACGGATACGAATACGTCAAGACTCGCTTTTTTGCCTTATCGTTGATTTCAGGTCCCGTAATGGCGAGCCCCTTGCTTCGCGACGCTTCCAGATACCAAGCCTTGGTCCTGAACTCCTTTTTATCTTCGTCCAACTTAAAGTCCCTTGCCGAGATATATTTACCGTCCGTATTTCCGTAATACGTATCGACAATATACGGGGACAGTTGGAGATTTTTTTTCAGGACTTTTTTAATATCATTTTCTTTGGTATATTCAAGAATTTGCGGAACAGACCTGAACTGGGTTCCTATTTTTGAGAAAAACAGGTCGATGTCCGTGATGACCTTATCTTGGAATTTCACATCGGACGAACTGTACGAAGCCGAAATCAGCGTTGATTTTAAGTAATACGAAAAAACAAACACCAACGCGATGGAAAATACAAGCATTGGTATAGTATAGACAATCGAAATGCGCCAACTGAGATGCCGGCGTTTTTCATTTAGCGGGCTATGCGTCAAGCCGAATTCACCTCGGAAGCATTATCTTTATACACTTCATAAATCTCGGGCAACTGCTCTGAAATCGCAAGGAAGGCATCGACGACATCCGGATCAAACTGCGTCCCACGACCCTTGATGATTTCCTGAACAGCCACCTTGTGCGGATACGGATCTTTGTAAGGCCTTTTCGACACAAGAGCGTCATAGACGTCGGCGACCGCCATGATGCGGGCCCCTATGGGAATATCGTCCGCTTTCTTGTGGTTCGGGTAGCCTTCCCCATTCCAGTGTTCATGATGTCCCAAAGCCATATCCGCCGCAATTTTCACCATCGGACTGTCATGCAACTCCTTGGTCGCTTCGAGTAAGACATCGTAACCCATCTGCGGGTGCTGCATCATGATTTGGCGTTCATCATGCGTGAGGCTCCCCGGCTTACGCAAGATGCGGTCATGGATGCCCACCTTGCCAATATCGTGAAGCGGGGCCGCCGTAGCAAGGTTTTCGATGTATTCTGGAGTGATGACATTTTCGAATTTCGGATTTTTCCGAAGTTCTTCTGCAATGCGCTGGACAATAATCTGGGTACGTTTAATATGCTCGCCCGTCTCAGGGTCGCGGTATTCCGCAAGCGCTCCTAGACTTGTCAACATGACCTTCAACGTCTTGCGCAAGTCCGCAGTCTTTTCATCAACAAGTTCGTGCAGATGGTCGCGTTGGAGTTTCAGTTGAAGTTGGTTCTTGATACGGAGTTTGACAAGTTCTGGAGAAAAAGGCTTGGTGATATAATCAACAGCACCCAAGTCCAGTCCAGTCTGTTCGCTAACGCTGTCGGCTTTAGCCGTCAAAAAGATAACCGGAATTCCTTGCAGAATATCCTTTTGACGCATGATTCTCAAAGTTTCGTAGCCGTCCATTTCGGGCATCATCACGTCAAGTAAAATCAAGTCGGGCTTAATCTTTTCCGTAAGTTCAATCGCTTTTTTCCCATTGAGCGCTACGCAAACATCATAATCGTTGGACAAAATACCTTCAAGCACCTCGATATTCGTCTTGGTGTCGTCAACAACTAAAATTTTTAAACGGACTTTTTCCATAGTTATAATATACGCTATAAATTGAAATATAACAACAGATTTTCTTTCTACTAAGAATATAAGCCAGACTTGCCTTTTATGGACATTTTTTCAAGACTTTATCTCCCCTTTTTGAGATTTTCATCATTGTTAAAAGTATATTTATTTTGGTTAGTTGTAACCAATTATTAGTCAATTGATGGTAATTATTAGTTAATAGTTACCAATTATTAGATAGTAATTGTTTGGAAACGGGTCATTACTAAGGAGACCGTATGAAGCGTTTTTTATCATTGATTGCTCTATTAGCACTGGGCGCACAGGCTCAGGAAATCGTCGATAAGTCCCCTTTCTGGGCGGCATTTGACGACCTTGAGCCCGCCGGCATCAATGACCTCTATAATGATTTGAATCTCCCCGACACCATGAAAAAATACGGTCCTTTTCCGGTTACATGGGAAAGTTCCAACACACTCTTTTTGGGGCACGACGGACGTATCAACGGGCGTTTTGTGGGCGAAAACAAGGAAGTGACCCTTACCGCAACGCTATACGACAACCAAAGTGTCCCCCCACGAGCCGAAAAAAAGGATTTCAAGGTTTCCATCCACGGTTTTGAACCATACTCCAACTACCTATTCGCATATTTCCCGGCAAACAACAACGAAAACATTTATTATGCGCTGAGCAATGACGGCTACAACTTCACCCCGATGAACAACGGCAAACGAGTCGTGGCCGCCGATACGGTAAGCAACAAGAAAGGGCTCCGCGACCCGCACGTGCTACGTGCACCGGACGGCTGGTTCTACATGGTCAACACCGACATGAAGAGCGCCGAAGGCTGGGCAAGCAACCGCGGCATGGTACTCATGAAATCGCGGGACCTCATCAACTGGAAGCACAGTACGGTGCACTTCCCGGACAAGTACAAGGGCAAGAACTTCGCCAACGTGACACGCGTATGGGCCCCCGAAACCATCTGGGACGAAAATCACGTGAACAAGGACGGCAGCAAAGGCAGACCGCTCGTTTATTACTCGCTGTTGACCAACGACGGGACCATCGCATACGATAAAGTGTTCTTCAACTATGCAAACGAAGACTTTACCGACCTCGAAGGCGACCCGCAGCACTTCTTCGACCGCGGTAAATCCACCATTGACATGGACATTGTCTATAATCCGGTTGACAAGCTATACCACGGATTCTACAAGAACGAGGGGGACGGCGGAATCTGCAAGGTGCAAGCCCAGACATTAACCTCGGCAGATGGCAAGGCTCCGACCTGGTACAACCGAACCGGCGCACTACAACAGACAAACGAAGCCGTCGAAGGCGCCGGCGTATTCAAGCTCATCAACCAGAATATGTGGGTGCTGATGTATGACTGCTACAACAACGGGCATTACCAGTTCACTAGCAGCTCCGATTTAAAAACATTCAAGTTTATCCAAAACACAGAGACAAAAGGGGCGTTTACACCTCGCCACGGCACCGTACTCCCGCTTACCGCACAGGAGACTGCGGCTCTCATGAAGGCGTTCCCCACCCCGGACTTTGTGCCGAAGGTCATCGACATCCCCGATTCCATTGGCGTCTGCGATGGCAAGAAAGTTGTGGGCCCGTGTTCGCAGACCAAGATTATCCCATATGTGAAAGTCGGCGACGGCGAATGGAACGAAACGACCGATTTGAAAGTCAAAAAAGGCGCGACCATCACTTTTGGCCCGCATCCGTGGGACGGCAAAATCTGGAGCTGGGAAGGCCCGGACAAGTTCAAATCGACCACCCGCGAAAATACGCTGAAGAACGTCGATGGCAGCAAGAGCGGCTATTACACCATCACTTATACAAACGAAACCGGCTGCAAAAGCGTCACCAAAATCAAGATGGTCGTTGATGATCCGGACAAGCCTTATGTCGAACCGGATACCACAAGGACAAGCATTAGCAGCCACAAAATGCGCGAAAACAGCAAAAATTTGCGTCTGAATCGCGACCCCATCTATTTCGACCTGCTCGGCAACAGGCTCAAGAGCAAACCGCGTAACGGAATGTATGTGGTACGGTAGCGATTTCGTCGCTATTAGTTACTAGCTGGTAGTTACTCCGCCCTTCGGGCTAGTTACTAGTTAATAGTTAATAGTTAATAGTTACTAGATACTAGTTACTAGAGATTGCAATAAGAACATTTCTAGTAACTAACAACTCAGAACTCAAAACTGTACCGAAGGCACCCTAGTAACTAGTAACTCAGAACTCAAAACTGTACCGAAGGCACCCTAGTAACTAATAACTCAGAACTAGTAACTCATTACAACTCTACTTAGCTTTATAAACGCATTTACGGGGTCGGCATAATTCCAAATGCCGCCCAGCGATGCCACGCCCGCAGGGGACATCTTCTTGAAATCCTCGACCGTATCCGTATCGACGCCACCCCATAAAACGACAGGTATTTTCGCATTGGAACTAAACGAAGTTCCGAGCGTTTCGACAGGCTCAATTGCCGAAAGCGGCTGCAATACCGGGCCGACAAGGGCTCCCGCCACCCAATCCGGGAGCAAAGACGCTTCTTCGGCAGTTTTGCAATAAGCAATGCAGTTGATGCGTTTCCAGCTTTCGGGGACATCCCCCATAAAACTTTGGGCATCGCACACGCAACCGCGGACATCCAGCTGTTCGGCCATATCCGGCGTTCCGCGTACCCAAATGCGGTCGCGCAGTTCCATCGGCAGCGACAAAAGCCACCGTTCATAATCATCAAACGTAGCGCGGGAATTTCCGCCCCGCCCGCGTTTATCGAGAATCAAACGGGTGAGTCCACGGCGAAACATCTCTTCGATATCGTCGAATTCAGCAGCAAAATCATCGGGACAAGTCCAAAGCCAAAGACGCATAAATTAGAAATTAGGGGTTAGGAGTTAGGACAAATGCGTAGGTCGAGCATCGCGACAAAGAGTGTGCAAATTTATTCAAGCATAAGCCATTTATAAACTTATATTTGATAAACGCAGTCACGGACGCAAAGCGTCAAACATGTTTTGGCATGACCGAGACCAGCATTGTGGATTAGAACTTAGAAAAATTTCTTTATACATCTGACAGACAGGGCTAATTATTCTCATAGATTACAATATAATAAACAATTTAAACGATTTTACATAAAATATTTTTTCTATATTAACGCGCAGATTGACGATTTGATGAACAAACCGCCACGTTCCACGAGGCCATTAGATGGATTTAAAAATACTCCCTCAGCCAGACGATGTTACGTGCGGACCAACAAGCCTACACGCTGTTTATACTTATCTTGGCTATAAAATTTCTTTAAACAAACTCATTTCTGAAATCGAATTTTTGGAAGAAGGCGGCACGCTTGGCGTGTTCCTCGGCATCGATGCACTCAAGCGCGGATTCAAAGCGACAATTTATTCGTACAATTTAAAACTTTTCGATCCCACTTGGAGTAAACTAAAAATGCCGGAGCTCCGCGAAAAACTCGTAAAGCTCCATAAAGTCAAGCATGCCCCAAAACTCAAAAAGGCCATTAATGCCTATATAAGATTTATCGACTTGGGCGGAACTGTCGCAACGGCAGACCTCCGCGCAAGCATGTTCGAAAACTATTTCAAGCGAGGAATCCCGGTGCTCTGCGGCCTCAGCGCCACATACCTTTACCGTTGCCCCCGCGAATACACGAACGAAAAAGACCAGTCCGTATTCGACGATATCCACGGCGATCCGATGGGTCATTTTGTGGTGCTTTACGGACTCGACGAAAAAAAGCAGTTCCTGGTCGCAGACCCGGACTGTACAAACCCCATGGCGAGCGGTCCTTATTATAAAGTAGATAAGTTCCGCCTAATCCATAGCATTTTGCTTGGCGTCATGACTTACGATGGAAACATTCTTGTTGTGGAGAAAAAATGAAGAATAGTCCGGCATTGATGATTACCTGCGAACATGCGAGCAACGCTCTGCCGGATTTTGTCCTGCGTGCATTCCGCGAATACAACGTTCTCGAAGCAAGACGTCTCGGCAAAGACACCAGTGACCTTTTCGGCATTCCCGAAGAGATCCTCGCCTCCCACCGCGGTTACGACATTGGCGCATACAACGTTTATTCGAACCTTGTCAAACGCTTAAAGCCGAACTTCAACTGTCTAAGCACATATTCACGCCTTGTGGTTGACATGAACCGCAGTTCGACCAGCAAAAAGCTTTTCTCGGAATTCACCGCAAAATTGCCGAAACACGTCAAAGCACATATTCTGAAGCTTTGGCAAAAATACCGTGAAAAAATCGATCGTTTTGTTTCGAGCAAGATTCCCGAAAACATGTGCGACAACCAGCAACAAAAGCCAATCAAGGTCATCCATCTGGGCATCCACAGCTTTACCCCGGTCTTGAACGGGGTCGAACGCGAAGCCGACGTGGGAATCCTTTACGACCCAAGCCGCCCCGCCGAAGCAAAGCTAGCGGACATACTCATCAAGAGCATCCACGAACGGGAACCGTCGCTCCGCATCCGCAAAAATTACCCCTACCTAGGCAAATCCGACGGCCTCACCACCACACTTCGCAACAAGTACGGAACGGCCTATGCAGGAATTGAAATAGAGATAAACCAGAAGTTGTTTGAATAACAGGCATATTTCTGCATTTTTCAAAAAATTAAAAAATCCAACGCTTTAATCTTATTTATTTTTAAACGTGGATTTTTGCCCTTCATGCGTGTAACGCACGCCGAAGGTGTATATGATCAGATTTTTTTCGAAAAAAAACCTAAAAACTGGAGATATCCATGGCAAAAAAGATGATTGCGTGTGACGGTAACGAGGCCACCGCTAGCGTTGCGTTTGCGGTTAGCGAAGTCGCGGCAATTTACCCGATTACACCGTCTAG
>JAEEGK010028475.1_pt1 | contig 11206 bp, 9 predicted proteins | sample 8958771 | NCBI WGS metagenome assembly JAEEGK01 (sample SAMN16246547, study PRJNA631951) | gut metagenome | biome: gut microbiome; feature: rumen; material: SC-attached | host: Bos | place: Iran: Karaj | collected 2018-10 | reverse complement strand
TGAAATTCGTGGAGGCCCTGGAGCCGGCCATCGGCAATCCCATGGTCCACTGGTGCAACCTGGAGCTGCGGCAGTTTTTTGACTGCTCGCTGCCCCTCACGCCGGAAAACGCCCAAGAGATCTGGGAGTTCTGCCGCCGTAAGCTTCAGACGGACCCCTCTCTTTCCGTGCGGGGCATCCTCCGGCGGGCGAAGGTCGCCTTCATCGGCACCACCGACGACCCCGCCGACAGTCTGGAATGGCATCGGAAGCTGGCGGCGGATCCCTCTCTTTCCCTGCGGGTCGCCCCCTCCTTCCGGCCGGACCGGGCCATCAACCTCCAAAAGCCGGGCTTTGCCGGATACATGAAAACCCTGGCCGGAAGCGTGGGAAAGGAGACCCTCTCCGGGGTCCGGGAGGTCTGCGACGCCCTTTCCCGGCGGCTGGACTTCTTTGTAGAGCTGGGCTGCCGGGCCAGCGACCACGGCCTGGACTCCATTCCCTTCCGCCCCTGCACCGAGGCGGAGGCGGACGAAGCCTACCGCAAGGCCTTGGAGGGGGAGATCCTGACGGCGGCGGAGGCGGAGGGCTACCAGACCTTCCTTCTTCTGTGGCTGGGACGGGAATACCACCGGCACGGCATCGCCATGCAGCTGCACTATTCCTGCTATCGCAACGCGAACCGGCGCATGTATGCTCTCCTGGGGCCCGACACGGGCTATGACATGATCGCCCAGGCCCCCTGCGGCACGGAGATCGCCCGCTTTCTCTCCGCCCTGGACGAGAGGGGCCAGTGCCCGAAAACCATCCTCTATTCCCTGAACGGGGCGGACAACGACCTGCTGGCCTCCCTGGCGGGCTGCTTCCAGTCGGAGGGGCTGCCAGGCAAGATCCAGCTGGGCGCCGCCTGGTGGTTCCTGGACACGAAAAGCGGCATGGAGGCCCAGCTCCGCTCCCTGGCGAACCTGGGTCTGCTGGGGAACTTCGTGGGCATGCTCACGGACTCCCGCTCCTTCCTCAGCTATGCCCGCCACGACTATTTCCGGCGCATCCTCTGCAATCTCCTGGGAGGCTGGGTGGAAAACGGGGAATATCCCGGGGGCGACGGCGCCCTCCGCCGCATCGTGGAGGGAATCTGCTTCCGCAACGCTCTGCGCTATTTCGATCTGGAAGAGGAGGCTGCCCCATGAAGGACAACCGTACAGAACTGCTGAACACCGCAAAGGCCCTGGGGCTGACGGTCTACCCCCGGTCCCCGGATGCCGCGGAGGGCACGGCCTGCGCCCTCGTCCGCGGAAAAGAAGGCAAGGCCCTGGCCGTGCTGGGAGAGAAAGCGGACCGCTTTGCCGGTGAGAAACGGGAGGAGCTGAAGCTCTGTCCCCTTACGGCGGAGAACGCCGGGGCCCTGATGGAGCTGTTTCCCTATACGAAACCCCGAAGCCACCGGGGCCGCCCCTTCACCTTCGGCACGGGAGACCGGCTGGGGCTGGCAACGCCGGGCCATGTGCGGGCCATGGAGGGCTTCGAGGTGTTCCCCGTCTTTGCCCAGCAGTCCGTCCGGGAGCTGAACCTGACCGGACGCAGCTTTTCCCGGGTCATCGCCGACGCGGCCTTCGGCGTGTTTCAGGAGGGCTATCGGGGCGGCTACGGCGCCGACGGCGACCATCTGAAAACCAGGGAGGAGATTACCGGGGCCCTGAACAGCGGCTGCTCCATGATCACCCTGGACTGCTCCCAGCACATCGATACCGGGGCCGGCACCCTCCGCGGAGCCGGGGCGGAAGCGGCCTGGGCCGCCCTGCCCCAAGATCTGCGCCGCCATTACGAGGAGGCGTACCTGGGAAAGGAGCTGCCCGTTCTGGGCGTCCTCTCCAGAGAGGAGCTGCAGCGGATCGTGCTGGTTTTCTGGCGGGCCATCCGCCATGCGGAGGACTGCTTCCGCCATGCGGAGAAGACCTGCTCCGCCCCGGTGGACCTGGAGCTTTCCATTGACGAGACCCTCACCGTCACCACGCCGGCGGAGCATTTCGTCATCGCCCGGGAGCTGGCCGGGGCAGGCATCCGGCCGGACAGCGTGGCCCCTCACTTCACCGGCACCTTTGAAAAGGGCGTGGAATACGCCGGGGATCTAAAGGCCTTCCACCGGGACCTGCTGGTTCACCAGAAGATCGCCGAGCACTTCGGCTATAAGCTCTCCCTTCACTCCGGCTCCGACAAGCTCTCGGTGTTTTCCGTCCTGGGGCGGGTGACCGGGGGCCGGGTCCATGTAAAGACCGCGGGCACCAGCTGGCTGGAGGCCCTGGCGGTCCTGGCGGAAAAGGACCCCGCCCTGTACCGGCGGGCCCAGCACTTCGCCCTGGACCACCGCCCGGAGGCGGAGAAATACTACCACGTATCCACAGACGCGAAGGAGATCCCCGACATCGACCTCATGTGCGACGCCTATCTGCCGGAATACCTGCGGCAGCCCGCTTCCCGCCAGACCATGCACATCGCCTACGGCCTGCTGCTGGCGGAGCCCTGGTTCCGGGAGGAATTCTTCGCCCTGCTGGACCGGCAGGAGGAGGCCCATTACGCCCGGCTGCAGGCCCACATCGCAAAGCATCTCCGCTATGTGACCGAAGGGATCCGGCAGGCCTGAGCAGGAGAGAAAGCGCCGGGAAACGGACAGGACGACTGCCTTTTTCCGTTTCCCGGCGCTGTTTTCAGGGCAGCACCGCACAATCCTGACTGCGCAGTCTGCGCGCCGGAATTGTGCGGTGCTGCCCCAGATCCTTATCTGTCCCGCCCTCACTCCGCCATGCGGCGAAGAGTCTCGCCGGTCAGGCGATAGGTGGTCCACTCCTCCAGGGGGGCCGCGTCCAGGGAGAGATAGAAGTCGATGCCCGGGCGGTTCCAGTCCAGGCAGGCCCATTCCAGCCGCCCGCATTCCCGCTCCAGGGCGATCCGGGCCAACTGCCGCAGCAGGCCCTTCCCGTACCCCCTTCCCCGGTACTCCGGCAGAACGAAGAGGTCCTCCAGATAGATGCCCGCCCGGCCCAGGAAGGTGGAGAAGTTGTGGAAAAACAGGGCAAAGCCCACCTCCTTCCCCTCGGCGCAGGCGAAGAGGACCTCGGCCTTTTTCCGGACGAAGATCCACTCCCGGAGCAGGGCCTCCGTGGCCACTACCTGCTCCGACATCTTTTCATAGGCGGCCAGTTCCCGGATGAACTCCAGGATCCGCCCGCAGTCCTTTTCCTCCGCAAAGCGGAATTCCGCCTCCGCCACGCTCTCTCCTCCTCTCTCAAGGGCAGGCACCCTCTCAGGCATATCCGTTGGGATTCTTTCTCTGCCAGTTCCAGCTGTCCCGGCACATTTCCCGGATCCCGTACTCCGCCTCCCAGCCCAGCTCCCGCCGGGCCAGGGAGGGATCGGAATAATAGATGGCAATGTCCCCCGGACGCCGCCCGTCCACCACATAGGGAATCGTCACGCCGCTGACCTCCTCAAAGGCGCTTTTCAGCTCCAGCACGCTGCAGCCCCGGCCGGTGCCCAGGTTATAGACCTTCAGGCCGCAGTTTGCCGCGATGGCGTCCAGGGCCTTCACATGGCCCCTGGCCAGGTCCACCACGTGGATATAGTCCCGCACGCCGGTGCCGTCCGGCGTATCGTAGTCGTCTCCGAAGACGTGCAGCTTGTCCAGCCTGCCCACGGCCACCCTGGTGATGTAGGGCATCAGGTTGTTGGGGATCCCGCTGGGGTCCTCTCCGATGAGGCCGGATTCATGGGCCCCGATGGGATTGAAATAGCGGAGGATGACGATGTTCCAGGGCATGGGGTCCCCCCTCTTCTCGTCCCCGGCCCGGAGGTCCGCCAGGATGTCCTCCACCACGGATTTTGTCCTGCCGTAGGGGCTGGCACAGGTTTTCTTGGGAAAATCCTCTGTGATGGGGTTCCGATCCGGCGTGCCGTACACCGTGGCGGAGGAGCTGAAGATGATGTTCTTGCAGCCGTGCTTTCGCATCACATCCAGCAGGACCAGAGAGCCCCCCACGTTGTTCTCGTAATACTCCCAGGGACGAAGGACGGAATCCCCCACCGCCTTCAGGCCGGCAAAGTGAATGCAGCAGTCAAAGGAACGGCTGCGGAAGACCCGCTCCAGACCCTCCCGGTCCCGGATGTCCGCCTGAAAGAAGGGGATCTCCGCGCCGGTGATCCCCTCCACCCGCCGAAGGGCTTCCCGGCTGGAATTCACGAGACTGTCCAGCACTGCAACGGAGTGCCCCGCTTTTTTCAGCTCCACCACGGTATGGGAGCCGATGTACCCGGCCCCGCCCGTCACAAGGATATCCATGTCCTACGCTCCTTACTTCGGCGCAGCGGATTCCCTGCGCCGCTATGATCTTGATACCGGTATCAAGCTACCATTTTTCCGCTTCCCTGTCAACGCCGCAGCGCCTCTCTTCCCCGCTGCGGAGCAAGGCCGGAAAAAGGAATCACCCGCCGGTACTCCCGGCGGGTGTCCTGGACCTGTAGATGCGGCCGCCCCGGCCGCCTGGATGGTTTTATTCCTCTCTGCCCAGAATCTTATACAGAATGCGGTAGAGCGCAAGGGCATCCTGGCTCCCGATGCGGGAACACTTGGCCATGGCCTTGGGCACCGCCAGTGCCTTTTCCCGAAGCGCTTCCCCCGCCTCTGTGATCTCGATGTTCAGGCTGCGCTCATCCTCGGTGGAGCGGGTCCTGGTCAGCAGGCCCTTGGCCTCCATCTTTTTCAGGAGGGGCGTCAGCGTACCTGAATCCAGGTACAACAGGGTTCCCATTTCCTTCACGGTGACCGAGCGCTTTTCCCAGAGGACCATCATGGCGATATACTGGGTGTAGGTCAGATTGATCTCGTCGAGAAATGGCTTATACTGCTTGATGATCTCCCGAGACGCGGCGTAAAGGGGAAAGCAAAGCTGATTGTCCAGCTTCAGACTGTCATACTTGGATACTGGCATTTCTTCTTTCCGGCTTTCTTGCATATTTCAGGGAGGGCAGTTTCTCCCTTTCTGAGGATTGTACAGCATTCAGTAAAAAAATACAATACTATTCGCAAGTTTTGCCGGAGATTTTTGGCTAATCTGACGGGATACGGCGTATAAACCGCTGTATTCCCGTGAAAAATGCCAAATCAAAGCTTCTCTTCGATCCGCTCCCGGAGGTTCTTCATATCCATGGGCTCGAAACGGCCGGCGATGTTCCCCTCCCGGTCGATCAGGAACTTGGTGAAATTCCACTTGATGTTCCCGTTGTTTTTATAATCCTTGTCCATGGCCTTCACCACACCGGCGAGCATGATTCCCGCGGGGCCCTTGAAGCCCTCGAACTTCGTGTTTTCGGTGAGCCAGCGGTACAGGGGGATGGCGTTTTCCCCGTTGACCTCCACCTTGGAGAACTGGGGGAAGGTGATGCCGAAACGGCCGGTGCAGAAGCTGTGGATCTCTTCATCGCCGCCGGGGGCCTGGTTGCCGAACTGGTTGCAGGGGAAATCGAGGATCTCAAAGCCCTTGTCCTTATAGGCGTCGTAAATCTCCTGCAGCTCGCTGTACTGGGGGGTGAAGCCGCAGCCGGTGGCGGTGTTCACCACCAGAAGGACCTTGCCCCGGTAATCGGAAAGGCTGACCTCGCTGCCGTCTCTGGCTTTGACACTGTAATCGTAAATGCTCATCGTGACTGCTCCTCCTTTTTATTTTGCAAAATTATATTTTGCTCTATCTATTTGGGATTATACCGGGTCTCCGCCCGCTTGTCAAGGGGGCTGCGAAGTTTTTTTTGATCGCTCCGCCCCGCCGCCCGGCGGGATGGGGGAAAGGCCCGGGATCCCGGCGGAAGACGGGCAATTCGCTGTTGATATTCGGCCGGCATACCGGTATAATAAGTAGAAAACCATCGATTATGCCGGAGCGGCGCAAGGAGCGACTATGACGCGGAGGATCTGTATCGTTTGCCAGAGCTGGCAGTCCGGCGGGATCGAGTCCTTTCTCAGCAATGTGCTGCTGCACATGGACCGGCGCGGGCTGGAGGTGGACCTCGTGGCCGAAAAGCTGGAGGAAAGCATCTTTTCCCCCGGCCTTCGGGAGGCCGGGATCCGTCTGGTGGAGCTCTCCGGCCGGCTGAACGCTCCGGAGAATTACCGCCGCTTCCGGCGTCTGCTGCGGGAGCGGGACTACCGGCTCGTTCACCTGAACGCCTATCAGGGCCTCTCCCTCCTCTACCTCGCTCTGGCCCGTCGGGCGGGCGTGCCGGTCAGGATCGCCCACAGCCACAACACCATGCTGCGGCACAGCAAGACGCGGCTCCCGAAGCTACTGCTTCACCGGATCGGAAGGGCGTGCTTTTCCGGAAACGCCACCGAATTCTGGGCCTGCTCCCGGGCGGCCGCCGGTTTTTTGTTTCCGGAACGGCTGCTGAAGCGGAGGGGCTTCCGCTTCATCCCCAACGGAATCGACATCGCCCGCTTCCGCTTCCGCGCCCCGGAGCGGGAGGCGCTGCGCCGGGAAATGGGCCTGACGGGCCGCTTTGTCCTGGGCAATGTAGGGCGGCTCTGCGAGCAGAAGAACCAGGGGTTCCTGCTGGAGGTCCTGGCTTCGCTGCTGCCCCGGGTGCCGGAGAGCCTGCTGCTCCTGGTGGGTGAGGGGGAGGATCTTCCCGCCCTGCGGGAGCGGGCGAAGGCCTTGGGGCTGGAGGAGCGGGTCATCTTTTACGGGGTGACCGATCAGGTGGAGCGCCTGCTCTGGGCCATGGACTGCTTCGCCTTTCCCAGCCGCTTCGAGGGGCTGGGGATCGTCGCCGTCGAGGCCCAGGCGGCGGGACTGCCCACCCTCTGCTCGGAGCATGTGCCCCAGGAGGCTCTGGCGGGTCCCCTGGCGGAGAGGCTCCCCCTTACCGCCGGCGCGGCGGCCTGGGCCGCCCGCCTGGCCGCCCTTGCCCCGGGACTGCCGGACAGGGCCCGGGAGGAGGCGCCGCCGCCCTCCCGCTTCGAGCTGGGGGAGGTTGCCGAACTGCTGCGGAGCCGGTATCTGGACAAGGAGGATCATGGAGGGTCTGAAGCACTGGCTGGTGCATAGCCTGTACCGCCCCTACCTCAAGCGCTTCCGGCTGCTGGAAAGCGGAAGCTATCTGCTGAAATACAGGCTCCTCCCCTTTCTTCGGGGGCAGGGAGCCCAGGGATACCGTCCCCCGACCTGGCGGAATCGCAGCGCCCCGGGGGAGCGCATCACCCGCATCGCCTCCGTCTCCGACGAGATGACCCGGAAAAACCTGCAGGCGCTGGAGGGGATCGAGCTCACCGAGCTGCAGCCCCATCGCTGGCGGGAACAGCTGGAGGCCTCGCGCCCGCAGCTCTTCTTCTGCGAATCCGCCTGGCACGGGACGGAGGGCTGCTGGGATTACCGGATTCACCGGAACAAGCGGCTCCTGTTTGACAACCGCACCGCCCTGAAGCGGATTCTGCGCTACTGCCGCCGGGCAGGGATCCCCACGATGTTCTGGAACAAGGAGGATCCCACGTTTTTCGACGACCCGGTGAACAGCTTTTCCGACACGGCGCTGCTCTTCGACCATGTGTTCACCACCTGCGCCGAGAGCGTTCCCCGCTACCGCGCCCTGGGGAAAGAGGCTGGGGTGATGATGTTCGGCTTTTCCCCCTCGCTGTTTTACCCCGTTCCCCTGCTGGACGGGGAGAACCGGGTGTTCTTCTTCGGGGCCTGGTATGCCGACCAGCCCAAGCGCTGCCGGGACCTGCGCCGTCTGCTGGCCTTCGTCCGGGAGCAGGGCCTGGAGCTGAGGATATACGACCGTTACGGCGGGCAGCCCCCGGAGGAAAACAACCGCTTCCCCCAGGAGTTTCGTCCATACCTGCGGCCTCCCGTGGCTTATGAGGACATCCGGGGGGAGCTGGCCCATGCGGCCTTTGTCCTGAACGTGACCACGGAGACCGACTCGGAGACCATGTTCTCCCGCCGGGTATTTGAATCCATGGCCTGCGGAAGGCTGGTCATCAGCAATGCCTCCGCGGGGCTGAAAAAGCTGTTTCCCGGCCGGATCTGGTTTGTGGACGAGCCCTTTGACCGGGAAAACGGCGAACGGGTGATCCGGGAAAACCTTCGGGAGGTGTTCCGGAGCTATACCTTCCGGGGGCAGCTGTCCCAGGCGCTTAGGTCCGCGGGCTTGTCAATTACAGAGGAAACAAAAGGAGAATACACACCATGAAGGTTTGCGTCGTCGGTATGGGATATATCGGGCTTCCCACCGCGCTGATGATGGCCGCCAACGGCCTGGACGTGGTGGGCACGGACTATGACGGGGCCAAGATCCGGCGCCTCAGCCGCGGCGAGGTCACCTTTGAGGAAAAGGGGCTGGACGCTCTCTTTGCCCGGGCCTCCCAAGGCAGGCTCCGCTTTTCCGAGGAGTATCCCCAGGCGGAGCTGTATGTCATCGCCGTACCCACGCCCTATGATGCCCTCAGCCGGAAGATCGACCCCTCCTATGTGGTGGGGGCGGTAAACAGTGTTCTGGACGTGTGCGGCAAAGGGGCCATTCTCAGCATCGAATCCACCATCTCTCCCGGCACGGTGGACCGCTTCGTGCGCCCGATCCTGGCCCAGCGGGGCCTGGTAGCCGGAAAGGACGTGCACCTTGCCCACACCCCGGAGCGGATCATCCCCGGCAACATGCTCTATGAGCTGGAGCACAACGCCCGCACCGTCGGCGCCGACAGTCCCCTGGTGGGAGAGAAGATCCGGGAGGCCTATGCCAGCTTCTGCAGGGGAGAGATCGTGGTGACGGACATCCGCACCGCGGAGATGACCAAGGTGGTGGAGAACACCTTCCGGGACATCAACATTGCCTTTGCCAACGAGCTGGCGAAGATCTGCCGTCAGGACGGCATGGACGTGTACGAGATCATCCGCATCGCCAACAAGCATCCCCGGGTCAACATCCTGAGCCCCGGCCCCGGGGTGGGGGGGCACTGCATCTCCGTGGACCCCTGGTTCCTGGTGGGAGACTATCCGAACCTGGCCAGGCTCATCAAGCAGGCCAGGCTCATCAACGACAGCATGCCGGATTTCGTGCTGGAGCGTACCCGGCAGATCATGGACGAGCACGGCCTGACGGATTACGGACGGGTCGGCTTCTACGGCCTCACCTACAAGGAGAACGTGGACGACGTGAGGGAAAGCCCCACCCTGCAGCTGCTGGAGAGCATGCGCCGTCACCTGGCCCCTCCCCCCAGGGTCTACGATCCCTATGTGAAGGCGGACCTGACGGAGAAGCAGTATCATGACCTGGACGCCTTCCTGGCCGACGTGGACCTGGTGGTGGTCATGGTGGGACACGACGAGCTGAAGAACCGGCCGGAGAAGCTCCGGGGCAAGCTCGTTCTGGACACCCGGAACATCTGCGGCCGGGGCGAGGGGATCTATAAGCTGTAAAGGAGTAGTGGGACCATGAAAACCGTCATGCTGGTCTTCGGCACCAGGCCCGAGGCCATCAAAATGTGTCCGCTGGTGAACGAACTGAAGAACCGGTCCTCCATCCGGACCGTGGTCTGCGTCACGGGCCAGCACCGGCAGATGCTGGACCAGGTCCTGGAGTGCTTCCGGGTCGTGCCGGACTACGATCTGTCCATCATGAAGGAGCAGCAGACGCTGTTCGAGATCACCTCCCGCATCCTCCTGAGCATCCGGAGCGTGCTGGAGGAGGTGAAGCCCGACGTGGTCCTGGTCCACGGGGACACCTCCACCACCTTCGTCACCGCCCTGGCCTGCTTCTACCTGCAGATCCCGGTGGGGCACGTGGAGGCGGGTCTGCGCACCCACAACATCTATTCTCCCTACCCGGAGGAGTTCAATCGGCAGGCCGTCAGCATCATCGCCAGATACAACTTTGCCCCCACGGAGCTGGCCCGGCAGAACCTGCTGGACGAGGGCAGGGACCCGGCGAGCATCCATGTGACGGGGAACACCGCCATCGACGCCCTGAAGACCACGGTGCGGGAGGACTATTCCCACCCCATCCTGGACGGGGCTTCCGACAGCCGTCTGGTGATCCTCACCGCCCACCGGCGGGAGAATCTGGGCGAGCCCATGCACCACATGTTCCGGGCCATCCGCCGCATCGTGGAGGCCCACCCCGACGTGAAGGTGGTCTATCCCATCCATCTGAACCCCGCCGTCCGGGCCGTGTGCGCCCAGGAGCTGGGAGACCATCCCCGGATCCGGATCATCGAGCCCCTGGACGTGCTGGATTTCCACAACTTCCTGGCCCGCTCCTACATCATCCTCACGGACAGCGGCGGGATCCAGGAGGAGGCCCCCTCTCTGGGGAAGCCGGTGCTGGTGATGCGCGACACCACCGAGCGGCCCGAGGGGATCGCCGCGGGGACCCTGCGGCTGGTGGGAACCACGGAAGGGCCCATTTACGACGCTTTTGAAGAGCTGCTCACCAGCCGGGAGGCCTACGAGGCCATGAGCCGCGCCAGCAATCCCTATGGCGACGGCCTGGCCAGCCGGCGGATCGCCGACGTCATGGAGGGAAAGCCGTAAGAAAGCGCTTTCGGAGGGGTTATGAAGAAAAAGACCGTTTCCGTCCAGGGACTCCGTTTTACCGGATTTGAAGAGGACTACGTCTTTCAGACGATCGAAAAAACCCAGGACTTTTACGAGTCCGCGCTGCTGCGTCAGTGGAGCCCCCTGGTGCCGTCCCCGGGAACCATCCTGGACGTCGGCGCCAATCTGGGCAACCACACCCTCTTCTGGTCCCGGTTTTTTCCTGAGGCGGAGATCGTTTCCCTGGAGCCGCTTCCGGAGAATTACGAATGCCTGTGCCAGAACGTGACGGACAACGCCCTGTCCCGGGTGCGGCCCCTGCGGGCCGCCGCCGGGGAAAAGGAGGGCTTTGTCCGTGTTGCCGGCTTCAACCCGGAAAACCTCGGTGCAACATCCTTTCAGTATTCCGACAGCGGCGACGAACAGACTGCGGTGGTGAGGACCCTGGATTCCGTCGGGGAGGAGCTGCGGCTCTCGGGGATCGGCCTGGTAAAGATCGACACCGAGGGCTTCGAGCTTTCCGTTCTTCGGGGAATGGAGGGCATTCTGGACCGGGACCGGCCGGTGCTGTGGATCGAATGCGGTCCGGAAACCGTCCCGGGGGTCTTGCGGATCCTGAAAGGGAAAGCGTACCTCCCCATACGGCTGGAGGG